>ERZ1740067.1176-NODE-1176-length-18584-cov-8.324195_pt1 | contig 18584 bp, 18 predicted proteins | sample MGYA00581736_ERZ1740067 | MGnify/ENA primary metagenome ERZ1740067 (study PRJEB43018, sample SAMN04849236) | marine metagenome | isolation source: floating plastic debris | place: Pacific Ocean | collected 2008-08-27 | study: EMG produced TPA metagenomics... | reverse complement strand
TCATGTGGGTCAGGATGCCTTCGGTCACCACCTCGATCCGCGTCGCTTTTGAGACCTTCGCCTCCCCGCGCATCCGGTAGCCGACCGTCTCACCAACCTTTTCCCCAAGCGTCTGCGCCATGCGCTCAGCGGCGGCGCGCGCAGCCAGCCTACGCGGCTCCAGCATAAGGATGCGCCCTTCGCAAAGCCCTGCCTTGAGCAAAGCCAACGGCACACGGGTCGTTTTACCAGCGCCCGGAGGCGCTTGCAGAACCGCAGACCGCGACCGCTCCAAGGCAGCGATCAGATCGGGCAGTGCGTCGTCGATAGGCAGTGCGGTCATGGCGCTGGTTATGCGCGCAAACCCACCGCCAAACCACGGCTTTTTTCGCAAAGCGCTGGACGGCGCGCCCGACGCGGTGCAGAAAACCCCCATGGAAACCAAGACCCTTGCAGAAGGCGTGATCGCCGCAGACCGCCGCGCGCTGGCCCGCGCGATCACGTTGATTGAAAGCGGGCGGGCCGATCACCGGATGCAGGCCGATGCATTGGTGGCCGAAGTCAGCAAAGCGGGTCGCCAAGCGCTGCGGATCGGCCTGTCGGGCACCCCGGGCGTCGGCAAATCTACCTTTATCGAGGCGTTTGGCATGATGCTGACCGCGCAAGGCCTGCGTGTCGCCGTGCTGGCGGTTGACCCCAGCTCTGCGCGCTCCGGCGGCTCGATCCTGGGCGATAAGACCCGGATGGAGCGTCTGTCCCGCGACCCAAACGCCTTCATCCGTCCGTCTCCAAGCCAAACCCATCTGGGAGGTGTCGCCCGCCGCACGCGAGAGGCTGTCAGCCTTTGCGAGGCCGCGGGGTTCGATGTGGTGCTGATCGAAACTGTCGGCGTTGGCCAGTCTGAAACCGTGGTTGCACAGATGTCTGATCTCTTTGTTCTGCTTCTGGCTCCAGCGGGCGGGGACGAGCTGCAAGGCGTCAAGCGCGGCATCATGGAGATGGCGGACCTGATCCTTATCAACAAGGCGGATGGTGATCTAAAGCCAGCGGCAACCCGCACCTGTGCCGACTATACTGGTGCTCTGCGGTTGCTCAGAAAACGTCCGCAAGACCCCGAGGATTTCCCCAAAGCCATGATGGTTTCGGCGCTTCATGAAGACGGGCTGGCCAAAGTCTGGGACGAAATGCAGACCCTCGCCAACTGGCGTCGCGAAACCGCACATTGGGACGCTGCCCGTGCAGGACAAGCCGTCTATTGGTTCGAGGATAGCGTGCGCAACGGCCTGCTTGCGCAGCTGACCCAGAACGCAGAGCTTGCCGCGCGCATGGCTGACTTGCGCACCAAGGTCGCGGCGGGTGAGACGACGGTTGGCACCGCCGCGCGCGATATTCTGGCAAAACTCAACCTTTAGGGCAGTGCAGACGGCCTTTGCCGCCACTAATCTGCGCACGACGCCGCATGCGCCCCAAGTCGCGGCAAAAAAGGGCTGAAACGCAGGGATGAATCGCTTGACGGGCGCTGGAAATGGTTTTAGGTCAGCCCAACTGAATTCGGGGCCTTGCCAACGCAGGGCTCATTTTGTTTGAGAGTGCCGTGGATGCAAGGGGTATCCGCCTGGCCCAAAAAGATCGAGGAAGTGCTATGTCGCGCCGTTGTGAACTGACCGGAAAAGGCCCGATGACTGGCAACAATGTCAGCCACGCCAAGAACCGCACCCGTCGCCGGTTCCTGCCCAACCTCAATGACACCACGCTGCAGTCCGAAATTCTGGGCCGTGGTTTCAAGCTGCGGATCTCGGCCGCCGCGCTGCGCACCGTCGATCACCGTGGTTGTCTGGACGGCTTCATGGCGAAAGCCAAAGATGACGAGCTGTCGGCAAACGCGCTGAAGATCAAGAAAGACATCGCGAAAGCAAAAGCGGCTGGCGAAACAGCCCTCTAAGATCGCTCTCTTTTCAAGAACGCCCAACCCCGTCTTATCAGGCGGGGTTGCGTCGTTTTCGCGCTTGGATTGTCGTGCCAGCGCGCATAACTATCGCTTTATGAAGACGCTGACCCGCCTTTTCACACCGCTTCTTGTGGTGTTGATGCTGACAACGTCGGCCAGCCTGGCTGTTGCGCGTGCAGCGCCCGATCCTGCAGGGCATTTCGTGCTGTGCACCGGGTCAGGGCCGGTGGTTCTGCATGTTGATGAAAACGGCGATCCGGTCGGTGCTGCGCATTATTGCCCCGATTGCGCGATGACGCTTTTGGCAGCGGTTGCAAGCCAGACGCCGCAACAAACCAACGCGTTCGAGGCGCAGCAGATACGCTTTCACATGCCCAGCCAGGCCGCGCATGCGGCCCAGCTTTGGACGGCACAGGCGCGCGATCCGCCTTTGGCGTAAAGCACAGTTGTCCCCTTGAAATTTTCCACTTAGGAGACGGATATGTCTTTGAAAACCACCCTTATGGCGGCTGCTGCCGTCACCGCATTGGCCCTGCCTGCAATCGCAGAAATGGGCAAAATCAGGATTGATGACGCCTATGCACGCTCGGCCACTTCGATGGCGAAATCCGGTGCTGCGTTTATGGGGATCATCAACCATTCCGGTGAAGATGATCGCCTGATTTCCGCATCGTCGGACGCTGCGGCCCGGGTCGAGCTGCACACCCATATCGAAGATGATGGCGTGATGCGCATGGTCGAGGTCGAAGAGGGCTTCGAGATCGCCGCAGGCGAGACGATCTTGCTCAAGCGTGGTGGCAAACACGTCATGTTCATGGGTCTGACTGATCCATTCGAGCAAGGTGAGATGATTGATGTCACGCTCACCTTTGAAAAGGCAGGCGATGTCGATGTGAAGATCCCCGTTGATCTTGAGCGTCAGCCAGAACCCGGCGCCCATGCTGTGCACGACCATGGCGATCACAGCCACGGTCACGGCCATAGCCACAGCCACGGCAATCACGATCACAATGTGACCAACTAAAGCATCGGGTGCGGGTGTGACCCGCTCTTGATCCTTATCAACAGGGCCGGGCCTTTCAGGGTCCGGCCTTTGCTTATCCGGATGTCAATTCGCTGACCCATGCGGGCACTGTCTGCGTGGCGGGACCAAAGCGGGTTTGGGCAAAATGGGACACGGTGGATGATGGCTCGAGGTTAAGCTCGATCGTGTCTGCGCCGCTTGCATTGGCGTGCTGCACAAAACCTGCTGCCGGATACACCTCGCCACTTGTGCCAATGGCCGCGAAAAGATCGCAATCGCCAAGATGGGCATAAATTTCGTCCATCTGATAGGGCATTTCACCGAACCAGACGATGTCAGGACGCGTCGCAGGCCGCGCGCAGCTGGGGCAGGGGTCTTCGGGCTGTGTCACCAGCGAAGAAGGCCAGCGCGCCCCGCACGCAGCACAAAGTGACCCCGCCAAAGCGCCGTGCATATGCATTGTTTCAGCGCCTGCGCGTTCATGCAGATCATCGACATTCTGCGTGACCAGGATCACCTCTCCGCGAAAGGCCTTTTGCAGCTGAGCCAAGGCATCATGTGCCGAATTGGGCGATGCTTTTGTGCTTTCCGCACGACGCATGTTGTAAAAGTCGTGCACCAGCTTTGGGTTTGCATCAAAGCCTTCGGGTGTTGCGACGTCCTCGATGCGGTGCTGGGCCCAAAGCCCGTTTTCATCGCGAAACGTGCCAAGTCCGCTTTCCGCGGAAATGCCCGCACCGGTCAGAATCACGATCTTGTTCATGGCAGCCCCTTCATGGTTAAAACGCGTATGATCCAGCGTATCCTCTTTGTGTGTCTTGGCAATATCTGCCGCTCCCCGGCGGCGGAAGGCGTCATGCGTGTGCAGATGCCCGACCTTCAGATCGACAGCGCCGGAACCTCTGGCTGGCATGTGGGCGATCCGCCCTATGGGCCGATGCAAAAGGCCGCAGCCTTGCGCGGCGTTGATCTGTCAGATCTGCGCGCCCGCGCCTTCACCGCGCAGGATTTCGCGGCGTTCGACCTGATTGTCGCGATGGACGCTGACAATGTCGCCGCGATTGAGGCTCTGCGCCCGTCGCAGAACGCAACACCTGTCCGGCTTTTCACAGCGTATGAAAACGGGCCGGAAACGCATGTCCCCGACCCTTATTACACGCGCGACTTTGAGGGTGCACTTGATCTGATCGAGCGCTGCGCCGCCGGGCTGAAAGATCAGCTGCGCCGGCAGTAGGTTTCAGCGGTCGAGCCAAACGCGCGGTATTTCTTCCAGAACGTCTCGTGGCTGCGGCGATCCGATTGGCGAATCTCCTGCGCTTTATGCGGGTTCTTGAAGAAAGTGGCCGCCAGGCGCTGATCGCCCCGCGACAAATGCGTGTTGGCGGCCTTTTGGATGCAGTTGCAAAGCGACCGGTTGGCCGCCTTGCGGTCCGATTGCAAACAGGCCCGTGTGATAGGGCCTGCTTCGACAAAGGTAGAGAAAATCGGTGTGCTCAGTGCGACAAGGATCGCAAGGATCGTCATGTACTTCATGTATCTGCCTCGATCAAAGGGGCTGCCCGGCTTACTCCGGTGTTTTGCCCAAAAATCATCTACAGACCAAATTATGCCTCAAGCGGCCCCCCGTTTCAATTCCATTGATGGCTTTGAAACGGGATCAGGCCGCATAATTTGGCAGCAAGGCAGCGTCGATCTCAAGCCGGTCCGTCAGCACGGCCGTGGCGCCGGGAACCCGATGATCGCGAGTGTTTTCGCCCATAAAGGCAATGGTGCGCAGGCCCGCCGTGGATGCCGCTGTGACACCGTCGGGGTTGTCTTCCACAGCGATGATATCGGCGGGCTGTAATTCAAGCTTGGCGATCACCTGCTGGTAGCATGCCGGATCAGGCTTGGGCTGGTTAACGTCCGAGCGGGTCATCACGATGTCGAACAGATCGACAGGCACCGATCTTGCCGTGGCTTCAAGCACGGCTTCCACATTGGCGCGCGAGGTGGTCGTGACAAAGCCCAGCGTCATGCCGGTGTCTTTTGCATAGCGCATTGTGTCGATCACACCGGGCCGTAAGGGCAGGGTGCCATGACGCAATGCGGTCTGGAAGATGCGCGATTTTGACTGGTGGATCCGCGCCGCGTCGACCTGTTGGCCGCGCCTGTCGGCATACCGCATGACCCGGTCAGCGCCACCGGCATCCCGCAACATGTCGCTATAGGCCGTGCGCTCCCAATGCCAATCCAGACCATGGGCCTGAAAGGCAAGATTGAAGGCGTTGCGCTGAAGCTCTGATGTTTCAATCAGCGTTCCAATAGATCCGAAAAGAAGCGCTTTCATGGTGTGGGGGGTCCTCCTAGCAAAAAAGCACCCAAAGAGGGCAAGTCCAATATAAATACCGCGAGGCCCGTTTTGGTTCCTCGCGGTATCCAAAAAACAAGCAAGCGGCCTAAAGGACAGCTAGCTTGCGTGTGAACTTACTCAAGACCCATGCAGCTTGCGTAATAGCTGACAGTTGCAGGCCAGTCGCTGAAAATGCCTGCGACACCAACATCTTGGGCCAGCACATCAATCAGCTCGTACATCACACCGTCACTGTTGGTGACCTCTTCGATGGTCTGATAGTACCAACCGCCACCGGTCGTCAGCGGACCCGAGCGTTCAATCGTCCAGGTGATGATGTTCAGCTCTGCCGCCTGTGCTTGCTTGGCCCATTCCGACGGAACAATCTCACCGTTTTCGACGGCCACAAGGATCCATGTGGGCGGTGCGATATAGTTCACGCCCAACGCCTTGTATTCCGCCAGCGGACGCGGCCAGCTTGCCGGATCCTGCGGATCAAACCCGTCGATATCGTAGTGATCGACCAAATAGACCGCTTGCGCACCGAACTCCGGCTCGTTCTCGATCCAGTAAAGCACATCATCCAGGTTGAACGATTGTGCCCAGACATCCGACGCTGGAACGCCTGCCGCCTTGTATTCGTCGATCAGCTTTTGGGCATAGTCCTGCTGGGAAAAGCCGTCAAACGGCATCTCGACGGATGGTGATTTCAGCTCAGGCGTGAACTTGGCACCCAGCGTTCGGAACAGCTCGATCGATTCTGCATGGGTCATCAACGTCCCCTTTTCGGCAGAATAAAGATCGGTGCGCCAACCGGCTGTGCCGTCCATATATTCTTCAACCGTGGTGCCGTTGCTGTTGGCGGCGTCCATCTTGCCGTTCAGCGTGCGGTACTCGGCCAGGGTAATCTCGGATGTGCGGCACTCGGCAACAGCCTCCGTGTCACCCGATGCTGGCGCGAACGGTGCCACACAGGTACCAGAAAGATCAGAGGCAAGGATGTTCGTCGTTGTGTGCAGATCGTTTTGCGCGTGGCGACAGACCAGTTCCTTGTCCTTGGTAAAGGTGACGTCGCATTCCAGAATGCCCGCGCCCATCCGCGCCGCAGCGACGTTGCTTTCGACGGTGTGTTCCGGAAATTGCATCGGCGCCCCGCGATGCCCGATTGAAAAGTTGGTCCGCTGCACGTCCTGCCCCATGCAAGAGGTCAGCTTTTCCTTCAGCGCCCCGTCCGCCATCCGGTCAATCAGGTAATAGGGGCGCGGGCCCATCTCGATCACATCGGCAATAGCTACCGAGCCTCCCACAGCGAGAACACTTGCATAACAAAAGGTCTTCAACGTCTTCATCAGACATCCTCCAGGTTAGAACTCCATCCGTCTGAAAGCACTCCATGACAAAGCGGTAACGCTTTTATGAAGCCTTTCGGAATTTCAGAGTGAACCCTTCCCCAGGTTCGTGCGTTGGCTTGTATCGCGCGGAAGTGTGCCAAGCTTCCGTGGACGCTCTATTTGGCGCAATACATTCGCTATAGCATGGTTTAAGTTGAAGATTGAAATGCTGCTGACGATCTTTTGGGGCTCTTTTTAATGATCCGGACACTGTTTTTGTCGGGCCTCACATGGGGTGCGATGGCCTGTTTTGTGGCCCATGCGGCGGCGCTCGAAGTTGATCTGCGCGCCCCCGATGCCGATGACGCGCTGTCTGAGGCGCTGCGCAATGCCTCGCTTCTGGTGCAGGCAGCGCAAAGCGATGACACGCCTCCACCCATTGAAATCCTCGCTGCTGCTCAGGCGGATTACGCACGCCTGATTGCGGTGCTGTATGAGGCGGGCCGCTTTGGCCCGGTCATCACCGTTCAACTGGACGGACAAGAAGCCGCTGCGATCCCGCCCATCAGCGCCCCCGCCACGATCCAGCGCGCGGTCATCACCGTGACGCCCGGCCCGGCCTTTGCCTTGGGCCGTACCCAGATCACGCCGCTTGCCCGCAGAACGCAGTTGCCCGAGGGCTTTGTGACAGGTCAGCCAGCCTCCTTAAGCGTCCTGCAAGACGCGACAGCCGCCAGCATCGAAGGATGGCGGCAGATCGGTCACGCCAAGGCCGCGGTGGCAGATCAGCAGATCACTGCCCGCCACCCGGCCCGCGTCATTGACGTTGACGTCCGTCTGACGCCCGGTCCCCGCCTGCGTTTTGGAGAGCTTGAAATCACCTCTGACAGCGCCGTGAGCCCGGCGCGCATCCGCGAAATTGCGGGCTTGCCGACGGGGGATACGTTTGATCCCGACGCGCTCGATAAAGCCGAGGCGCGCTTGCGCCGCACGGGGACATTTCGCGTCGTCGCATTGTCCGAGGCCGATCAGGCAAACCCGGATGATACGCTCGATATTGAGGCACAGATCAGCGATCAGCCCCTGCGCCGCCTTAGCTTTGGCGCTGAAATCTCGTCGCTCGACGGGCTTGGGGTTTCGGCGGCCTGGTTGCACAGAAATTTCTTTGGGGGCGCCGAACGCTTTTTAGCTGAAGCCGAAATTGGCGGGATAGGATCAGGCGATGAAGGCCCCGATTACCGCCTGTCCGCACGCTTGTCGCGCCCTGCCACCTATCTGCCCGACCTCGAAGCATACGGCCTTGTCCGGCTTGAACAGATCGACGATCCCAACCTCTTTTCGCGCCGCATAGCGCTTGAAGCAGGGGCCACGTACTTTGCCGGGGAAAGCCGCGAGTTCAGCTTGGGCATCGGCTATCAGGCCGCCGAAATCGAAGACGATCTGGGAGAGCGCGATTACACCATCTTGACCTTCCCCGCCGTCGGCACCTTTGATGAGCGCAACGACCGCCTCAACGCGACCGCTGGGTTCTACGGCCAGCTTGCCTTGACGCCTTTCGTCGGCATTTCCGGCACCGATAGCGGTCTGCGCACCGCGCTTGATCTGCGCACCTACCGCAGCTTTGGCACCGACGATCGCGTCACGTTCGCGGTGCGCGGCCAGCTTGGTTCTGTCCTTGGTCCTGAGATCGAAGAGGCGCCAGCAGATTTTCTGTTTTTCTCCGGCGGCGGGGGGACCGTACGTGGTCACGCGTTTCAATCGCTCGGTGTCGAGCTTGAGGACGATGTGACCATTGGCGGGCGTTCCTTCCTGGGTCTCGCCTCTGAAATCCGTGTCAAGACCGGCGAAAATCTCTCGCTCGTCGGGTTCTATGACCTGGGCTATATCGGCGAAGAGGTGTTTCCCGATGGCAGCTCAGGCGAATGGCATGCGGGTGCCGGGGCCGGGCTGCGTTATGACACCGGGATCGGCCCGATCCGCTTTGACTTTGCGGTTCCGGTCAGTGGCCCTGACGATAACGATGGCTTTGAGATTTACATCGGAATTGGGCAGGCATTCTAATGCGGTTTTTTGCTATTCTCCTATGTCTGTTCCTGCCCTGCGCGGCCCTTGCGCAAGACGCTGACGAAGATCGCGGCTATCTTGCCGGGCTCTTGGAAGACGCGCTGGGCGGGGAAGGTCGCACCGTGCGCATTGTCGGTTTCGAAGGCGCATTCAGTACCGAGGCCACCATCGACCAGATCACCATCGCCGACGCGCAAGGCATATGGCTGACGCTCACCGATGTGGTAATCGACTGGAACCGCGCAGCCCTTCTGCGTGGCCGGATCGAGGTGGAAACCCTGTCTGCCGCGCGCATTGATCTGCCGCGCTTGCCGCTGCCAGCGGAAGACACGCTTCCCGATGCGGCTGCTACGCCATTTTCATTGCCGGATTTGCCCGTCTCCGTGCGCATCGGCACGCTTGACGTCGACGCTCTTTCCCTTGGTGCCCCGTTATTAGGGGAGCCAACGACGCTCGCACTCGAAGGCTCCGCAACGCTCGCAGACGGCTCGGGCACGGCCGTGTTCGAAGCGCAGCGCACCGATGACAAAACGGGCACCTTTGCCCTTGATGCGGCCTATACGGCCGATACCCGTGCCTTGCGTCTGAACCTGAACTTGCGTGAAGGCGCCGATGGGATCGCGGCGCGCCTGATGGGGCTGCCCGAGACGCCCGCTTTGACGCTGACCGTTGCGGGCGACGGCACATTGGCAGATTTCACGGCTGATCTTGCGCTTGCAACGGATGGCACGGATCGCCTGAACGGCACGGTCACCCTGCGTGACGGCACGCCCGTGACCGAAGGCACGTCTGCGCCGCTTGTCTTTGATGCGGCGTTGAACGGCGATGTCACGGCGCTTTTCCTGCCCGAATACCGGGACTTTTTTGGCCCGGATGTTCGTCTGGTGGCACGCGGTGCACGGGCGGCAGATGGCGCGCTTGATCTGGAGGCCTTCGCGCTTGAAACCCGCGCGCTGTCGCTCACAGGGGAAGTTGCTTTGAACGCGGATGCGTGGCCGACACGGCTGCGCGTCGATGGGCGCATCGCCAACGCCGCGGGTCAGCCGGTTCTATTGCCTGTCGCAGGCGCCGCGACCCGGGTTGACGCGGTCAATCTGCGCGCACGGTTTGACGCCGCGCAGGGGGATGCGTTCCGGGGCGGCTTGCAGATCGAAGGCCTGACGCGCCCGGATCTGCAGATCGCCAACATCTCTCTCGGGGCGCGGGGCACTTTGCAGGGCGATGTAAATGCAATCGGTCAAATCATGGCCGCCTTGCGTTTCTCCGCCAATGATCTGACCTTCCAGGACCCGGCCGTCGCCCGCGCTGCAGGTTCTGACATCACCGGCGCACTGGATTTAAGCTACCGTGATGGCAGCCCGCTTGAGCTTTCGGACCTTGCGATTGATGGCGCCACATGGGCGCTGACCGGGGACGCCGTCATTGATGCGCTTTCCAACGCGTTCGAGACCGAATTCAACGCAGATCTCGTTGCTAAAGATCTCGCAGCCTTTGCGCCGCTGGTCGGTCAGCCACTTGGCGGCGCGGCCTCTGTCAACGTGGCGGGCACGGCTGCTTTGGGCGGCTTCTTTGACGTCACACTTGCCGGGCAGGCCACTGATCTGACAACCGGCATCGCCCAGGCCGATACGGTGTTGCGTGGCCAGACCCAGATCGATCTGGCCGCCGCACGTGACGACCAGGGCACCCGGATCACCCGCTTTGAGATTGCAAACCCCCAGCTTGGTGCGACCGCCACTGCGACCCTCGGGGCTGACACATCTGATGTTACTTTTGATGCCCGTCTCGCCAACGCCAATCTGCTTGCACCGCAAATCAACGGCCCGCTTACAGTTGCGGGAACGGCGGCCCAAAACGATGGCCGCTGGACGTTCAACACCCGGGCGACAGGCCCTTATGGCAGTACCGCAAACGTGCTTGGCAACATCTCTGATAGCGGCGTGGCCTTGACCTACAACGCGGCTATCCCCGATTTTGCACCCCTCGTGGCCGAGCTGCCAGGCCGGTTGCGCATTGAAGGCACCGCGCGGCAGCAGGGCGCGGATTGGGCAATCAACACAGCGCTTGATGGGCCGGCAGGCACGACGTCGCGGCTCTCCGGAACGGTCGCGCCCAGTGGCCAGCTGAACCTGACTGCACAGGGCACCGCGCCGCTTGGTCTGGCCAATCCCGCGCTTAGACCGAACAATCTGCAAGGGACGGCTGCGTTTGATCTTAGCATAAACGGGGCCCCTGCGCTGAACGCTGTGTCCGGGACGATCACAACATCAGGTGCCCGGTTTGTGGCGCCTGCTTTGCGGGTCGGGCTGGGCGATATCGATGCCAATATCGGACTGTCCGCAGGCACGGCCTCAGTGCAGGCCAATGCCGACGTGCTTGAGGGCGGCAGCCTGTCGGTCACTGGACCGATCACACTGTCCGGCGGCTTTCCCGCCGATCTGCAGATCGCCCTGAATGCAATGAAAATCGTGGATCCGTCGCTTTATGACACCACGCTCGATGGAGCGCTGACCATTTCAGGCGCCTTGCGGGGCGGCGCGCAGATCGCGGGCCAGATCGATGTGGGCGAGACGGTCGTGCAGGTTCCCTCATCCGGGATTTCGTCCTTTGGTGCGATCCCTGACATCAATCATGTCCGTGCGCCGCGCCCCGTGATGCGGACGCTTGATCGTGGCGGGCTTTTGCCGGACGAGGACGCCTCCGCCGCCGCCGGTCCCGCCTATCCGCTTGATCTTCTGGTCCGCGCACCGTCGCGCATTTTCGTGCGGGGACGGGGGCTGGATGCCGAATTGGGCGGGCAACTGCGCCTTAGCGGAACCACCGCTGATATTCTTTCTACTGGCGAGTTTGAATTGATCCGGGGCCGCCTTGATGTGCTTTCCAAGCGCTTTGTGCTGGATGAAGGCACGATCCAGCTCCAGGGCCGGTTCGAGCCGTATTTGCGATTTGTCGCGGTCACCGACACCAATGCGGGCACCGCGCGTGTGATCCTTGATGGTCCTGCGGCCGAACCGACTGTGCGTTTCGAAGCGACGCCAGACGCCCCGCAAGACGAAGTGCTGGCACAGGTCTTCTTTGGCCGCGATGTGTCGCAATTGTCAGCGTTTCAAGCGCTGCAATTGGCCAATGCAGTGGCCAGTCTGGCGGGCAGTGGCGGCGCTGGCGTGATCTCGAACCTGCGGCAATCCTTTGATCTTGATGATCTCGACATCACCACTGACGACGATGGTAACGCAGCAGTACGCGCCGGTAAGTACCTGTCAGAGAACATTTATACCGATGTCACAGTCGGTGGCGCGGGGGGTGCTGCGGTTTCGCTCAATATCGATTTGACGCCGAACATCACGGCCAAAGGGTCGGTCGAGGCGGACAGCAACACATCGCTTGGTATCTTTTTTGAGCGCGATTACTGACACAGATCTCACCCCTTGACGGGTCATGATCATTTCGATATTTCCCGATATATGGATAAGAAAAAAGCCCTTTCCGCTTTCGCCGCGCTCAGCCAGCCAACCCGGCTTGATGTGTTTCGGTTGCTTGTCAAAGCGGGCGAAACCGGCTTGGTCGCAGGCGAGATTTCCGATCAGCTTGACGTCCGGCAAAACACACTTTCGGCCAACCTGACGATCCTTGTTCAGGCGGGCCTGATCCGCAATCGTCGCGAAGGCCGCTCGATCCGGTATCACGTTGATCTCAACGGGATGCGCGGCTTGCTGTCGTTCCTGATGGAGGATTGCTGCGGCGGCAATCCTGCGCTTTGCAAACCGATCCTTGACGAACTGGCCTGCTGTTAGATGACCTTTACCTTACCGCGTCGCCTCACGGCTGAATTTCTGGGCACAGCTTTTCTTGTGGGCACTGTTGTCGGATCGGGCATCATGGCCGACAAACTGACCGATGATGTTGCCCTCGCGCTGCTGGGAAACACCCTGCCCACGGGCGCGATCCTCGTAGTGCTTATCACCATTCTGGGCCCGATTTCCGGCGCGCATTTCAATCCGGCGGTGTCGCTTGCTTTTGTTCTGAACAAGACGATGCCGCTGTCCGAACTGGCGCCTTATGTGATGGCGCAGATCGCAGGTGGGGTCGCTGGCAGCCTGATGGCACACGCGATGTTCGATCTGACGCTCTTTCAGCTGTCGACAACGGCACGCACGGGCACCGGCCAGTGGATCGCCGAGATCGTCGCGACATTTGGCCTTGTCGGTACGATCCTTGCGGGTATTCGCTTTCGCGGTGATGCTGTGCCCTGGCTTGTTGGTCTTTATATCACGGCGGCCTATTGGTTCACGGCCTCAACCTCATTTGCGAACCCCGCCGTTGCCATTGCACGGGGGTTTTCAGACACATTTGCGGGCATCCGCATGATGGATGTGCCTGCGTTCATCCTTGCCCAGATCATTGGATCCATTCTGGCCGTTCTTGTGCTGGGTTGGCTGTTGCGCAGCACCACGGAGGCAACATGACCCTGACGCCGCAGCTGTCCGAAGACAGCTTTCGCCCCATCGATCGCGAGGCTCTTTTGCGGCCTGCGACAGCCACCCATGCTCCGCGCATTTTGCTGCTTTACGGGTCTTTGCGCGCGACCTCCTACAGCCGTCTTATGACCGAAGAAGCCGCACATATCTTGCACCGGTTTGGTGCTGAAACCAGGACGTTCGATCCATCCGGCCTGCCGCTCCCAGACGACGCGGACGCCGATCATCCAAAGGTCGCGGAGCTGCGCGATCTGGCGACTTGGTCCGAAGGGATGGTCTGGTCATCCCCCGAACGTCACGGCGCGATGACGGGCATCATGAAAGCGCAGATTGACTGGATCCCATTATCGTTGGGCGGCGTGCGCCCCACCCAGGGCAAGACCTTGGCGCTTATGCAGGTTTGCGGCGGTTCGCAAAGCTTCAATACGGTCAACCAACTGCGCATTCTGGGCCGGTGGATGCGGATGTTGACGATCCCCAATCAAAGTTCGGTGCCCAAGGCGTTTCTTGAATTTGAAGAGGGTCGGATGAAGCCATCCCCCTTTTATGACCGCATGGTCGACGTGATGGAGGAGCTGGTCAAGTTCACCCTGCTGACCCGTGATCGCAATGACGTCCTGATCGACCGCTATAGCGAGCGCAAGGAAAGCCGCGCTGCGCTGTCGAAACGTGTGAACCAGAAGGCGCTTTAGCTTAGCCTAGCCTAGCGTAGACCGTCTTGTGCGATCCTTTCGGACAGCTCCAACAAGGCTGCGGCCCGCGCGGCGCTGATCGCTGCGATCCCGCCCGCCGGATCATAGGGTGCCGCGATGCTGAAATAATCAGACCGGTCGCCGCGCCCATTTGTGGGGGCCACGAAATACTGTCCCGTCAGTCGAAATGCACCGCTTTCAACGGCAAGCATCTCTTCGACCCGCACTTCGACGCGTGCATCGGCAAAGCCATCAAAGGGCCAGGGTTCATTGGCCACTTTTGCGCCCGTCAACGCGGCCAGATTGCGGGACAGCGCCAAGGACACTTCGCGCGATGGGTCATCGGCCCAAAGCACATCTCCCGAACTGACCAACGCGCCGTCCGCGCGCTGTATCTGGATCTCTTCCCCGGCGGCATAGCTGGGCAACGACACGTCGCGCACCTCAACCGAGCCAAACCGGATCGACACGCTTTCGGTCACCTCAGGCACGGGCACCGGATAGCGCAGGGATGTGCCCGAACAGGCTGCAATCAGCAGGATCAAAGGAAGAAAGCGCAGCATCATCAGCGTCCTATCAGCAAAGAGTTCGGGTTGCGTTCAATCGCCCGGGCCAAGCGCGAAACGGCATCTGCCGCCGCGCTCAGATCGCGCAGCGCTTCGCGGGCCGAGCGGTTCAGATCCGAGCTTTGATCGTAGCTTTGCAGTGTCGTGCTGGTCTGCGCCAGCACCTCGTTCATCCGCTCCAGCAGGCGCGGCAAGTCTTGCACCGAAACCGCCACTTGATCTGCTGCGTTGCGGGCCGATGCCATGGCAGCGTTGGCATTGGCAACCGCGCCGCCTTCGCGCAATTCGCTCAGCGTGGCCTGCAGCTCTGCCAGCGCTTGCGCAAGCGATCCGGGCAAGGCGCGTGCATCGTCGGTGTCGATCACATCCTCGGCGGCATCCACCAGATCGGTCAGCTCGGTTATCAGTGTCTCCACCGGCAGCTCGGACGCCATCGCAGCCAGCGCGTTCAGTTCTGTGACCAGTTCGGGCACACCTGCTGCCGCGGCGGCTGTGGCATCGACTGCCGCGATCAACCGCTCAACGGCGCGGTCTTCTTCCAATTGCCGGGCGACCGCTTCGATCCGCTGCAAAGCCGCTTCCATCAGAACCGGCACGTTCTGCATCGCGTCTGATCCGACAAAGCCGCGCATGTCGCCCAAAAGCGCCTGCAATTCTTCGGGCGTGTCTTGTAACGCCTGATCTGCAACCAGCGCCGTGCCTGCATTTAAAAAGTCGATTGCTGAATTCAAAAGCTCTTCGACGGGCAAATCGCTGATCCGGCTCAAAACTCCTTCGGCCGTAACGGTCACATCGGTGATATCGCTTTCGGTTGCCGGCAGCACCGGGAACGGTGTCGCCGTCAGATCAATCTCGGCGGCCTCGGCTTCGCGGTCGTTGACAAGTTCGACCTTCAAGCCCCCTGTCAAAAGCCCCGCCGTGGCCAGCCGTGCCCGAAGCCCACCTGCAACGCGCTCCTGCAGAAAGGCCAGCGCGCGCGCTTCTGTTGGATCATCGGGCAAGCCCAGCCGTGCCGGCTGAATGGCCAAAGTCACGATCAGCCGGACCCGTCTGTCGCCAAATCGCGCCTCATCGACAATGCCGTTCAGGTTCGTCACCTCGCCAATCCGCAAGCCGTTCAGATCAACACTGGCGCCCGCAGCAAGCCCGGCGACGTTTTCCTCAAAGATCACGCTCACCTCCAGCGGGTCCACGTCAGAGGCGTTGAACACGCTCGCCCGGGCTGTTGCGTCATTGGAAAAGACATCGAACACATCGCCGTCCTGCGCTGGCGTGCCGCCCGAGACAAACGTGTCAAAGGTCACACCGCCACCCACCAAAGACGCCAGCGACGTAAAGTCCAGCTCGGCCCCGGTTGGTCCGATTGAAAACGTGAACCCCGAGCTGTCCCAGAACCGCGTGGCATCTGAAATCAGCTGGTCATAAGGCTCATAGATGATCGCCTCGGCGATGGTGAAGCCCCCATCCCGCGATATCCGCGCGGTCCCCATGCGCCCCACTTCAACACCCTTGAAAAAGATTGGCGTGTCGCCGTTCAGCACCGTGTCGCCCACAGCGCGAAGACCCAGCTCAAGCCCCGGCTCTCCGGGGCGGATCAGCGGTGGATTGGTCAGCCCCACAAACGCGCGCCGCGGCTCACCCGCGGCCGTATCCCATGAGCCTTCGATGTAAACGCCATTCAAAACCGTATCGAGCCCGCTGACGCCTTGCGTCGTCACCTCGGGCCGTACGACCCAGAACCGGGCCGAGCTGTCGATGAACGGAGCCACATCCTGCTCCACGCGCACCACGGCGATCACGGCGCTCAGATCATCGGTAAAGCGCACATCTTCAACAAGCCCGACAACGACGTCGCGGTAATGCAATTCGGTCTGGCCGGCCGCCACACCGGCGGCTGTGTCGAACGTGATCTCAATGACCGGCCCCCGGTCGGCAAAACTGCTCCACGCGACGCCAAGCGCAATCAAAAGTGCGGCGATCGGCACGACCCAGACGACCGAAATCCGCTCGACCCACGAGCGGCGCGCAGGTGCGATAGGCACCGGAGGAGGCGTCGCGCTCATCTGCGCTCTGCGTCCCAGATCAGCCGCGCGTCAAAGCTTTGCGCAGACAGCATCGTGAAAATCACCGACATCCCAAAGAACAGCGCCGCAGGCCCCGGCGTGACGGTCGCCAATGCGTTCAGCTGAACCAGCGCTGACAGGATTGCGACCACAAAGACATCAATCATCGACCACCGCCCGATATATTCCACGATCTCGTAAAGCCCCATCCGCTGCAGCGAAGGGCTGCGTGTGCCTCTCTGCGCACTTATCGCCAGAAATGCAATCGCAAGAAACTTGCCAACCGGGATCAGCACCGACGCCACAAAGATCACCAGCGCGACCCCGTACGAGCCATGCCCCATCAGCGTCAGCACCCCTCCGATGATCGTATCGGCTTGGCTGGCAATCAAAGTGCGGGTTTCCAGCATCGGATACAGATTGGCCGGGATATAGCAGATCAGCCCGACAAGCCACCACGCCCAGACCCGCTGATAGGCCAACCGATCACGCGAAATCACGCGCGCGCCGCACCGCGTGCAGCGGGTTGTCCCCAGGGGCCACACCTTGGTGCAGCGCTGGCATCCCACAACGCCGATGTCGCGGGCTGTGACTATGTCGTCTTTTCGAGGGAGTTCCATACCGACCACCTGCATAAAAAGCTGTCCTGCACGACCACCAGAACCGTCAGGATGCAGAACATCCAGAAGGCGGGCCCAAAAGCGATCTGGGCCAGATCGGCGACTTTGATAAGCGCGACCGCGCAGCCAATGGCAAAGATTTCGGCCATGGACCAGGGCCGCAGCGCCTCCGACAAGCTGAACGCCCAGGCCGCATGTTTGGCCGGTGGCCGATCCGCGACCACGGGCAGCAAGACGTAAATGACCAGCATCACCCGCAAAAGCGGGATGAAGATAATCATTGCAATCGTGCCCAGCGACACCAGCACCAACGGCCCTCCGCCGAACACCAGCGCCGCATCCAGCACCGAAACCGCATTCTGCGCGCCGCCTGCTTCAATCGTCAGAAACGGAAAGACCGAGGCCGCCAGGACCAGAATAAACCCGGCCAACGCCACCGCAATGATCTGCGCCCCCGCCCTGCGCCGCGGCGCAATCAGCACCGTATGACACCGCGTGCACACGGCGCGTTCGCCAAAGCCGGGCTGTTGCGTGCTGTAAACAGCGTCACAGTTCGGGCAGACGATGAGGTCTTGGAGGGGCGGGGTGGCGGACATGTCGAAATGGTAGTGGAGAGGTTGGGGGAAGGGAAGTCGGCTGGTGAGATTGGCCAGACGGCGGTAATCAGAGCAAAACCTTCGACCGTTCTTTTCTTGATTGTAGCCACCACACTATTGACGCTGACGCCAATGCGCACAACCATGGCGAGTATGTCGAGATCAAGGGAGTAGTAAGTATGAAATGTGTTTCAGAACTGAGCGAGACTTGTCGCCGACCGACCCTAACCGAAAAGAACAAAAAGCCCGAAAGGACATTGCTGTCCGTGTTCCTTCGCGCGCTGGAATTGGTTCCTCAATTGCGGTCTGACTTCTTGCAAATGTGTGACTACGGCGCCGGTCGGACCTGCAATTACGCATCCTACATGGAGACGACATACCCCGCTGGAAAATACCCTGATAGCCGCCCTGACGGTCTTCTGACGTGTCAAAGAGGGAAGAACAGCTGGTCTGCATTTGTCGAGGCAAAAGCGAATGACAGCAAAATCCGACCTGAACAAATACAAGACTATGCCAGTCTTGCGGCCAAATTGGACGTGGATGCGGTCATTTCAATCTCAAATGAATTCGCACGTGTTCCAACTGAACTGCCGTTTCATATTCCCGCAAATAAGCAAAAAAAGAGGGTATTTTTCTATTTTGCGTGTGCGGAACTGAGGGGGCTCATAGAACAACTTTCTAATGATCCGTCACTCTCCGACATGGAGCGAGGTGTTCTTAGCGACGTCGTTGCGTTTTTCTGGGAGAAAGCATCTGGGATCACGACGTTCGATCTAATGCCGAAAGAGTGGCCAGACTTTGTCCGGTCGTCAGGTGTAGGAGTTGGATTTAGCGCAAGGACCCCAGGTATCACCGAGATTATAAAGGGATGGCAGCAGGAAAGGCGCGATC
>ERZ1740067.1175-NODE-1175-length-18600-cov-18.069668_pt1 | contig 18600 bp, 16 predicted proteins | sample MGYA00581736_ERZ1740067 | MGnify/ENA primary metagenome ERZ1740067 (study PRJEB43018, sample SAMN04849236) | marine metagenome | isolation source: floating plastic debris | place: Pacific Ocean | collected 2008-08-27 | study: EMG produced TPA metagenomics... | reverse complement strand
ATGGCGCTTTTCAACTTTCTGCACCACTCAGTGCATAAGTGGGATGCTCCCCAACGCAGGAACCATCGTAAACGGCTGGAACTACACCGTTGACTCCTTCAACGACGGCGTAACCGGCGAAGTAGGTGGTAAGTACGAAATCTACGGCTTGGGTATCAAGCAAGTGGGCAACGAAGTTATCGTCGGCATCGATACTCGCCTGCCTATCGAAGGTTCCCAAAGTCTATTTAGCAGCAACCATATTGCCTGGGGCGATATGTTCTTCAACTTCGGCGGCGGCACAATGTCCGAAGGCAACGGCAATTTCTTTGGTGTGCGCTTTGCTGGCAATAATGACGCAGGGGTCAGCGAAACCGGCGTTTACAGCAACGTCACTGGGCAGTTTGTGGACAATGGTTTTGATAGCGTCGCAGACCATGCAAGCTATGTAGACAACAATGGCGGTAACTCTTCTGTAGGCGACTTGGCGTCGAACGATTCCTACTTTGATGCCTCCTATAATGTGATTCAGAGCGGTACCAAAGTGGGCGATATTTCCCTGTTGGACAGCACTGCTCTTGCTGGTTACGGCTTCAATTTGAACGATGTGCCCGGCACCGCAGGTCAAACCGAGAGCGACACCTTCGCCGGTCGCACCAGTGATAATGGTGTGAGCTACTTCGGTGAGCGCCAGTCTTACGGCTTTAAGTTTGAGCTTCCCCCTGGCATGGTGGGTGAGTTTGTGGCTCACCTTGCCCAGGAGTGCTTTAACGATTCTGTGGCGATCGCCGGCACGTTTGCCGAAATTACCGACAGCACGGATGTTCCTGAGCCTTCCCTATTGCTGGGACTGGCGGGGGTTGCCGGTTTGGGTCTAGTGCGCCGTCGTCGCCAAGCCTAAGTGATTGCCCAATAGCCTTAGGCTGATTGATTTCCTAGCTGATAGTTGACTGGCCAGAGGGTGGCGATCAATCCTCTGGCTTTTTTGATCGTTTGATTCAAAAAAGGACACGAAGAAATATTTTCGTCGCCTCAGCCAAAAGCGCTGAAAATGGCAAGCCTTACAATAGTCGAAGTACAGCCTTTGTCGAAAATTGTTCCAATGTAACTTGCACCACAGCCTTTCCATGTTTTCTAATCCCAGATTTTTTCGTTCCCGCGCCGTTTCAACCGCAGCATCCTTAGGGGCGATCGCCTGCATCAGCGCCGTAGCCGCCCCCCAAGCCAACGCAGGCACCATCGTAAATGGCTGGAACTACGCCGTTGACTCTTTCAATGACGGCTACACCGGCCAAGTTGGTGGTAAGTACGAATTCTACGGCATCGGCATTAAGCAGGTGGGCAACGAAGTTATCGTGGGCATCGACTCCCGTTTTGACTTGGCAGGGGACGATGCTAACGCTATTGAGTGGGGCGACCTATTCTTTAACTTTGGTGGCGGCACCATGTCTGAAGGCAACGGCGAATTTTTTGCCGTGCGCTTTGCAGAGGGCAACGACGCCAGTGTGAGCGGAACGGGCGTATTTGCTAACGCTAGCGGGCAATTTGTGGACAACGGTTTCGACAGCGTGGGAGACCACGCCACCACCGTAAATAGCGAAGGGGGCTTTGCTTCCGTGGGCGACCTGGCGGCTAATGACCCCTACTTTGATGCGTCCTACAATGTGCTTCAGAGCGGTACCAAAGTGGGCGATATTGCCATGTTGGACCAGGCAGCCTTAAGCAGCTACGGCTTCAACTTGAACGATGCGCCTGGTACGACTGGGCAAACCGAAAGCTCTGTTTTAAGTGGAGCAGATTTTGGCGTTCGTCAGTCCTTTGGCTTTAAGTTTGAGCTTCCTCCCGGTATGGTTGGCGAGTTTGTGGCTCATATCGCTGCTGAGTGCTTCAATGACTCCGTTGCTCTTGTGGGTGAGTTTGTGGCGGACCGTACGGACGTTCCTGAGCCTTCCCTCTTGCTGGGTTTGGCGGGAGTTGCTGGTTTGGGGCTGGTGCGTCGCCGTCGCCGTGCGTAAGCCAAAGGGCTTTTGGGCGCTGATTTAATTTCCTAGTGATAGCTGTGTGCCAGAGGGCGTTGATCGCTCTTCTGGCTTTTTGCTTGCTATAGGGTTTGGGTTTGGGACTGGGCGATCGCCGCCAATTGCGCACTGCCGTAAGCTGCCTCCGTTTGCGCTGCTACCGTGACGGGCACGGCAAAATAACGCTGACGAATTTTGGTCCATGTGGAGTTGTTCGCCCCACCCCCGGCGGTTTGAATTGAGGTGAGCGGATCGGCTCCCAGTTCTGCTAGCCGCTTATATCCTTGGGCTTCGATGCGGGCGACTCCCTCCAGCATTCCGTGCAAAAAGTCGCGATCGCTCTCTGGTCTAGGCGCTAATCGAGGGGCTAAATCGGGATCGCTCACCGGAAACCGCTCTCCCGATTTTAGCAACGGATAGTAGTCGTAGGGACTGGGGTTGGCGGGGGCAATTTCCTGGCTGAGACGGTTGAGTTCTGCGCTGGAAAAGAAGTGGCTGAGCACTGCGCCGCCGGTGTTAGATGCGCCGCCCACTAACCAGCGATCGCCGAGTCGATGGCTGTAAATTCCTAAGTCTGGCGCATTTACGGGAACGGTGCTGAGCTGTTTTAACACCAAAGTTGACCCTAGGGAGGTGACCGCTTCCCCCGGTTGGGAGGCACCGCTGGCGAGGAATGCGGCGATGCTGTCGGTGGTGCCCGCGATGATTTTGCAGGCGGGGTTGATGGCAAATTTTTGGGCGATCGCCGGCAAAATTTCACCAATAACACTGCCGGGAGCCACCACCTGGGGTAAAGAAATTCCAAAATCGGCGGCTTGCAACGATTCAGGATAAGCGAGGCGAACCGGGTCGTAGCCTAACTTGAGGGCGTTGTGATAATCGCTGATTGCCCTGGGATTTTTGCCTAACTGAAGCTGTCCGTGGAGCAAAAAGCTTAGCCAGTCTGCCTGGTGAAAAATCAGCGGCGCATCGGTAGAGCCGGACCACTGCCCACCAAAGCGATCGCTCCGCCACCACCAAACTTTCGCCAATGTCGACGTTGCGGATCGCGCCCCGCTGGTCGCCGCCACCAGCGGGCTAAATTCTTTGAGTCCAGCCCGTCCGCGATCGTCGTTATACATCAGCGGTCCCGCCATTACCTGCCCTGTGACCGTCCCCAGCAACACCGTGGACGAGGTGCCGTTAATGGCGATCGCCCCCAAGGCTCGACGCACGGCGACTGGCAACCCTCCCAGCAATGTCCAAAGCTGCTGTTTCCACGCTTTCGCTAGTTTTTCCCCTGATTCCGAAGCCCCTGCAACGCTGCATTGAATCGGTTCGGCGCGGGCAGAGTTTGAAATGGCGATCGCCCGCGCTCCCGAGGTGCCGAAATCAATACCGAGGCTATACATTTTGCTGCTAAATCGTCACCGGAGATTCTGGCGTTGAGGGGATTTCCCGTTCAGGGGCTAACGCTTGAAAGTCGGCGATCGCGGTTAACATTTCCCGCTCAAAGGACACCTGGGCTCGATTGGTTTTTCCACCCACGTAAAGTCCCTGCTTTGTCGCCAAAACCCACACTTGGGAATGGGAAACATAGCTCATCAAAGTACCCACCATAAGCAAACCAAAGCCTAAATAAACTAATGGAATGCCCGGGTCAGTTTTGATTTGCAAACCGGTGCTTCCCACCAAATCATCAACCACTAAATTAATGCCGTTGACCTTCACGGAACGCCCCACTCGCGTCGTTGCGATGGGGTCACCTTTCATGTCGTAAATCAACATTGTTCCCTGCAAGTCGCGCGTCACCAACGACACCCCTTCGCTCAGATCCGGCTTAGTGGGCACCCACGTCCCCCACAGGCGATCACTCATCCCTTTCAACGGCGCCATCGGCAATTCAAATACCGGACTGTTATTGAGATGAACCTTAACGGCTGCAATGCTCCAGTTTGTTTGATAAATGGTGGTGCCCTTGTAGCGCAGGGGTTTATTCACATAAATAGTTTGGCGATCCTTTTCTTGCCCATCAGTGCCCATCACCGAAAGGTCTGAATAAAATTGATCAATATCGCCGCCGGGGGTGTAGTCAATCCAGAATCGGTTGACCTTTAAATACCAATCCTTGGGCACCCGAGCCACCCCAAAAGGACCCGCATCTAATAAGTGCTGAATTTTAATCACGCCGCCACTAGGTCCAATCTCTTGGGCAAAATAGCCGCCCAAGGCTCCCACGATCGCCCCCAATAAAACCAGCAGCATACTGATATGAACCACAATGGGACCAATGCGCCCCACGATACCTTTTCTGGCGTATATGCTGTCACCTTTTTGGAACACTTTGTAGGATTTTTTTCCTAAATATTCCTGAATAAAATCCAAGGTTGATGCTTCAGAATGAGCGCTGTTTTTATGACTTTCTAAATCATTACTGTCTAAACCATTACTGCCTAAATCATTGTCTACACCGCTACTTACATCGCCATCTAAATTGCTTTTGCCGTCTGACGTTGAGTTTAGAAAAAGGTTAAGCCGGGCACTTAACGCTAGCTTTTCAAATTGTTCAGTGCGGGTATAAAAACGCCACCGCCGCGCGGATTTTAAAGCGGGCAATTGGCGTAGGAATGAACAGGCGGTTAGACTCGCGCCGAATACCACCAGCAGCCCTAGAAACCACCAGGTTCGATACACATGGTCCAGCCCAATAATTAGGATGACTTTCCAACTTAGGAAGCCAAACAGGGCGGGGTCTTCGGGATAGTTGGTTTGGTAATAGTTTAGGGTTTGTCCCTGTTCGATAACGGTGCCCAAAATGCTGAAAGCGGCGATCGCCAGCAACAGCACAATGGCAAGGCGCAAATCGGCGATCGCGGGCACAATATCTCGACGCCAAACTCGTCGAACCAGCTTAAGCTGCTGGCGTAATTGTTCAGGGAACGACTGGGATGAAGCGTCGTTTGCGTCCATAGGGGCAGTGGGCTTTTGCGCAACGGGAAACGGGTAGGATGTCGGTCAGAAAAACCGGTCGGACATTGGGGGCTGTCATCAATTGAAGCCCTAAAAGCCTTAAGTCAAGAGCCGCGAGGGGTTCCGCCCCCAGCATTTTTTATTTAAAAAAGGCGTGTATTTCCCGCTGGATAAGGCTTCTGGAGACTAATTGGTGACATGTACTAATTATCGCAATTATCGCAAAGTCGCTAACTTTTTGGCACCTAAGCCCCTTAACCCTTACACACCGCCCCCCTGCCAAACGGAGCCCAGCCAATTGAGGGGGAGGCGATTAATCAGTGACAAGGTGCCGAAGCCCAGGAGCAGGGCTCCGCTGGTGGGGGTGATCCAGGTGGACCAGCGACGCAGGGACAGCAGCTTTTCAATGGTGGCGGTAAAGGTGCCCGCGATAATCAACGGCGACACATAGCCGATCGCATAGGAAAACAACAGTGCCCCGCCCATCACCGGTTTGCCCGTGCTGCCCACCCAGGCGAGAAGGGTGGCTAAGACCGGGGTGCTGCACGGGGAGGCCACTAAGCCAAAGGTGAGCCCGACTAAGTACGCCCGCAGCCCGGTGGAAATATTGTCGGGAATTAGCTTGAGGGTGTCGAAATTGGGAAAGCGTAGGGGCAGCAGCTCCAGCAAATTCAGCCCCATAACGATCGCCACAAGACTCACCACAATGGGCAATCCAAACCCCACCTGCCCGTAAACCTGCCCAACCCCGGCAGACACAATCCCCAGCAGCGCTAGGGTAGTCGCCAATCCCAAGGCAAACCAACTGGACTGGGCAGCGGCTTGTCCCAGCGATCGCTCCGATTCGTAGCCACCGATATAGCCAATGGCGATGGGCAGCATAGACAGCATACACGGGGTAAGGCTGGTGAGGAGTCCGGCGAAGAAAACCACCGCGATCGCTGGCCAACCCAAGTGGGAAAGCTGGGTTTCCACCAGACCGTTAGCCCACTGGGTTACCGAATACAGGCTAGTTTGAACCGATTCCCACATGGTTGACGCAGCGTATGAAACAGATACAGCAGACGGGTAATGAGCCAGGTATTAACGGAAACGTTAATTTTTACAACCTCCTCTCATCATACCGACTTTTATGTATCTCAATTTAAGGCTGCAAAGAATCACGCAGTTGATCTCGTACTTTCATCAGAGCAAAGCCCAATAAGTTCAACCCTTTCCAGCGGTAGGGATTGGCAATTGAGTCATCATCCTGCGCCAGTCCAACGCCCCAAATTCGGTCCGCCGGGCTGGCTTCAACAAGAATGCGATCACCCGTACTCAGCAGAAATTCTTGCAGCTCTAGCGCTTGAAATTTAAACCTGTTGCCACGTACAACAATCTCGAAACGATGCTTTAGCCAAAGATCCTGATCGAAGTTTTTTACTTTGCGACCAAGAGCCTTCGCCGCGTCAGGATTTTTAGCGTCGATAATCTCTTGCACAATCGCGGCATCTTCAAAGAGCCGCGCCTTTTCCTCCATCATGTAGTGCTCAGCCGTGGAATAGGTAATACCATCCACTTCAAAACTGGCTTCGTACCACTGACTGAAGCAGGATTTCGTTACCGCGTCGCCCTTTTTTCGGTGCCCCCAGAAGTAGAGGTACTCCGCCTGATGTCCCTCGGCAAGATGATTGTGCAACGCTTCAACGCTATAAATTTCCATTCCTCACCTCCTGGTTTTGAGACTTGACGGCGTTTTAAGTAATGGATTCCCAAGTTCCCCCTTTACAAAGAGAACGGCTCGCCGCCGCCAACACTTTCACTAATCCAACGCCCGTTTCTGCTGAGCTGCGCGGGTCGATTTTGCCCATGGCGATCGCCTCCACAAAACAATCGGCGACGGCTTGCAGCGGCTCAACCTCCTCAATGGCAACGCTCTGGGGTTCATCCACCTCGGGCAGAAACAATGGCTGTCCCTGATTGCGATCGCCCTGTTTCCACTCGCTGCCCAGGAACGTCAACGGCTGATCCGCCCGTAAATCGTCAAACACCAAAGCCCCGCGATCGCCCACCAGCACCAGCCGCCGCTGTTTATCAGGATTGGACCAGCACAGATGAACCGTGATTTCCACGCCCGACCTGTAGCGCAAAATCAACCAAGTTTGATCCGCCAAACCATTAGCAGGCATGGGGTAATCGTGGGTTGCCGCAGGCTGATCCGACTCTCCCGGCTGGAGCCAGATCATGCCCCGCGCCGCCACCGCCGTGGGAAAATCGTCCAGCCAGTGATTGAAAATGCAAATATCGTGAATTACCAAATCCCACAGCACATCCACATCCTGGCGCACCGGAGCGAAATGGGTACGGGTGGCATAGCCGTAGCGCAGGGTTTGCAAATTGCCCGCGCCGATAAATTCCTTGCCGGCGGCAACGGCTCCATTAAATAAATAAGTGTGGTCGATGCACAGGATTTTTTGTTGGGCTTGGGCGATCGCCGCCAGCTTTTCCCCATCAGCAACGGTCATTGTCACTGGTTTTTCCACCAGCACGTGCAGCCCCTGCTCTAGCGCAAAGGACACCGTTTCCAAATGGTCCACCGCCGGGGTCGCCACAATCACCGCTTCCAACGGTTGGTTATCCGGTTGTGCCGCGATCGCCTCCGCCAAGCTGGGACAAAGTTTTACATCTTGCCAATGGGGACGACTTCCGTAGCGCTCCGTCATCCGATCCAAGCTCGCAGCAATGGGATCCACCACCGCCTCGAGCTGAAACTCAGGATGCTCCAGCCCAATGCGCGTCCAGTGGGTGCCCCAACGCCCTGCACCAACCACCGCAATCCTTACCATCGTCAGCTCCCGTTACCCTTACCAATAGCCCAATCTTCCCCATCCTAGGCAATGGTCCGAAAGATGGCGTGATATCATTCTTAATCGCGCTAATCACAGTATTTTGCACAGGTTTTCCACCAAAAGAACTTGCACAAATTATCTGAACAGTAGCGCCCTGTTTTCGTTATACGAAATTCACCCACATTACCTAGGAGCAACCCGCTATGACCAAGCGCACCCTTGGCGGCACCGTCCGCAAACGTAAGCGCGTATCTGGCTTTCGCGTTCGTATGCGCACCCACCACGGTCGCAACACCATCAAGTCTCGCCGTAAGAAAGGACGCGCCCGCCTGTCCGCGTAAGTCACTGACTTTATTGATTGACAATATCGTTGGCAGTGCTGCTTAGAACGGGGCATTAGTGTGCAGAATCTCCCAGATCCTACCGGCGTCGCGTCTGCGGCTTCGTAATGCCCCCGTCCATTTTCCGGCTTAATTTTCCCTTGCTGACCGTACGGCGTGGGCTTTTATGGCATTACCCAAGGTCCATCGCCTTCGCGATCGCCAAACCTTTGACAAAATTCGCAAACACGGTCTTCGTCGTCGCAGCAAAACCATGACCGTGTGGGCCCTGAAGCGATTCCCCCACCCTGACGCTTCAAACCATATTTCCGCCGCGTCGCCGATCCCCACACAGTTTGGCGTGGCCGTTAGTAAGAAAGTCCATAAGCGTGCCGTGGTGCGCAATCGCATTCGCCGCCGCATTCACCACGCAATTTTGACCCTGCGCGATTCCCTGAAACCCAACTGGTGTATTCGGATTTCCGCCCGAGACGCCTCATTGGACTGCGAATATTCCCAGTTTCTGCAAGAATTAGAAACAATACTTAGCGAAATCGAGGTACTTCATGGGCGTTAAGGAAGATGTTTACTACGAAGGCGGTCCCCACATTGGCGAATTGATCGTCAATATTTTGCTGGGATTTACGGTGATTTGCCTGCCCTTAACGGTGGGAGCGATTGTGCGCGCCCTATGGCTACGGTTCCGAATTACGAGCCGTCGCATCACGGTAATTGGCGGCTGGCTAGGGCGCGATCGCTCAGACATTATTTATTCCGAAATTGCCAAAGTGGTCACCGTACCTCGTGGCTTGGGTCTTTGGGGCGATATGGTATTGACCTTGAAAGACGGCAGCCGCTTAGAAATGCGCGGTGTGCCTAACTATCGGGAAGCCTACGACTACATCACCGAGCGTTTATCGGATCGGGCTCGTAAAGCCAGTGGGGCGATCGGCGTCAAGCCCAAAGCTAAAGCCAGCGCATAGTAGCCACGCGCCGACGAACATACACAAGTAAAACAAAGCGCTAGATGACTGCGAGGGTCACTAGCGCTTCGTTATGGCTATGTTGCGGCTACTGTGGCCGCTTTTTCATGCAGTTCCGTGGATTATTAATCCAGCAGCGCTGCGCCTCGGCGGTAGAGCTCGCGGGCATAGTCGGTCCAAGTGCCCTGTCCCCAGTAGCGGAAGCAGCTCGTTTCCACCAGCATTAGGTACAGCAGCGCCTCTTGGTAATCCTGGCGTTGGGTGACGCTGGGATCCTCCGCCACCAGGCGATCGTACTTTTGGTGGAACTTGACGCTTAGCTCGTTCATGGGCTCCAACACGTTGTCGTAGCCCTTCACCCAGCTTAGGTCGTTGGTCCAGGAGGCTCCATCCATATGGAACTGGTGGTCAGTGGATTTTAGCTCCGCGATCGCCGCCTCCACTTTCTCAGGCGTCGTCGAAGCGGGATCCACCCGCTGCCAAATTTTTGCCTGCCCCACCGCTTGACACTCAGGAAACTCCTCTTCGGAAATTCCCATGGCGGCGATCGCCTCCAAATACTCAGTGCCATTCAAGCCGAGGGTACCCTGACCGCCCGCATCGCGAATTTGCTCCCACACCGGCGGGTAATCTCGAGGAAACTCATTCATCATCACCCCGCCATTTTCTCCGTCAGCAATTTGGGTCACCAACGACGGCACCATTTGCGTGCCCAATTGTTGCTGCCCCCGTCCCTTCGCCTCGTGGTAGGGCTGCATTTGCGCCACCAGCTTCGTATCGGACCCCTGGGTCTTAATCAGCGCCGTAATGGACACCGTTTCGCCACGGGAATTACGAGCCACCAGCCGATTGGGCAAATACTTATCATCCTGGGGAATGCCAGACCCATCGGGGCGCTCCACCGAATGCTCCTGCACCATCAGCCACTGATAGCCACACTCCTTCAAAGCCTTGATGTACTCATACAGGGTGTCCGGATGGTTAGGCAGGTGCATTTCCGGGGGCGAAAATCCTCGCACCCGCTTCAAAGCATCCATGCCAAAGATGGAGGCAAAATATTGCTGCCACGCCTGCATTTGCAATTTCAAATCGGGGATCGGCGTCGACGGGGCCACCGCATGGCTCCACATGGTGCCCAACCATTCCACGCCGCCGGAATATTGGTCGTTATTGGTAATCAGCTTCAGCTTATCGAGCACGTCATCGCGCCCCATTTGCACCAACCCCCACAGCAAATTGCCCGAATAGTCGAGCATAATGCGCGGGGAACAGCCCGAGTCCACCAGCTGGGGCACAAACTCCCCCATACGCTGGTAGCACCAGGCAAAGACGCCAGCGTTATGGTTATCGCCGTCTCCCTGGTTGTTAAACATATGCTCCAGGTTGCAAATGAGCGCCCCGTTTTCCCCGGCGGGAACCGTGGGCTGGTGCATATGCAAGGCGCAAGCAAAGCTGGAACCTAAGCCGCGAAACTGGTCCAACGTTAAGCCGGTTTTTCCGAAATAGACGGGATCTTTTCCCGAAACCGCTTCAGAAATTATCCCTTCGTCGCCGGATACGTTAGGCACTCCGGGATATCGCTCTTGGGCGATCGCCCCCGCCTGCTGAGTTAAAACGCTCACCATAAAAACTGGTCCTCATCGTTTCTAGTCTGTTGTGTCCCTTGTGGCGCTCAGATAATTGAGCTCAAAAATATTTGCTTAGAAATATTGGAGCGGTGGCAAAAAGTCCTGTCCCTCGGCGCTGCAAAACTGGCAGGCTCAGGTTAATGAGGCTAATGACCTTTCGCAGCTCGGCCATTAGAATTTATCTCTAATCAAGTTCGGCTGATTTTTGGCTAATTTATTCTTCGCTTTCCTAACTCCATTCTAAGAGAGCAACCCGCTCCAACTCCCCATAATCCCTGTCTTCTAAGGTTCTCTTTGGGATCGGCGATCGCTCTGCCGCGTCTACCCCCTATCTCTGCAACATTCCCCCGCCGCCTCGCAATCCTGTCCGCTAAATTCGCTACCGTTTGTGACGAACGGAGTTATTTCTGGGGCTAAAAATTCCCATTTACCCCATTGCATTTTTGTATTTGACAGACCTAATCAGAAGGGACATAATTTTCAGCAAACTGAATCACTGAGCTAGTTTTCGCGATTTAGATTAGTGATCCCCACCAAGGGGTTACCCCTCTCAATCGAACTGGAATCATTTTGGGATCAGTCCACGAGCCTGCTAAATGCACCGCCAGGGCGATCGCCAAAAGTTCAGCACTCTATGCCCACTTTAATTGCCAGTTCGTTAAGTTAAGTACTTTGAGACCTGTCCCAAACGGCAAGACCTGTCTAAACTGCCCGTCCAAAAAACCTAAGAGGAAACCCCATGTACATTGTCCAAGTCGCATCAGAGTGCGCCCCCGTCATCAAAGCTGGCGGATTGGGAGATGTGGTCTATGGACTCAGTCGAGAATTGGAAGGTCAGGGGCATTGCGTTGAAATTATTCTGCCCAAGTACGACTGTATGCGCTACGACCAAGTGTGGGGCATGCATGATGCTTACCGCGACCTGTGGGTGCCTTGGAACGGCGGCGCCATCCATACTTCGGTGTACTGTGGCTGGGTTCACGGGCGTCTGTGCTTCTTTATTGAGCCCCACAGCGCAGAAAACTTCTTCAATCGCGGGCATTATTACGGCGGTCTTGATGACCATATGCGCTTTGCATTTTTCAGCAAAGCTGCCTTGGAATTTTTGCTGAAAAGTAATAAGCGCCCCGACATTATTCACTGCCACGATTGGCAAACCGGAATGCTGCCGGCGATGCTGTATGAAATGTATTCCCACCACGGCATGAACAGCCAGCGGGTTTGCTACACCGTTCACAACTTCAAGCATCAAGGGGTTGCCGGTGCTGATGTTCTGTGGGCAACGGGGCTTAATAACGACGCTTACTATTACCAGTATGATCGCCTGCAGGACAACTTCAATCCCACGGCCATCAACTTTATGAAGGCAGGGATTGTGTATGCCAACTACACCAACACTGTTTCTCCTCACCATGCCTGGGAAGCCCGTTATTCGGATATTAGCTGCGGATTGGGGCACACTTTGGAGGTGCACAACAAAAAATTTGGTGGCATCCTAAATGGCGTTGACTATGAGGTGTGGAATCCAGAAACGGACAAGCATATTCCCCATAACTACGGCGCCACTAGCTTTGATAAAAAGGCAAAAAACAAGGCGGCTTTACGGGAGCGTCTCCTGCTTCGGGATGTGGATCGTCCCATCGTGGCTTACATTGGTCGCCTTGATGACCAGAAAGGAGTGCACCTGGTGCACCATGCCATTTACTACGCGATCGCAAACAACGCCCAGTTTGTACTGTTGGGATCAGCGACGGCATCCCACATTGGCTCCTGGTTCTGGCATGAAAAGCAAAATCTCAACGACAACCCTGACTGCCATTTAGAGCTGGGCTTTAACGAAGAGCTGTCCCACCTGATTTACGCCGGAGCAGACATCATGGTGGTGCCCAGTAACTATGAGCCCTGTGGACTAACCCAAATTTTGGGGCTGCGCTATGGGACGGTGCCGGTGGTGCGAGGGGTCGGCGGGTTGGTAAACACGGTGTTCGACCGGGATCACGACAAAGATCACGCCCCCGAGAAGCGCAATGGCTACGTGTTCCATCAAACGGATAATCATGCCCTTGAGTCAGCTTTGAATCGGGCCATTGGGTTATGGCATGACTATCCGAAGGAGTTTGAGCAGCTGGCACTTCAAGGTATGGAATATGACTACTCCTGGAGCACTCCTGGGGAGCAGTACTTAGGTGTTTATGATCATATTCGCTGTTAATACGCCCTTTTTTAACAGTTTTTTATGGTTTTTCATGGCTTGCGAGGATAAGCTTTAAAGGAAAAGACATCATTTGTGGGGTGTAAAATATTACCTAATGTCCGTTGCGGACACTAATGATTTCAGTCCAGAGGTTGGGGCCTTAGGGCGCTGGGTAACCAGTGTTTCAGTGGGAAGCTTGATAACGATGTTGTTAAGGTGGCTGGTTAAGGGTGAGTCAGAATTTTCCTCGAATATGGCGATCGCACCTTTCTTCTTTTGACGCAACGATAGCCCTGGGGCGAAAACTGGGGCAAGCACTACAGCCTGGGGCAGTAATTTTGCTGTCGGGCGACTTGGGTGCTGGAAAAACAACCTTGGTGAAAGCGATCGCCGAAGGGCTGGGTATTTCCGATCCGGTAAATAGCCCCACCTTTGTGCTGGTTAATGAATATTTTGACGGGCGATCGCCTCTGTACCATTTCGATCTGTACCGTTTGGAGCCGGCGGGGGTGGCAGGGGTGGACCCGGAGATGTATTGGGAAGGAATGGAGGTGGAGCCAGGTATTGTGGCTATCGAATGGGCGGAGCGGCTTCCTTATTTGCCAGGCGATCGCCTAGAAATTCGCCTTAACCATAGTGCCCCCCCTGATGTGGTGATCGAGAATCCCCTATCTGGGCGTGACATTTGCATTCAGCAATTTGGCGCTGTTCCTGGTTGGGATATTGCCGACTTCAGCGAGTATTTCTAATGCTTCGGTGGGACAAAACAACAAGTTTGGATTTTAATTCCCCCCGTTTCTGACGGGAGATTAAGGAGTCTTCAGCCTATTGAGTGACCGTCGTCCTTTTTAAAGGTTGACCTCTTGGTTGGCGTCGCTGGGGGGAGGCGTTTCCAGGATAAAAGGCTGGTCGATGGCAGGATCGGGTTGAGGTGCGGGCTGGGACTGGGATCGCCACTGCTGAATTTGCTGTTGAGCCAAAGCATAGCCACTGGTGCCCTGGGGGACCTTCTGTAGCCAGGCGATCGCCTCCGCCGAATCAAAAGCCCCTCGCTGACGGGCCAACGTAACCACCTGACGACTCCACCGATCCATCGCCTGGCGAACTTGGGAATACACCGCCGTGCCGTTATTGACCCGCTGGGCGATCACCAATGCCTGGGTTAACCCGTCGATGGTGTTGGTGGCGGCGGTTTGTTGGGCCACCTGCCAATTCCTTTGGGCGCTTTGCTCCCGCTGCCACTGGGTTACCAACCGCTGAGCCCGATTCGACAGGGCGCGATCGCTGTTGGCTAAGGACTGGGCCACCTGTACTGCCTGGGACCAATTTTGACCGCTGGCATAGCCTTGGGCGCGATTCAGAATCGGCTGATCCTGCCGTCGCTCCAATTGACTGCGCCACTGGCGAATATCCGCCGTGACCTCGCTGGCCAGGGGGCTATCTTTCGGTATTTTGCTGGCGGCGGCGATCGCAGCTTGAAGCTGATTAATGGAGCCACCTTGGGCAGTCTTTCGTGCCCGATCTAGTCGAGGCTGGTCCCGCTGGCGCTGCCACTCTTCGCTCCAGGAGGCTACCAGCCGCTGAGCTTCGTTGTACTGGGCACTGGATTTTGGCACCCGCCGCGCTTGGGAAATGGCATCGGTGTAATCCGCCGCTGTTCCCCGAGCTGCAATGCGCTTGGCCCGGTCCAAGTAGCCCACAAATTCCGTATCTCGCTGCCATTGGGCAATCATGCGCTGGGCTCGATCATACAGGGGGCGATCGCGGGTAACCCGAGAGGCTTCGGCAATGGCTAATTCCAGATCTGCCGGGGTGCCTCGGTCCGCTGTCGCCATTGCCCGCGCCAAGGTTTGCAGGTCAAAGCGCTCCGCCGTGTAGCTAGAGTTTTCTGGCAGTAAGTTGGCGATCGCCAACGCCCCTGTGCCATTTCCACCTGACAATTCCTGCCGCGCTTTTGCTAAAAGCTGGTCCGAAATTTCCACCTGGGCTTCCTGGGCTTCGTCATACAGGGGGCTGTTTAGTTCAATGCTTGCCAAGAGCTCCAGGGCTTTTTGATAGCCAGATTGGGAGCGTCCCTTGGCTAGTTTTCGTGCCTGGTTAATTTTGCCGTTATCGCGAATCAGCGCCTTAAATCGTAGGTTCAGCTCCCCGTGTTTTTCATTGGACCAGTAGGGATTATCAACGCTTCGTAGCCGTCTCAGTAATATTTGCGCCTCTGCCCAGCGCTTCTGCTCCATTGCCGATAGGGCATCGTTCTGTAGCTTTTCCGCTTCCGCCCACAGAGAACGCCATTCCTTAACCTTTTCCGCCAGCAGTTCCCGCGTCGCTGAGTCGTCGGGAATTCTATTGACGATGGCGATCGCTCGGTTCAAATCCCCCGCATTAACCACCGCCTCCGTTAAATCCAGCAGTTCCTCAGTCCACTTGGTTAGATATTCATTGGCCAATGGACGAAGCCCGTCATCATCATCAAGACCGTCCAACAGCTTAATGGCGTCCAGCAAATCTTCCGGGGTTCGCCGTTTTGCCGACAGTTCTGCGCAGTACAGCCGCACCGAACCCGATGCCAGGGGCCAAAACACCTCCGGACAGGTAGGCAAGGCTGGCACCTGTAGCAGCACAATGGTGGACGTGGTGATTACGCCGCCCATGGTGGTACATCCCAACACCATCCAAAACCACCACTGAGTGAGCAGATTAGGAATTCTCCGTTCTCGCTTACCAGGCTTTGATCGGGTTGAGTTCTGGGTTAAATGCCGTGAGTTTACCTGTGACGATCGCTGCTGATGCGATACGGATCGTCGTCGCGATCTCCGGGGGGGAGGCGGCAACGTCAAATCAGTCTCCGGATCCTGCTGGCGCGGATCTGGAGGCTGAAATTGTGACCGAGAGGGCGATCGCCGTGGTGGTTGCATAGGAATAAAAATGCGAATCCGGTAAGGTCCAGTCCAAAGTTCCTAACCCAAACCCTTGATTCCAAACTGTTTGGTTAAAGTGTTGGACCCACAAGATTCACCAAGCCGAAGCATTAGAGCAATATCAAAACCAAAGCCATATCCAAGCAAATCAGCCAAATTAGATGAGGCGATAACTCAACCCACAACAACCTGGATTAGTAGCTTGAACTAACTAAAGCAATGTACTTGAGTGTAATCGCACATTCTCAAGACATCAAATTCTAGGAAAAACTGATTCGAGGAAGCACGGATGGGGAAACCCTCAAAAAATCCAGCCTAAAACAGCAAATCAGCCACCACTTCCCAGTTCATCCCCTTTCGCAGAAGGACAGGGTCGTAAGTGGTTAAATCCACCACCGTTGATACGTTGGTCTCAAATTCCACCTGTTTATCATCAATCACCAAATCCACAATGCCGTCTAGCTGATCCCACAGCCGAGCGCTGGACCGGTCCCCCTGCTCCATTTCGTCCCATTTGGGCGCAGCACTATTCTCCGTAATATGGGCTGACGTGGAAATAATTGGATTGCCCAACGTTTGCAGTAGGCTTTGGCAAATGGCGCTGTTGGGCACGCGAATCCCCACGTTTTTCCGCTTCGGATCCATCACTACCCGAGGCACCAGCTTTGTGGCTGGAAGCACAAAGGTGTAGGGACCGGGAATAAGCTGACGCATTAGCCGGTAGGCTTCATCACTGACAACGGCGTAGTCAGAAATATTGGACAGGGACGAGCATAAAAACGTTAGGGGCTTGTCATTGGACAGGCGTTTAATCTGTCGCACCCGTTTCACCGCCTGGGGAGAGGTCATGTCGCAACCGATCGCCGGCACCGTATCGGTGGGATACAGGGCAATCTTTCCCCGCCGCAACGCCTCACAGATGCGATCCACTTCCCGCTGTTGGGGAGTGTCGGGATGAACTTGGTAGTGCTGTGCCATTTCCCTAGCTAGTTTTCCTAGGCTGAACTGCGCTGAATGTGGGTCCTAACGATTTAAAGCATACGCCCGCCACAATTGTAGCGATCGCCACAGTAGCTTGGCAGTGCCTAAAACCGTAACGTTACGGCTCAGCAATGGAGTACTAAGAATTACGCTGGATACAGGTTTAGCGGTGGAGCGGTGGATCGATGAGAATTGCCTACTTGGAATGTCCGACAGGAATCGCAGGGGATATGTGTCTAGGGGCGCTGGTGGATGTGGGGCTGCCGTTGGATGTGCTGCGGGATTCTCTGGCGGGACTGGGCATTAGCGATGAATTTTCGTTGCGGGCGGAAAAGGTGTTGCGCAATGGGCAGCAGGCAACCAAGGTGCATGTGGACCTAACCAGCGCCGACGAGGATCCGGTTCACAGTGCCGAAAGAGAGTCGCTAGCGGTGCGGGAACAGGATCGCCACAGTCACGGTCATGACCATCCCCATCACGACCATCCCCATCACGACCATCCCCATCACGACCATTCCCATGGGCACGATCACGGTCATGAACACGGCCATAACCCTGATCATCAACCCCATGGAGGGCGTCATTTGCCGGAAATTCGCGATCGCATCAAGGCTGCCCGGCTAACCTCGAAGGCGGAACGGTGGAGCATTGGTATTTTTGAGTCCCTGGCGATCGCCGAAGGGGCGGTACACGGGAAGCCGCCGGAAACGGTACATTTCCATGAAGTGGGAGCCACAGATGCCCTGGTGGATATTGTGGGCACCTGCATCGGGCTTGACTGGCTGGGCATTGACGCTATTTTTTGCTCTCCATTGCCCGTGGGTGGCGGTGTGGTGCGAGCAGCCCACGGACGATTGCCGGTGCCGGTGCCAGCAGTGCTGAAACTGTGGGAACAACGTCAGGTGCCCGTGTATTACAACGGCATTGACCGGGAGTTGGTGACCCCCACTGGCGCGGCGATCGCCACCACCCTTGCCCAGGAATTTGGACCACCCCCCGCGATGACCCTTCAAAAAATCGGATTGGGTGCTGGCAATCGCGATATGTCCCTTCCCAATATTTTGCGCCTGTGGCTCGGGGAAACTACCAATAATCAACCGAGCAAGGTCTCTACTCAGCATCACGGTTACTCCCAGCATCATGGTCACTCCCACCCTTCGGCTCCAACCCCCAAGCCCGCCAGGGAACCTCGCAGCACTGCCAACGGCAGCCAAACCACGAGTCAGGACACCGTGATGGTGCTGCAAACCCAACTCGACGACCTATCTCCCCAAGGCATTGCCTACGCACAAAGCCAGCTATTCCAAGCGGGAGCCCTGGACGTATTTTCCCAAAGCATCACCATGAAAAAATCCCGCCTCGGCGTGTTGCTAACGGTAATTTGTCCGCCAAACTTAATGGAAACCTGCGAAAAAATCCTTTTCCAAGAAACCACAACCTTAGGTGTTCGTCGCCAACTTCAGCAGCGCCGAATCCTTGATCGCCAACAGATTCCCATTGAGACTAACTATGGAAAAATCCGCATAAAAATTGCTGGCGAAGCCAATAGCAAGCGCCAGCTAAAAGTGATTAATATTCACCCGGAATATGATGATGTTTCTGCCTGTGCTAATGCCACCAATACGCCTTGGTTAACGGTGCATCAAGCGGCGATCGCCCAGTGGAAGAAACAACATCCAGAGCCGTGGGTTTCTTTCCAGTGACTTTGTTCCACCTTTAATGTCCAACCCCTTTCATTAATGCCTTCCCTAAGAGGACGTCTGAAAAGTAAGAAAGCTAACGGAGGTTAATCTGTAATTACG
>ERZ1740067.1174-NODE-1174-length-18602-cov-6.707069_pt1 | contig 18602 bp, 18 predicted proteins | sample MGYA00581736_ERZ1740067 | MGnify/ENA primary metagenome ERZ1740067 (study PRJEB43018, sample SAMN04849236) | marine metagenome | isolation source: floating plastic debris | place: Pacific Ocean | collected 2008-08-27 | study: EMG produced TPA metagenomics... | reverse complement strand
ATTATGGTAACGCTCGTGTGAGCTGATCCCGCCCGCCCCGGACCGGATCCGGGGCCCCGACGGGCAAAGGCTGGCCCCGTCACAGCGAGGCTTCGGATCAGGTCCGGGGCGGTATCTTAGGGATCAGCAGTTCGGGATGTTCACCGCCAGACCGCCAAGCGCGGTCTCTTTGTATTTTTCGCTCATGTCCTCACCGGTCTGGCGCATCGTCTCGATCGCGGCGTCCAGCGGAACGAAATGCGTCCCATCCCCGCGCAAGGCCAGAGACGCCGCCGATACGGCCTTGATCGCGCCCAGCCCGTTGCGTTCGATGCAGGGGACCTGCACCAGCCCTTTGACCGGATCGCAGGTCATGCCCAGATGATGCTCCAGCGCGATCTCGGCGGCGTTCTCGACCTGCTCGGGGCTTCCGCCCATCACCGCGCACAGACCCGCAGCGGCCATCGCCGCCGCCGATCCGACCTCTGCCTGACAGCCACATTCCGCGCCCGAGATTGAGGCATTGTGCTTGACCAGCCCGCCAATCGCTGCCGCCGTCAGCAAAAACTCCCCCACGCGGGACGGCACAGCGCCGGGCACGTGATCGAGCCAGTAGCGGATCGTGGCGGGCACCACACCGGCAGCCCCGTTTGTTGGCGCTGTCACCACCTGACCGCCCGCCGCGTTTTCCTCGTTCACGGCCATTGCATAGACGCTGATCCAGTCGTTGATCGTGTGCGGCGCGCTTAGGTTCATGCCGCGTTCGGCCATCAACGCCTCATGGATGCCACGTGCGCGCCGTTTGACGGACAAGCCACCGGGCAGAATGCCATCGCGCGCAAGCCCGCGCTCAATGCAGTCGTTCATCACATCCCAAAGCCGGGCCATGCCGTCTTCCAGAGCGGTCACACCCATGCGCGACAGCTCATTGGCGCGCTTCATTTCGGCGATGGATTTGCCGGAGGTCATCGCCATCTCAAGCATCTCGGCGGCGGAATGGAAGGCATAAGGCACCGGCGGGCCATCATCGGTATTCGCGCCGGAGGCCAGCTCATCGGCGGTCATCACAAAGCCGCCGCCGACGGAGTAATACGTCTCGGACACCACCACATCGCCTTGCGCGTCGCGGCCTTTCAGGATCAGACCGTTGGCATGACCGGGCAGGGCAGGGCCGAAGTCGAACTCCAGATCGTCTTTCGGATTGAAGGCCAGCACGCCCAACCCGTCCGGCAAAACGGTCTTTTCGTCCCGCATCCGCGCCAATTCGGCGTCGGCTTTGTCCAGATCATAGGTGTCGGGCAGAAAGCCTGCGAGGCCCAGCATGACGGCCCGGTCGGTGGCGTGGCCAATGCCTGTAAAGGCCAGTGATCCGTGCAAAGACGCCGCGACACCTGCGACTTGAAATGGTTGCGCGCGCAGGTGATCGAGAAAACGCGCGGCGGCCACCATCGGCCCCATCGTGTGTGAAGAAGAGGGGCCAACGCCGACTTTGAACATCTCGAAAACGGACAGAAACATTGAGGCTCTCCCTGCGGTTACTGGCAATATAGGAGAGCTGCACGATTGCCGCAGCCTGAAAGCGACGCAAAACCGGCTACAAACGCGCGCATTTTCACGGCTTTCCCTCTCGCACCCTGAGCGCGACCGCCCTATAGTCGCGCGAACTACAACCGGAGTGCTGCCTCATGTCCGCCGACCTGTCGCCGATCGACAAAGCCAAATTCGTTGCCGCCAAACGGGCGTGCGACTTTGTCGAAGATGGCATGCGCGTGGGGCTTGGCACGGGATCGACCGCCGCGTGGATGGTGCGTTGTCTGGGCGAGATGGTGCGCGAGGATGGCTTGAACATCCAAGGTGTGCCGACATCCAGCCGCACCGCGGATCTGGCGCGCGAGGTGGGGATCAAAGTGATCTCGTTGGATGAGGCGAAGTGGCTTGATCTGACCATCGACGGGGCGGATGAATATGACGCCAATCTGAACCTGATCAAAGGTGGCGGCGGCGCGTTGTTGCAGGAAAAGATCGTGGCGACTGCGAGCGATCAGATGGTTGTGATCGCCGATATTGGCAAGCAGGTCGACGCGCTTGGGTCCTTTCCCCTACCGGTTGAGGTGATCCCGTTTGGCTGGCAAACAACAAAAGCTCTGGTCGAGGAAACGCTGGTCGGGCTCGACGTTCTGGGTCAGACGACGACCCTGCGGATGAACGGCGATGCGCCGTACATCACCGACGAGGGGAACCACATCCTTGATCTTCACCTGAACCGTATCAACAACGCGCGCCAGCTGAGCCTTGTGATCAACCAAATCCCCGGCGTGGTTGAAAACGGCCTTTTCATCGACATCTGTGATGCCGTCGTCATCGGGCATGGCGACGGCCGTGTCGAAGTGCGTGACATCAATGCAGGCACGGTCGAGGAAGAAACAATCGACTTTCTGGAAAGCGAAAATCTGTTTTCCGACCTGACCGACTAAAGGAATATCCCCATGGCTTTTGACTACGATCTTTTCGTCATCGGTGGCGGCGCTGGCGGCGTGCGTGCCGCCCGTGTGGCCGCTATGGAGGCTGGCGCAAAGGTTGGTCTGGCCGAAGAGGACCGGATGGGCGGCACCTGCGTGATCCGCGGCTGCGTGCCGAAAAAGCTGATGGTCTTTGCGTCCACCTATCGTGACATGTTCGAGGATGCGCGCAGCTATGGCTGGGAGCTTCAGGACGGCGAATTTCACTGGCTGAAGTTTCAAACGCATATGGCGTCCGAGCTGGACCGCCTTGAAGAAATATATCGAGACCTTCTCAAGAAGGCGAATGTCGACACCTATGACGCACGCGCGACCCTGAAAGATGCGCACACTGTCACGCTCTCGACCGGGAAAGAGATTTCGGCCAAGCATATCCTGATTGCCACCGGCGGGCGCCCTCAACTGCCCGGTATCCCGAATGATGATCTTGGCATCACGTCCAACGACATCTTCCACCTCGAAACCCTGCCCAAGTCGATGCTGATCGTTGGTGGTGGGTATATTGCGTGCGAGTTTGCAGGCATTCTGAACGGGCTCGGCGTTGAGGTGACGCAATATTACCGTGGCGCGCAAATTCTGCGTGGCTTTGACGATGAAGCGCGCGGCATGATCGCTGATCAAATGAAAGAACGCGGCGTGTCGCTGCATACGGGCACCAATGTCTTAGAGATGGAAAAGCGCGATGGTGGCATCTGGGTGAAATCCACCACCGGCCAGGAAAACATCTACGATCAGGTGATGTTCGCGACAGGGCGGTCGCCCAATACTGATGCGCTGGGCTGCGAGGATGTCGGCGTTGAGCTGGGCCGCCGGGGCGAGGTGATCGTGGATGAGTATAGCCAGACGAAAGTGCCGTCGATCTATGCGATCGGCGATGTGACGAACCGCGTGCAACTGACACCGGTCGCGATCCGCGAAGGTATGGCCTTTGTGGAGACGGTGTTTAAGGGCAACCCGACCAAGCCCGATCACGAATTGATCCCGTCTGCGATCTTTACCCAGCCTGAGATGGGCACCATCGGTTTGACCGAAGAAGAAGCACGCGACCAGGAACCGATTGAGGTTTACTGCACGTCCTTCCGTCCGATGCAGACCGCCTTTGCCGGGCGACCTAACCGAGTTTTGATGAAACTTGTGGTCAGCCAGAAAACGCGTGTTGTTCTGGGCTGTCATATCGTGTCGGATCACGCCGGCGAGATGATCCAACTGGCCGGAGTTGCCGTAAAATTGGGGGCAACCAAGGAACAGTTCGATCAGACTTGTGCAGTTCACCCCACGATTTCTGAAGAACTTGTGACCATGAAAACACCTATGCGCACGGCTTGAATTCCGTGCAATGACACACAGTTATCAATCCATACTCTGAGCGAGAGGGGAATTAACCTAAAATGGCTGGAAATAACGGCGGCCCATGGGGCGGCGGCGGTGGAAACCGCGGCGGCGATGACGACCGCAACAAAGGCAACAACGGAAACAATGGGGGCGGGCGCAAGCCCGGTGGCGACGGTCCGCAGATCCCCGAAATTGACGAGATTATGAAGAAAGGCCAAGAGCAGCTGCGCGTCCTGATGGGCGGCCGCGGCGGTGATGGCCGCAACGGCTCTGGCGGCGCGGGGGGCGGTGGCCCTTTCCTGACCAAAGGCACTATCGGGATAGGCGCGTTGGTCGCGGTGGGTCTGTGGCTTGCCGCGTCCTTCTACACGGTGCGCCCGGAAGAACAGTCGGTCGAGCTTTTTCTGGGTGAGTTTTCCGCAATCGGAAACCCGGGCCTGAACTTTGCGCCTTGGCCCGTTGTCACCGCCGAAGTGATCCCCGTCACCCGAGAGCAGACCGAAGATATCGGCGTGGGCAACCGCGGCGGCGATGCAGGTCTGATGCTGACGGCGGACGAGAACATTGTGGACATCGACTTCCAGGTCGTCTGGAACATCACCGATCCCGCAAAGTTCCTTTTCAACCTTGCTGACCCAAGTCAGACGATCCGCGCGGTTTCTGAGTCGGCCATGCGCGAGATTATCGCGCAGTCGCAACTTGCACCGATCCTCAACCGGGACCGGGGTCTGATTGCCGACAGCGTTGATGAGTTGATCCAATCCACGCTCGACAGCTACGACAGCGGCGTGAACATCATTCGTGTGAACCTTGATAAAGCTGACCCGCCCCAATCCGTGATCGCCGCCTTCCGCGACGTTCAGGCCGCCGAGCAGGAACGCGACCGTTTGCAGAACGTGGCGGATGCCTATGCAAACCGGGTTCTGGCGGAAGCGCGTGGTGAAGCTGCGCAAGTGCTGGAAGAAGCCGAAGGGTACCGCGCCCGCGTGGTCAACGAAGCACAGGGTGAGGCGAGCCGCTTTACCGCTGTTCTGGGCGAATATGCGAAAGCGCCCGAAGTGACACGTAAGCGTCTTTATCTCGAAACGATGGAGCAGGTGTTGGGCCGTGTCGACAAGATCATCCTTGATGAGTCGGTCGGCGGTGCAGGCGGGCAGGGCGTTGTGCCATATCTGCCGCTCAATGAGTTACGCAACAACCGCACCTCACCTGCGGCGGGCGCTGCTGTGACCACAACCCCAACGCCCACTCCGACCACTGGAGGGACCAACTAATGAAAAAGTCAGCATTCCTTCTACCCATCGTGGTGCTTGCCTTGGCTGGTGTTTTGTCTTCGATCTTCATTGTCGACGAGCGTGAGAAGGCATTGGTTCTGCAGTTTGGCCGTGTCGTCGATATCAAGGAAGACCCTGGTCTGGCGTTCAAAATCCCGCTTATTCAAGAGGTTGTCCGCTATGACGACCGCATCTTGTCGCGCGATGTGGACCCGCTTGAGGTGACACCACTCGATGATCGCCGCTTGGTCGTTGATGCGTTCGCGCGCTACCGGATTACGGATGTAAACCGGTTCCGTCAGGCCGTTGGTGTTGGTGGCATCGCCGCAGCTGAAAGTCGTCTTGATAGCATCTTGCGGGCTGAAACCCGGGAGATTTTGGGCTCTGTCAGCTCTAACGATATCCTGAGTTCTGACCGTGCGGCGCTGATGCTGCGTATCCGGAACAACGCGATTTTCGAAGCGCGTGCGCTGGGTCTTGAGATCATCGACGTTCGCCTCAAGCGCACCGACTTGCCCGAGGAAAACCTCGATGCAACTTTTGAACGTATGCGTGCAGAGCGTGAGCGTGAAGCGACCGACGAACGCGCCCGTGGTAACGAGGCCGCGCAGCGGGTTCGTGCGCAAGCTGACCGTACCGTGGTCGAGCTGGTGTCGGACGCCAACCGTCAAGCGGAGATTACGCGCGGTGAAGCTGATGCGAACCGCAACGCAATCTTCGCAGATGCCTTCAGCGCGGACCCTGAGTTCTTCGAGTTCTACCGCTCGCTGACTGCTTACCAGCGGTCGCTGCAAGGCTCGAACTCCACCATGATCCTGTCGCCGGACAGTGACTTTTTCAACTACCTGAAAACGGACACTGGTCAGCCGCTGCAATGATCGAAACGATCATATTGGCCATTGGTTTGGTCTTGATTGTCGAGGGGCTGGTGTACGCACTGGCCCCTTCGCTTATTGAACAGATGCTGGCCGCCTTGCGCGATATCCCACCTGAAGCGCGTCGATTGATGGGGCTCTTGGCAATGGTGATCGGGTTGGTGCTGGTCTGGATCGCGAAGGCTGCGCTCTAGCGCATGTTGGAGTTTACGGACACAGGACAAGGCCCCGCGCTTGTGCTGCTTCACGGTGCGGGCGTTGATCTGGACCTTTGGGCGCCGCAGATGGCCGCGTATTCCGCGCAGTACCGCGTGATCGCTCTGAACCTGCCCGGCCATGGTGACAGCCCTTGGGTCACGGATGGCGTTCCGGGAATGACGGATGCGGTCATCGAGACGCTCGACACACTCAGGATCGGTCGTTTTGCGGTTATCGGGCTGTCGCTGGGTGGAATGGTTGGACTTGAGATTGCCGCGCGTTGGGCGGACCGTACCTCGCATTTAATCCTTGTGGAATCGGTGCCTTACGTCGCTTCAACGTCGTGGGCGAAGGGCTTGTTTGAGCTTGCACTTTTGCCGTTGCGGATGATCCCGCCTGCCATGATGGCAAAGCTGCCCAACACGTCCATGGGCGCACAGACCAAGGCTGCCGGACAGTATGTTAAAGGTGCGATGGCCAAGATGGACCGGGTTACACCCCATCGTATCCTCCGCGCGGCTTTGCATTACGACGGGCGGCCCCGCTTGGTGCAGGTGCGTGCGCCGACATTGGTGATGGTCGGCCAGCACAACCGCGCCACCCACCGCCGCGCGCAAGAGGCTGCCAGTGGTATCAAAGCGGCACAGTTCGAAGTTGTGCGCGGCGCAGGCCATATCCTGAACCGCGATGCAGCTGCCTATTTCACCGACCGCACCCTGCGCTTTCTGCGACAGGTGACATGACGAGACGCGACCTGCGTGCTACGGCTGGGCGCATATCTGATCGACGGAGTGTCCCATGCCAAGCGATCTGCCATGACCGGTCCCATCACGCCGCCTTGCGATGAGGCACAAAGCCTGCCGCAAAGCGAGGCTGCGCCGTGCGTTGACCCGCGCGGTACGCTGATTGCGACGATCCTTGGAACCAGTCTGGCCTTTGTGGTCGGTTCGATCATCAACGTGGCCCTTCCGTCGATGCAGGCCGAATTTCAGGTTGGCCCCACCGGCGCGCAATGGATCGTTAACGCCTATTTGCTGCCCCTCGGCGCGCTTGTCCTGATCGGTGGAGCACTTGGCGATGTCTATGGGCGCAAACGGATTTTCGAGGCGGGATTGGCTCTATTCGCGGCCTCTTGCATGCTATGTGCGCTGGCGTGGAGCTTTCCTGTTCTGATGCTGGCCCGCGCGTTGGAAGGGGTTGCGGCGGCAATGATCGCGCCGACCTCATTGGCCATTATCGCGGATGGGTTCAAAGGCGAAGAGCGCGGTAAAGCCGTGGGTACATGGGCGGCTGCCGGGGCCGCGGCCGGGGCGCTCGCGCCGGTTCTGGGCGGCGTAATCGTGGACTTTGCGGGCTGGCGCTGGGCCTTTGTCGCGGTGGTCCCGGTGTCACTTTACGCCTACGCTGTCGCCCGCCGGTCGGTACGCGAAAGCCGTGCCCCGCGGGAGGATTGCGCGCCACTGGACTGGAGCGGAGCCATCTTGATTATCACATCTCTTGCCGCGCTGATCTGGGCGCTGATCGCGCTGCCCGATCAAGGGCCTACCACACCGGCGTTGACCGCGCTTGTCATTGGTACCCTGCTGCTTGCCGCCTTCTTTGCGGTCGAGCGTGCAAAGGGCGATGTCGCCATGATCCCACTGACGCTTTTTGCCAAGGCAGAGTTTCTTGGCCTATCGCTTCTAACGCTCTTTCTTTACGCCGCACTTGGCGGATTGCTCGTTTTGCTCCCCTATGTGATGATTCAGGAATTGGGCTATTCGGCAACAGCCGCCGGTGCTGCGATCCTGCCGTTTCCGCTGATCCTCGGGCTTTTGTCACGCAGCATTGGCGGTGTGCTGGCCACGCGGCTGGGCACCCGGACCATCCTTGCAGGTGGCTCCACCCTTGTCGCGCTGGGCTTTGCGCTTTTCACGTTCATACCCGCGTCGCAGGTTAGCTATTGGACGCATATCCTGCCCGGCCTGATCGTCCTGGCGCTTGGCATGGCCGCTAGCGTCGCGCCCTTGACCACTGCCGTGCTGCAAAGCGCAGGCGAGCGGTATTCGGGCGTCGCCTCCGGCATCAACAACGCCATCGCGCGGATCGCCGGTCTGGTCGCAACCGCACTTTTGGGCCTCGTGCTTCTGGGCGGTGCCGGCACGTTGACAGCAGGTTTTGCGCAAGCCGCTTGGGTCGGCGTGGGCCTTGCGGCTTTAAGCGCGTTGAGTGCTGCGATGCTGGTGCGCCCGACCCCTGAATGACGGCACACGGCCCGTTCACATGTGTTTGACGATGTGAGAGCACGGTTTGAGTTGTGATCCGCGCATCCTACATATCTAATCAGGAAATTAGAGGCGGCCTATTTTGTGCTGCTTGGTAAAGATGAAGGAGACCCCTCGTGAAGTCACAGGTCATGACCCGCTCTCAACCGGTCCAATTCCCGTTGAAAGCCCTTGCCGCGTTGGTTCTAGGCTTTGCCCTTGTGCTGGCGCAGGCCCTTTCGGTAGCTGCGCGTGGCGCACCGGAAAGTTTTGCTGATCTGGCGGATAGCATCAGCCCGTCGGTGGTCAACATCACCACATCGACGACAGTTGCGAGCCGCACCGGACCCGGACCAATCGTCCCTGAAGGTTCCCCTTTTGAGGACTTTTTCCGTGAATTTCAGGATCGAAACGGTCCTAACGGTCAATCACCGCGTCGCTCGTCTGCGCTGGGGTCGGGCTTTGTAATCTCGGCGGATGGCTTTATCGTCACAAACAACCACGTGATCGACGGCGCCGATGAGATCTTGATCGAATTTTTCTCGGGCCGTGAACTGCCCGCCGAAGTGATCGGCACTGACCCCAACACCGACATTGCGTTGCTTAAGGTCGAAAGTGTTCAGCCGCTGCCGTTCGTGCCGTTTGGCGACAGTGATGTGATGCGTGTGGGTGATTGGGTGATGGCGATGGGTAACCCGCTGGGGCAGGGCTTTTCTGTCTCTGCCGGTATCGTATCGGCCCGCAACCGTGCCCTTTCCGGCACGTATGATGACTACATCCAGACCGATGCTGCGATCAACCGCGGTAACTCTGGCGGTCCGCTCTTCAACATGGAAGGCGAAGTGATTGGCGTGAACACCGCGATCCTGTCGCCCAATGGCGGCTCTATTGGGATCGGTTTCGCGATGTCGTCTGCTGTCGTGACCCGCGTTGTGGATCAGCTGCAAGAGTTCGGGGAAACCCGCCGCGGCTGGCTTGGTGTGCGTATTCAAGATGTGACGCCTGATGTCGCCGAAGCGATGGAACTTGAGAATGCACGAGGTGCCTTGGTCACTGACGTGCCGTCCGGCCCTGCCGAGGATGCAGGTATGCAGGCAGGCGACGTGATCCTTACGTTTGACGGTGCGGAGGTCGAAGACACGCGCGGCCTTGTCCGCCGGGTTGGCAACACTGCTGTCGGCAAGGCGGTCGATGTGGTTGTCTTCCGCGATGGCGACAACGAAACGCTGAGCGTGACCCTTGGTCGCCGCGAAGAAGCGGAAGGGGCCGTCCCTGCTGCGGCCGCCCCCGCGGAGCCCGAAGCGCCAGCAAGCAAAGAGATCCTTGGTCTCACCATAAGCGAGATTGACGATGAAATCCGCGAAGGCCTTGATCTGGACGCCAGTGTCGACGGCTTAGTCGTCACCGAGGTCGATGAGGCATCCGAAGCCTTCGAAAAAGGCTTGCGCGCCGGCGATGTGATCACCGAAGCCGGTCAGTCGCGCATCACCTCTATCTCGGACCTTGAGGAGCGGATTGAGGCCGCCTCAGAGGCAGGCCGCAAGTCGTTCCTGCTGCTGATCCGCCGTGGTGGTGATCCGCGTTTTGTGGCGCTTGCGCTTGAGTAACGCGCCGGACAGACGTCTATAGCTTAAATCCCGCCGGTCTTGCTTCGGCGGGATTTTTTTGATGCTGATCTTGCTCTCGCGACCGGCAAACGCAGTTCCGGTCCTTCGCGAAACGCGCTAAAGCAAGCCCATGCGCCTAGACCATATCATCGCCGAACTGCGCGCCACGCTGATTGCCTTGGCGATTGGCGCGGTTGGTGCGGCACTGGGCTGGGCGCTGAGCTTTCCGCTGTTCGTTCTGACCGGTCCGGCCTTGCTGGTCTCGGTCGTCGGCATCATCGGCCCCGCATTGCGCATCACACCACTGGTGCGCGATGGCGCGTTTCTTGTTCTGGGCATTGGCATCGGGGCAGGCGTGACGCCGCAAGCTGGCCAGCTTTTGTTGGATTTGCCACTGGCCGCGGTTGGTATTCTGCTGATGCTTGTTGCGATTATCTGGCTCAGCCGGGTGCTGCTGGTGCGCGGTTTCGGATTTGATCGGCGCAGCGCGGTGCTGGCGGGCTCACCGGGACATCTGAGCTACGTCCTGGGGCTTGGCATTAGCTTTGATCTGGACACAACACGGGTCACGGTGGTGCAGGCGGTGCGCCTTTTGGCTCTGACGTTTCTCGTCCCGTTCGCCGCGCTTGCCATGGGTGTGACCGTTGATGCGGGCGCACTGGTATCGGGCGCACCGATGAGCGGCGTACACCTTGCGGCGCTTGCGGTCGCTTCATTGCTGTTTGGCTTGATCCTTGAACGGATGCGCGTGCCTGCGCCGTTCCTGTTGGGCGGGCTTTTCTGCTCGTCCGCGACACATGTGATGAACCTGACACCCGGGACGCTTCCGCCCGCCTTGGCGTGGCCTGCCTTCCTGATCCTCGGCACGCTCATCGGATCACGGTTCACAAGCATCACCGTGCGCGAGTTGGGTCAGAGCCTGATGGCGGGTTTGGGCAGCACGCTGATCGCTCTGATCTGCGCCGGCGCGGCGGCGGTGATCGTGGCGCCGTTGATCGACGTGCCGCTGATACATGTCTTAGTCGCATTCGCCCCCGGTGGGTTGGAGACGATGATCGCGATGGGCGCAGTCCTGGGTGCAAATCCGGGTTTTGTGGCGGCGTGCCACGTTGCGCGACTGTTCATGCTGACGGTGCTGGTGCCATTAATGCTTGGCAAAGCCCGGGATCAGCGACCAAACGCGTCCAGATCATAATTGGCAAGGCCCAGCTGCTGCGCGGCCTTCAAGGAAAGCACCGCACTTTCAAGCCCTTGAACCGCCTGATACCGCCGGATCGCGGCTTGTGTGCGCGCGTCCAACAGTCCTGTGATCGGCCCGGTATAGCCACCGCGCGCCTCTAGCGCGCGCTGGACCGAGGACACAAATTCGACGTCGAACGCCGGTGGGCAGGGCGCGCGGAACCAGAAGGGGCGCGCAGGTGTGACCACCACGTCTACCTCCGTCTTCCGGTAGATCGCGGGTTGCAACAAAACCCCGTCCAATCCGCGCTGTTCGGGTGCCACAAGGACATCGCCTTCGCCTTTGCCCATCACCGCCGGGATCGTATCGCGCGCCCAGCAATTCGCGCCGAACGCCTCGGGCTCGGTCAGGAAAATCTCGTCGGACAACGCCCCATCCCCGGCGCCCGGCGGCAGCGACGGCGCACCCGGCTGGCAGGCCGCCAGCAGCACAACAAGGGGGAGGATCGTGCGCATCTACTCGTCTCACAAGGCGCAGCTCTGAAGGCCGCATTGGACGCAACATACGCCAAATTGTCATGCGGGCCTAGGGGGCGCCGCGTGGCACTGGCAGAATCCGCTGGCGCGCCCTAAATGGCTTGGCTAGAAACATGCAAATCAAAGCTGAGGAGCCGCATTTATGGCGAAAATTACCTATATCGAGCATGGCGGCACCGAGCATGTCGTTGATGTCGCAAATGGCCTGACCGTCATGGAAGGTGCCCGCGACAACGGTATTCCGGGGATCGAGGCCGATTGCGGTGGCGCTTGTGCCTGTTCGACCTGTCACGTCTATGTGCATCCCGACTGGGTCGAGAAACTTCCGGCGGTCGATCCGATGGAAGAAGACATGCTTGATTTTGCGTTTGAGCCGAAGCCGGGTCAGTCGCGTTTGACCTGCCAGTTGAAGGTCTCTGATGATCTGGACGGCCTTGTCGTTCAAATGCCTGAAAAGCAAATCTGATGCGCTGGGCGGCCGTCGTGATGGCGCTGGCCGCCACGCCTGCCGCTGCTGAGATCACTGGTGCGCGTTACACCGAGCCCACAACGCGATATGCCCACGGCGTGCTGGGTGATGACATTGAGCACGCAACTCTTGAAGTCACCTTGTCTGACGGCATGGTTGCGAGTGTTAATTGGGTCGATACGGTCGTCTTTGAAGATACTGAACCGCGCCTGGTGGATGTTACCGGAGACGGCGCGCCAGAAGTGATCGTCGTTGAATCCCATGAGGATCAGGGCGGGCGCCTGGCGATCTACGGCTTGCAAGACGGGACCATCGCCCGCTTGGCCGAAACCCCATGGATCGGCCAAAGGTTCCGCTGGCTTGCCCCTGTTGGTGCGGCTGATCTGGACGGGGATGGCGCGATCGAGATTGCCTATATAGACCGGCCTCATCTTGCCAAAACCCTCCGTGTTTGGCGCTATGAGAACGGTGCGTTGACCCAGATCGCAACGCGTGCGGGGCTGACCAATCACCGCATCGGTGAGCGCGACATCGCAGGCGGTATCCGCGACTGCGCGCAAGGCCCCGAAATGATCGTAGCCGACGCTGGATGGGCACAAGTCGTCGCGGTGCGCATGGTCGATGGCGCTTTGGTCGCAACCCCCCTTGGTCCGCATGCAGGCCGACCCAGCTTTGCAAAGGCGATGCGCTGCGCATAGCCCGACTGGCGAGTGGACGTTGCCGCCTAGCCACCTAGGTCATTGTTGGTGAAAGGCGGGTAAGGGTATGCAAGCAGCGTTCGATGCAACTGGACATATGGCGGGGGTCGCTGCTGAAGATACGGTCAGCTATGGGCCTTATATGCTGCTCGCCGATGCGCGGTTGAACCTCTTTTCGATCTTCGATGATTTGAAATACGACCGCTCTGATATCGACATGATGTCGCCTGCGATGCGCAGCCACGCGATTGACCGGCTCGGTCGTCTTGGCTTCAAACAAACTTCGGGGCGTGTGCTGGAAAGTAAGGCGGATGACATTCGATGCCTTATCCCCAAATTCCACGCTCTTGGCTCATCGCCCTTCGACATCACGCGCTACACGCCGAAACGCGAGCGCGATTACTACCTTTTGACGCCTACGCAGACGGCCTGCCAGTTCATAGACGGCTACCCGCTTGATCAGGCGGTCGAAAAGATCGAAGGCCTGCTGCAATCCCAGCCGATCAATCTTTACAAACTGTTTGACTACCTCGACGCGACCCCGACCCATCGCGACTTCACCCGTGCGCTCGGTCACCTGATTGCATTGCAAAAAGAGGCCGTTGCATCTAAAAAGCTGCGTGGACGCCGCGCGCTGGGCTCGCTTGGCGCCTAAAGCGCGCGCCAGCCGATATCGCTGCGATGAAACCCCTCTGGCCAGTCGATCGTCTGAACCATCGCATAGGCGCGATCCCGTGCCTCTGCCAGTGTTGCCCCGCGCGCCGTGACGTTCAGCACCCGACCGCCCGAGGCCACAAAGCAGCCGTCCTTTCTGGATGTGCCAGCATGAAAACACATCTCGAAACTCGTCTCAGTTAACTCATCCAACCCATTGACAACGGAACCCTTTTCGTAAGCGCCAGGATAGCCTTTCGCCGCCATCACAACCGTCATCGCATGATCATCGGCCCAGTTCACGCGGGCGTCGGCCAGCCGCCCTTCGGCGCAAGCATGCATCAGGTCCAACGCCTGTGCACCAAGACGCATCATCAGCACCTGACATTCCGGATCGCCAAAGCGGACATTGTATTCAACAAGGCGCGGTTGGCCATCCTTGATCATCAGACCGACATATAGCACACCCTGATAAGGCGTCCCGCGTCGGGCCATTTCGGTCATTGTCGGCCGCACGATCCGGGCCAATGCCTTTTCCGCAATCGCATCCGTCAAAACGGGTGCGGGGGAGTAGGCCCCCATCCCGCCGGTATTCGGCCCGGTATCGCCTTCGCCAACGCGCTTGTGGTCCTGCGCAGTGCCGATGGGCAGAACGGCCTCACCATCACACAGCACAAAGAACGACGCTTCCTCGCCCTCCATGAACTCTTCAATGACGACCTCGGCCCCAGCGCCGCCAAACGCCCCGCTGAACATATCGTCAACCGCGGCCAGCGCTTCGGCTTCGGTCATCGCGACGATCACGCCTTTGCCTGCCGCCAGCCCATCGGCTTTCACGACAATCGGCGCGCCTTGGGCTTCGATGTAAGCACGGGCCGCCGCCGCATCAGTGAAATGCCCGTAGGCGGCTGTCGGGGCGTTCGCGGCGTCGCAAATCTCCTTGGTAAAGGACTTCGAGGCCTCCAATCTAGCAGCCTGAGCCGACGGGCCAAAGCACAGCAGCCCCGCATCCCGCAATCGGTCCGCGACACCCGCTGCAAGGGGCGCTTCCGGCCCGATAATCACGAAATCAATGGCGTTTTCATCGCAGAACGCAGCAATCGCCCCGCCATTTTCGATATCAAGCTGCGCACAGTCTGCGATCTGGGCGATGCCCGCATTGCCGGGCGCTACGATCAAGCGGTCGCATTTGGGGTTCTGCTTGACCGCCCAGGCCAGCGCATGTTCGCGTCCGCCCGATCCCAAAAGAAGAATGTTCATGCGCGTTCCCCGCTTGGCCTTCGTTGCGGGGCGTTCTAAGCTGGCAATGAGCCAATCACAAGCGAGCCGATATGTCTGATCTGATCGACGACGACCTGCCCGGTCGGAATGCGCCGGAATTCACTGTAACCGAAATCTCTGGCGCGGTGAAAAAGACCATCGAAGGCGAGTTTGCTCATGTCCGGGTGCGCGGCGAAATCGGTCGCGTCTCGCGGCCGCGCTCGGGGCATATCTACCTTGATCTAAAAGATGACCGGTCGGTGCTCAACGGCGTAATCTGGAAAGGCGTCGCGGCACGTTTACCCACCCAGCCCGAAGAAGGGCTAGAGGTCGTTGCAACCGGAAAACTCACCACATTTGGCGGCCAGTCCAAGTATCAAATGGTGATCGAAGATATCGCGCCGGCTGGGATGGGCGCGTTGATGGCGATGCTCGAGAAGCGCAAGACAGCGCTGGCGGCGGAAGGGCTGTTTGCTTCCGAGCGTAAGCGACCGATCCCGTATCTACCTGAAATCATTGGTGTTGTGACATCACCCTCCGGTGCGGTGATCCGTGACATCCTGCACCGTCTGCGTGACCGTTTTCCACGCAAAGTGCTGATCTGGCCGGTCGCTGTCCAAGGTGCCAAATGCGCGCCTGATGTTGCTGCGGCGATCGACGGGTTCAACCAAATGACGCCCGGCGGCGCGTTGCCGCGTCCCGATCTGATCATCGTCGCGCGGGGCGGTGGTGCCCTCGAAGACCTCTGGGGCTTTAACGAGGAAGCGGTCGTGCGCGCCGCCGCCGCCTCTGACATCCCGCTGATCTCTGCCGTAGGGCACGAGACCGACACGACGCTTATCGATTTCGCCTCAGACGAACGCGCGCCGACCCCTACCGCTGCCGCGGAACGTGCGGTTCCCGTCCGCCTTGAATTGCTCAGTTGGGTTGAAGCGCAAGATGCCCGCCTGACCCGCGCGCTGACAAGCACCATCACGCAACGGGGCCAACGCCTGCGCGATCTGTCCCGCGCGCTGCCGCGCCCTGAAGCGCTGGTGCAAACGGCGCGTCAACGCCTGGACGTGATGGAGGATCGCCTTCCTGCTGCTCTCACCGCCGCCGCTAATCGCAAACGCGTGGCCTTGTCCGAGGCGTCCGGCTCCTTGCGCCCAGCGACCTTGACCCGCAGCCTGCGCGATCAACATCGCCGTGTGGGCGATCTTGCCAAACGCCTTGCGCCGGGTCTGGCCCGTGTCGCTGATCGCCAGAAGATCCGGCTGGACCAACAGACCGCACGGCTGCGCCAAGCCAGCCCGATCCGTGATCTTGAGCGCAGGACCGAACGCCTCAACGCTGTGACAAGCCGCCTGAAAACCATCGCGCAAACCCAGCAAGCCGACCGCCAACGCAAGCTCACAGCACTTGACCGCTTGCGCGAAACGCTGGGCTACAAGGAAACCCTGAAACGCGGCTATGCAGTTGTGCGTGGCGATGGTGAGGTTGCGACAAGCAAAGCCAAAGCCAAAGCGGCCACGTCGCTTGAGATCGAGTTTGCGGATGGCCGCCTGACCCTCGGCGCAAACCCGAAACCCGCACCCAAAAAGGCAAAAGCAACCCCGCCCGAACAAGGCACACTTCTTTAACGGCGCATTAAAGGTAGCGCGCCACGCTGTGACTTCTTTTGTGCAAAAATACTCGTTATCCGACGCCCGTCGTCAAACACCAACCTCAGGCCCAAGGCACATCATCGGCTCATCCGCCTCACCCGCCTCGTAAAGCGTGGTCGAATTTGGATCATTCTCGAACTGGGCCACCAATCCGCCTGGCTGCTCAAAGAAGGACCAGCATTGCGGTGTGGGGTTGTCGTCATAGACAAAGCAAATCTGATCCTGCTCTTCATACCAGACGCCGTCTTTGCATTCTCCGTCCAGAAATGACCAGCGCACGCGCCGATTGTCGAAGTATTCTTCAACCCCATAAGGCTGCCCGGCTTGCCCGAAATAAAGCGTTTTGCCGGTCGTATACGCCTCAAACTCGGCGCCGGACATCGGTTCGGCCGCCTGCACGGGCAGGGCGAGAGCGACCAAGAGGAAAGCAAGACGTATCATGGGCACCAAGGTGCCAGAGCATGCGGGCGAAGACCACTCACGATCTGGCTATTCGGCGGCCATCCGCACCTGCGGGCCTACACCGACCCGCCACTCCATCGCGCGGGGATCCATGAGCTTGCGCCAAAACGGTGAGTAAAGCGCCAGCACGGCCATTGTCGGCAGGCTGCGCGGCAGCATCGGTGCATCCTCCGCATCCGGCAACGTCAGGCCGGGATATGTTCTGGACGGATTCGCGTGGTGATCCGAATGGCGCGGCGCGTTCAGCATCAGCGCGCTTGAGAACCAATGTGGCGCGTTCCAACTGTGCCGGGCAGCCACCGGCTCAGGTTTTCCTTTGGGCATCATCTGTCGGATCAATCCATAGTGCTGCACGTAGTCCGAAAGGAGCAACTGCATCTGCGCATAGGCGGCCAGCCCGATCAGTGCCGCGACCCCACCGGCCCCGCCAATCAGCGCGGCCAGACCGGTCATGATGCCTGCCCCGCCCACGTAAGCGGTATAGGGATGCCGCCAGAGCCGCGCCTTTCCGTCGCGCAGTGCCAGCATCGTGGTGTCCACCTCAAACCCCGCTTTGAACGACCCGAGCCAGGCACGGAACGCATAAGCGTAGAACGATTCGCCCAAACGGGCCGTGTTTGGGTCATCAAGCGTCCCGATATAGCGATGATGAATACGCGTGTGCGCGCTGGTGTGATGGCCAAACAGAAGCGAGATATAGACCCACATGCCCAGCCGTCGCAGCCCCCGCACCGGCCGGTGGATCAATTCATGGGCATTGGAGTTTGACACCTGACCAAAGAAGATACCGAACGCCGCAAAGAGCCCCGCCTTTTCCCATGCTGCATGAAGCCCATCCCCAGATATAGCCCAAACCGCAACAGCCAGCAGCACATAATGTGCTAAGGCAAGCGAAGCCGACAAAGTGTCTGCCGCCGGAAACTCACTCCCCTCGGGCGCGTCCTCACCGGCAAACGCCACCAATTCATCCAACGCGAAATTAAACAGCGTCAGGTATAGAAGGGCAATCACAACAAAGCCGCCTCCGAACGCCGCTGCCGTCAAAAGCAGAGGGATCGGGACAAGGGTCGCGGCTGCAAACAAGGTTACCTGGCGGGTCATCTCTGGAAGCTCCAATCAGATCGACAGACCATAGCATGTCTGCGGTAAAGCGAACCCAAACGCTTTGTTTCCGCCCGCGCAACAGCCGCGCCCCTTTGCATCCGCGCCGCGCAAGGCGTAAGTGCAAGGAAGCACGATACGAGGGGCGGCCCATGGCCTTTTTCAAGAAACTCAAAGAGCGGCTCTTCAAGTCGTCTTCCAAGATCGAGGATGGCCTCGATGCGATCGTGGAAGACGGCGGCGCAGAAGAGACATTGCAGCCTGTCGAGACAGTCGCCGAAGCGCCTGCGCTGGTCGCCGATCCAGAACCCGCCGTTGAACCAGAGCCGGTCGATGAAGCTGCCGCAGAAGAAAGTGCCGCCTTAACCGAGGTCCAGCGCGAAGCTGAAATCGTCGCCGACGATCCGCTTGACGCCGAACTGATCCAGCCCGACCCGATTCCTGAGCCTGAGCCAGATCCTGAGACAGAACCAGAACCAGCCCCAGAAGCAAAACCAAACAAAAACCAAAGACAACTAGAACGCGGACATGAGCAAAAACCTGACCTAACACCAACCCAACACGAAGAC
>ERZ1740067.1173-NODE-1173-length-18613-cov-6.512286_pt1 | contig 18613 bp, 20 predicted proteins | sample MGYA00581736_ERZ1740067 | MGnify/ENA primary metagenome ERZ1740067 (study PRJEB43018, sample SAMN04849236) | marine metagenome | isolation source: floating plastic debris | place: Pacific Ocean | collected 2008-08-27 | study: EMG produced TPA metagenomics... | reverse complement strand
GGAGAAGATCGCATCAGACGCAGCACCGTCCGGCTGCTTGTTCGGATTTGGTGCGGTGTAGAACCGCCAGACGAGCTTGCCGGAATTGGCGTCATAAGCGGACAGATATCCCCGCACGCCCAGTTCAGCACCGCCATTCCCGATATAGACCTTGCCGTTCACGCCCCGGGGCGCACCGGTCACCGTGTAAGGCTTGGACTGGTCAACGGTCACGGTCGACCAGACCCGCTCGCCGGTCTTTGCGTCAAGCGCTTCCAGGCGACCATCGATCACACCGACGAAAATCTTGCCGTCATAAACGGCCACGCCGCGGTTCACGACATCGCAGCAGCCATAGCGGCCCCATTCGCCGGGCACTTCCGGGTCAAACACCCAGAGCTCTTCGCCTGTACGCGCGTCCAGCGCGTGGGTAATGCCCCAGTTACCGGTCAGGAACATGTAGCCATCCACAACGATGGGCGACGCCTCGAGACCACGGTTTGTGTACATCTCATAGGACCAGGCCAAGCCAAGGTCGGAGACATTGTCAGCATTGATCTGGTCGAGCGGCGAATAGCGCTGCTCGGAGAATGTGCGTCCATGGGAAAGCCAGTTATGCGGCTCGTCATCCGCGGCGATCACCCGTGCCTGGGTGATCTTGGTCGCTTCATCCAATGTGGGCGTGGCCGCATCGGCGGTCACCACCGGCATCGGCGGCACAGCCTCAACTTCGGCCGCCGGCGCTTCTGCGACTTCCGGCGCGGGGGTCGCTGCCGGGCCGCGATCTGGTGATAACGCCAGAGCGGAGACAACAAAGATGGCGCCAATCGCAAGGCCAGCAATGGCCGGGGTCACTGACCCCGGGCCTTTCCAGTAACTCATACGTTTCCCCCTCCAAGGGTTGTCTTGGGGCGAGCGGGGGATTGGCAGTGCGGCCACCCCCCAAAACCACGCCCAATCAGGCAGGGCCGCCGTTCACCCGGCAGCATTCTTCTTAGGTTTCGATAAGGAAACTAGCGCGGCTTTTGTTCTTGGGAAAGCAGGAGCGGAATTGTGAATCCCTCATACGCATAATTTTTATGCATGTTTCCATCAATGCCCGTATTTTGTGCACATTTTCTGATCAAATGCCGCCCATTGAGTCACCTCGGGGTGAGATTTGCTCATCAATTCAACAAGTTAGGTGTTTTTTTCGAGTCTGGCACGCTTCATGATTCCTTAACCGCGCCTGGGGGGCTGGGGCGTACATCTTTGCGCGTTTCTCCGGGACGATATTGACGGCGGATGGAACCATGTCCGGCCGCCACCCAACCGGCCAACGATAAACGGCCAAATCGACGTGAAGGAGGCCCAATGAAACTGGTAATGGCGGTCATAAAGCCGTTCAAACTGGACGAAGTCCGCGAGGCACTGACCTCGCTAGGCGTCCAGGGTTTGACGGTGACGGAAGTAAAAGGCTTCGGACGGCAGAAGGGCCACACCGAAGTCTACCGCGGCGCTGAATACGCCGTGAGCTTCCTGCCTAAGCTCAAAATCGAAGTCGTGATCAAGGACGAGCAGGTCGAACAGGTTGTGGAGAGCATCGCCTCCAACGCCAAGACCGGTCAGATCGGCGACGGCAAAATCTTCGTGTACCCCATCGATCAAGTCATGCGTATCCGCACCGGCGAGACCGACGGCGACGCGCTCTAAGAGATTTCGTGTGAGAGGAGAAATCTACTATGGATAACCTGAAGAAACTCTGGGGACTCGCCATTGCGGCAGCCCTGACAAGCGTGATGCTGGTGGATCCAGCACTTGCGCAGGAAGAGGCACCGCCCTCGACCTCACCTGAAGAAGCCTATTTCGTATTCAACACTTTGCTCTTCCTCATCGGCGGCTTCCTCGTCATGTGGATGGCAGCTGGCTTTGCCATGCTGGAAGCAGGCCTCGTGCGTTCCAAGAACGTGGCCATGCAGTGCACCAAGAACATCGCGTTGTTCTCAATCGCCGGTCTCATGTACTGGCTGGTTGGCTACAACCTGATGTATGACGGCGTCGACGGTGGGTACCTCGGCTCGTTCACCTGGTTCGCGCACCCTGAGCACAGTGCAGAAGATCTGACATATGCCGCTGGCACATCAGACTGGTTCTTCCAGATGGTGTTCTGCGCAACCACCGCGTCCATCGTGTCCGGTACAGTTGCTGAGCGCATCAAGCTGTGGCCGTTCCTGATCTTCGTTGCCATCCTGACCGGGTTCATCTACCCGATCCAGGCCGCATGGCAGTGGGGCGGCGGCTGGCTTTCTGAAGCTGGCTTCTCCGACTTTGCTGGTTCTACCCTCGTGCACTCCACGGGCGGCTGGGCAGCTCTTGTTGGTGCCATCATTTTGGGCTCCCGCTCTGGCAAGTACGGTCCTGACGGCCAGATCAACGCGATCCCCGGTTCGTCTCTGCCGCTTGCCACACTGGGTACGTTCATCCTGTGGCTCGGCTGGTTCGGCTTCAACGGTGGCTCGCAGCTTGCTCTTGGCACGCTGGGCGACGCGTCGGATGTCAGCCGCATCTTTGCCAACACCAACATCGCTGCTGCAGCGGGTTGTGTGGTCGCAATGGTCCTGACCCAGGTGATCTACAAGAAGGTCGACCTGACGATGGCACTCAACGGTGCTCTTGCAGGTCTCGTGTCCATCACCGCCGAGCCGCTGACGCCGACATTCGCGTCCGCTGCTCTGATTGGTGGCGCGGGTGGCATCATCGTGGTTCTCACGGTGCCGCTTCTTGACCGTCTGCACATCGACGATGTGGTCGGCGCCGTTCCGGTTCACCTGTTCGCAGGTATCTGGGGCACCATGGCCGTACCGCTCACTAACGGTGACACAAACTTCGTTACCCAGTTCATTGGTGTTGCATCCATCGGCGCCTTCGTTGTGGTGGCCAGCCTGGCATTCTGGCTGATCCTCCGCTTCACGATCGGCATCCGGGCATCAGCTGAGGAAGAGATGGAAGGTCTGGACCGTACAGAACTCGGCCTCGAAGCCTACCCGGAATTTGGTCGCGGTTCGCAGACCATCTAACCGAAGACTTAGCCACCGGGTGGGACTCCCTCCCGGTGGCACCTTTCGTTCCCTGGCCCGGATTGGTTCTCACCCTTGAGGACCGCGTGAAGGGCAACCTCCCAACTTACCAAGGCCCGGTGGCTCGTCCTCCGGGCCTTTTTCTTTGTGCCCGGCGCCTCACGTGAATGCACAAACTTTTTGCGTGTTGCCTACCAATTCTGCCCAGTATTTGGGCGGTTATTGTTTGGGCATCGTGACCGGTCAACGGGCAGCCCGATGTTAGTCTTTTGTTAACATTGGGCTTTCAATGCCTCATTGTTAGGCTGGCATGCCGCTTGAGTACCCTGAGCGGCTTTGACCACAACAACATAGCTGCCGCACCGCCTGAATGTCTGGCGACCAACGCTGGCAGCACACTCGCCTGGAGGGGGAACACCCATGGGAGATTTAGACCCGGCCACCGTATCCACGGTGCTGACCGGTGCTGACGTATTTTTTGTACTGATCGGCGCTATACTGGTTTTCGCAATGCACGGGGGCTTCGCATTTCTCGAAGTCGGAACCGTTCGCCGCAAAAACCAGGTGAATGCACTGGTGAAGATCCTGGTGGATTTTTCAATTTCCACCATCACCTACTTCTTCATCGGCTACATGGTTGCCTACGGCACCACATTCTTCATGTCTGCGGCCATCCTGTCCGGCAATGCGCCCGGCCCTGATGGGGTGACCTTCGCAGCGTCCGGCCTCGACCTTGTGAAGTTCTTCTTCCTGGCGACCTTCGCGGCAGCGATTCCCGCCATCATCTCAGGGGGTATTGCAGAACGTGCCAAATTCTGGCCGCAAGCCATGGCGACCGCGGTCATTGTCGGCCTGATCTATCCGTTCTTTGAAGGCATGGTCTGGGGGGGCAATTACGGCCTGCAGGATTTCTTTGAAGCCAACTTCGGCGCACCGTTCCATGACTTTGCAGGGTCTGTGGTTGTCCATGGCGTCGGCGGCTGGATCGCCCTGGGCGCTGTGATGGTGCTCGGCCCACGCATTGGTAGATACAAACCGGGGCAGCCTGCGTCGCAGGGTATTCCGCCGTCCAACATTCCCTGGCTGGCCATGGGCTCGTGGATGCTCTGCATCGGTTGGTTCGGCTTCAACGTGATGACGGCTGGCTCCCTGGAAGGTGTTTCAGGTCTTGTCGCCGTCAACTCGTTGATGGCCATGGTCGGCGGCGTTGTCGCTGCTGTTATTGCGGGCCGCAATGACCCGGGCTTTGTGCACAACGGCGCCCTCGCAGGCCTCGTTGCAGTCTGCGCCGGGTCCGATGTCATGCATCCAATCGGCTCCCTGATTACCGGCGGTGTCGCGGGCGCCCTCTTTGTCATTACGTTCCAGCTGGCTCAGAACCGCTGGAAGATTGACGACGTGCTGGGCGTGTGGCCGTTGCATGGACTGTGCGGTGTGTGGGGCGGCGTTGCCTGCGGCATCTTCGGCCTTGAAGCGTTGGGCGGCCTTGGCGGCGTGACCCTCGCGGCGCAGATCGCCGGATCAGCACTCGGTGCCATCTATGCGCTGGTGCTTGGGTATGCCCTTTACACGCTCCTCAACCTCACCGTGGGCTTCCGCATGACACCGGAAGACGAAGAGCGCGGTGCGGATCTGTCGATCCACTCCATCTCCGCCTATCCGGAGGAAGACCTGACGGCGCGTTCCTAAACCGGAACCGCCAGACCAACATCCGCCACCAGATGGCCCGGGCGCTTAGGCACTCGGGCCATTTGTGTATCAGCTGCCGGAACCTTGCGGGCAAAATTGCAGGTGACGGATGTACAGGTGTTAAGGCGGACGATTGCATTCCGCCAGATGCGGCCGAGGGCCAGGAAACCAAGCCCGAAGACAAAAGCCGAAACATCAATCAACAGGGCCTGTCTGGGATCAAAGCCGACAGCAACCGCCCCACACATGAGATAGAGCGATCCAAACGCAGCCACGAACGCCACGCCGCCACCAATATGCGCAGTCCATCGGGCTGCGCGTTCATACCGCTCATAGGGCGGCCTCATTATCGTCGAACCCATCGCCTGACCTCCCGTCTTTCAGACAGTTCGCCTCAACGTCGATGTGACCTTGAGACAAAGGGTAGCGATCGGGCCTTGCACATAGCCTGAAGCAGGCAGTTGCAATTCATTCAACTTCTAACGACTTTGAAAAGTGGCAGGGGCAGCAGCTTTGCGGGCACCGCCGCGCCCTGTGTGCCGCCAGCGTTAACAATACGTTAAGGCTAAAGACGCACCCTGCAAAAGCTGGCCGTTTTCCGTCAAAAACCGGCCCTTCCTGCCTGCCGAAAACGCAGGTGAAACCCTCACGTTGTCACCGTTGGAACCTCTCACTTTGTCCCCATCGCCCACCTATCTCGCCCGTTTTGACGGCATGCCGGAATCGCCATTCGCGCGGTTGCGGGCTTTGCTTGATGGGGTGGAAGCTGGCGGGCCGGCCATAAATCTGTCCCTCGGCGAGCCCCGTCATCCGCAACCGGACTTCGTCGTTCCAACGCTCACCGACGCCGCATCTGGCTTCGGCAAGTATCCACCCGCACTGGGGACGCCGGACTTTCGGGCGGCCTGTGCCGGCTGGCTCGAGCGGCGCTATGGACTTGAAGGTGTCATGGATGCAGACGCCATGGTGCTGCCCGCCAATGGAACACGCGAGGCGCTGTTTAACATCGCACAGGTGATCGCGCCGCTGTCTGCGGGCAAACATCGCCCGTCCGTGCTGCTGCCCAACCCATTCTATCAGTGCTACGCCGCAGCCGCTTTGGGCGCAGGCGCTGACCCTATCTATCTGAATGCTACTGCCGACACCGGCCACTTGCCGGACCTGACCTCCCTGAATGAAGAAGAACTTGATCGCGCGGCCGCGCTCTACATCTGCTCCCCTGCCAATCCACAAGGGGCAGCTGCCGACATGGACTACTGGACGCAGCTGATCAAGACGGCCCGGGCCCACAACATCACAATCGTTGCCGATGAGTGCTACGCCGACATTTATACCGGAACCCCGCCCACCGGCATCCTTGAGGCAGCCCACAAATCCGGGCTTGGGTTCGAGGGCATCATCACCTTTCACTCCCTGTCGAAACGCAACAACCTGCCAGGTTTGCGGTCAGGATTTTCCGCCGGTGACCCGGACCTGACGAGCGCCTTTGGCAAGTTCAGAAACCTCGCTGCCCCGCAGGTGCCCCTGCCGGTCATGGCCGTCAGCATTGCCGCCTGGAATGACGACACAGACGCTGCAGCCAATCGCGCGCTCTATGACAAAAAATTCGCGACCGCAGAGCGCATCATCGGCAATCGCTTCGGCTTCAAGCGTCCGGACGGCGGCTTCTTTCTGTGGCTCGACATGGCCGAGGCAGGGGGGGGCGAAAAAACCGCCCTCACCCTCTGGCGTGAAGCCGGTATCCGGGTTCTGCCCGGCGGCTACCTGTCTCGCGATACGGAAAATGGTAATCCGGGTACAGATTATATCCGCATCGCCCTTGTGGGAGATGAGGATGAAACAGCGCGCGCCCTGACACGAATGACGGAGATATTCTAGCCATGCGCCTTGCTGTCTCAGTCTCTTCCGCCATCACCAGCGCGATCAACATCGTGCCGCCCTCGGTGCGCGACTTCCTGCGCGACCGGACAAACGAGTTGCTCGGCCTCGCAGCGCTGTTTGCAGCCGCATGGGCGGCTCTGGCGCTTGCCTCCTGGGAGCCTCAGGACCCCAGCTTCAACCACGCCACCGCCGCCGAAGCCCAGAACTGGTTGGGGAGCGACGGCGCCATCACCGCAGACCTGATGATCCAATCAGCCGGCATCGCCGCCGCCCTGCCGGTTCTTGTTCTGGCTGTCTGGGGCGTGCGTCTGTTGATGCATCTGGAGATCGAACGTCTGGGCCTGCGCCTTCTGGCAACAGTCGGAGCCGTATGTGGCCTGGCTTTTACGGCAGGTCTCTTCTCCATGTCAGTGCTGCCGGGCGCTGGTGGCGCCATCGGGGCCCTGCTTCTTGATGCTGCCATTGCTGTCACCGGGGAGATTGTCGCCCCGGTGATTGCCCTGCTGGCCGGTGCCGGCGCTTTGATACTTGCCGGCTGGGCCCTGCCTGTGTCGGTGGATCAGATTGCCCACGCAGCACCCTGGCTTGTGGACTTTGTGCGCGAGTGCGCCTGGCGCGCCCGGCCCGTGACACAGTTTGTGTCGCGTCTTCTGGCATCCATCGGCGCCCTTCTCATCGCCCCCTTCAGGCGGCGCGATGATGACCATGATGACGGGCACACCGCCCGGCGCGAACCTGTGTTCGGCCAACGCCACCGCGAAGAGGTGATGGCGGCCCGCGGCCCGGTCGGTATTGCCGGGCCGGAGGAAAACCTCGTTCCCGCCAAGCGCGTCACCCGCATCTCAAAGCCCGTCCGTGAGAGCAAGAGATCAGCGGCCGAACGCCAACCGACATTTGATCTGGTGCCCAACGAGGACTATGAGCTTCCGCCGCTGTCGCTGCTGGCACCACCCAAGACACGACAGGGAGAAATCATCTCCGATGAAGCCCTGCAGCAGAACGCCCGCATCCTTGAAGGCGTACTGGAAGACTTCGGCATTCGCGGCGAGATCATCGAGGTGCGTCCCGGCCCCGTCGTGACCATGTATGAGCTGCAGCCCGCCCCCGGCATCAAGTCCAGCCGCGTCATAGGTCTGGCGGACGACATTGCCCGCTCGATGAGTGCTGTGTCCGCTCGCGTGGCCGTGGTTCCAGGCCGCAACGTGATCGGCATCGAGCTTCCAAACGCGAAACGGGAAACAGTGTATCTGCGCGAACTCCTGTCTTCGGCAGACTACGAGGCCACTGCGACACATCTTGGACTGGCCCTTGGCAAGGATATCTCAGGCGAGCCCGTGATCCGGGACCTCGCCCGCATGCCGCATCTGTTGATCGCAGGTACCACCGGGTCGGGTAAATCGGTCGGCATCAACACCATGATCCTGTCGCTGCTCTACCGGCTCCCGCCGGACCAGTGCAAGCTCATCCTCATTGATCCCAAGATGCTGGAATTGTCCGTGTACGATGGAATTCCGCATCTGCTATCTCCAGTGGTGACAGACCCCAAGAAGGCAGTTGTAGCGCTCAAATGGGTCGTCCGCGAAATGGAAGACCGCTACAAGACCATGGCCAAGCTCGGCGTGCGCAACATCGAGGGCTACAACACCCGTGTGGCAGAAGCTCTTGAAAACGAAGAAATGCTGTCGCGCACGGTGCAGACGGGCTTTGACCCGGAAACCGGCTCCCCCGTCTATGAAGACGAGGAGATGGAACCAACGCCGATGCCTTTCATCGTCGTGGTCGTCGATGAAATGGCCGATCTGATGATGGTCGCCGGCAAGGAAATCGAAGGCGCCGTGCAGCGCCTTGCCCAGATGGCCCGCGCCGCCGGCATTCACATGATTACGGCCACCCAGCGCCCGTCCGTTGACGTGATCACCGGCACCATCAAGGCCAACTTCCCGACCCGCATCTCGTTCCAGGTGACCTCAAAGATCGACAGCCGCACCATTCTGGGCGAGCAGGGCGCCGAACAGCTTCTGGGTCAGGGCGACATGCTCTACATGGCCGGTGGCGGCCGCATCCGCCGCGTGCATGGCCCCTTTGTGTCGGACGACGAAGTGGAACAGGTCGTCCGCTTCCTGAAGAAGCAGGGCGCACCGCAATATCTGGAGCAGATCACAGCGGAGCCCGAAGACGGCGGCGACAGCCTGTTCGGCACCGGCGTCGAAGACGGGTCAGGCGACGAGCTCTATGACAAGGCCATTGCCATCGTGGCGCAGGACAAGCGGGCGTCCACCAGCTACATCCAGCGCAAGCTGCAGATCGGCTACAACCGGGCTGCCCGCCTGATTGAACGCATGGAAGAAGAAGGTATTGTTTCCGCTGCGAACCACGCCGGCAAACGCGAGGTGCTCATTGGCGAGATTGGATCAGGCGACCACGCCTACTAAGCTCATCAAGCCTTGCGCAAAACCGTGATTTTGCCTGAATTGTTGTTCAGAGTAGGTTCACGCCGCCCCTGCCACATTGCAACGCACGGTATCCTGACACCCGCCCCTGAAACGCAAAGGTTGGCCCCATGCCACGTCTTCTGTCTTTCGTTCTTTGCGCCACATTGGCGGGTCTGCTGGCCATGATCCCGGCGCGCGCGCAGCTCGCCGCGCCTGCGCCGCTGACGGCTGAGGAACTGGCAGATGTCGCGCGCATCAACGGCTTTCTCAACAGCCTGACCAATATGTCGGGCCGGTTCTTACAGATAAATCCGGACGGCGTGCTCAGCGAAGGTGCCTTTTACATCGCCCGCCCCGGTCGCGCCCGCTTCGACTATGACCAGGAAGACCTGGTGGTCGTCGCCCGAGGCCAGCAGCTGCTTATCAAAGAGGGGACATTTGTCACCAATGAGCTTCCGCTGGACGGCACACCTCTAAAAATCCTGCTCGGCCGCGACATCGACCTCGCCGCAGATGCCCGCATTGTCGCTGTAGATTCACGCGCCGGCACCCTCGCCACCACCATCCAGGACCCGGATGCCCCCGAGCTTGGTCAGGTGACAATGATCTTCACCGGCCCGACCCTGCAGCTTCAACGCTGGATTGTGACCGACGCCCAGGGCCTGCGCACGACCATCTCCCTCACCGAGATCAACTACCCCGACCGCATCGACCCGGACCTGTTCCGCCTGGAATCCGGCAATTCCAGCTTCCGTGGCCGGCAGGACTGATCAGAGCGTTGCTGCGAAAAAATGCGCGAATGGGCGCTGTTTGTTGGCTGAAACGATTCTGAACGAATACTCATCCACACTTATCCGCGTGCGGAATCGATGAGCAAAATGACCAAAATCGGACAGTTTGTTCATAATTGCGTAACGAAACCGACTGAAATGCGTTGAAGGGGCTGCGTTCTCCGCCTAGGTCTTAGTCATACACGGGCGCGAACCAATAGGGCTCGTTGAGCGTTGCCCCCCCGCTCGTTCACCAGCCGGTTCGCAAATGCCCGTACGTACCGCGATCCCCCTCTCGGTACGAAAAGAGCGCGACACGCGCGGCCCCTGACTGTCCCCGCAGTCAGGGGCTTCTCTTTTTCGGCACCACTCCTTCGAAACGAGACCTCTTTTCTGGTTTTTGTCCTGTCGCCGCGCTATTGAAACGCCATGACCTCAAGCCATCTCCCACCCGACAACCAAGAGCCGGATACACCGGACTTTGACGACGAAGACATGCCCTCCGGCCCGGAGATGGAAGCGTTGGAAGCAGAGCTGCCGAGCCTGGCGCGCATCCGGCGGTTTTCCGTGGCGGCGGAGCGGGTGGACTGGTTTGCCCATGTGGGCGAGCACCCGGGCCCGCGCACCATGGACATGGCGGAACACTACGCAGACGCGCTGGGCTTTCCCGATGCCCGCGTGGCGTTGGTCACCGATTGGGCGGAAGCAGCCACCGCCGCCGAGACACTGGATTTTGATTCCTCGGCCTGGGAAGCAGAAGAACAGCTGCGCTCTGCCCTTACCATGGATGCCCTGGGCCTGATGAGCGAGGACGCGCTGCAGGTTGCCCTGACCCATGTGGCGGCAGCCGTGCATGAACCGATCAAGATGAGCGCGGAAGAGGCGTTGGCGATCTGGGATGAGCCGACCGACGAGATGCTGGATCTTGCGGTCGGCAGTGCGGTGCAGGCGTGCCATCAGGCGGCGCTGGTTCTCGCTGCAGGCGCCGAAGAAGATCACCCCTTTGCCCTGAGGTTCCGCCTTTTTGAAGGCGGCCGCTGGCCCATCGGTGTGGCCGGGCTCAGTTTCAACCTGTTTTAGGAGACCATGTAAGTGTCCCTCAAGATTGCCACCTGGAATATCAATTCCGTCCGCCTACGGATTGATCACGTAACGCGCCTGCTAAACGAGCATGCGCCGGACGTCCTGTGCCTACAGGAAACCAAGTGCCCGGATGATTTGTTTCCTGAAAAAGCCATCAAGGCCGCGGGCTATGAGCACATCGTGAAGAGCGGCCAGAAGGGCTATCACGGCGTTGATATCGTCGCGCGGGTGCCGCTTGATATGGCATCGGTGAAACGCTTTTGCGGCAAGGAAGACTGCCGCCACATTCAGGCCACCGCAAAGGGCGTGGAGGTGCATAACTTTTATGTGCCCGCCGGCGGCGACGAACCGGACCCGAAGATCAACGACAAGTTCGCCCACAAGCTTCAGTTCCTGGAAGAAATGGCGGACTGGTTCAAGAAGGCAAAACAGAAAACCACCACCAAACGCGTAGTGGTGGGTGATCTCAATGTTGCGCCGCTTGAGCACGATGTGTGGTCGCACAAGCAACTTTTGAAAGTCGTCAGCCACACGCCGCAGGAGGTTGAGCTGTTTGAGAAAGTGCTTGCCGCCCATAAATGGATCGACGTGCCGCGCCTGTTTACACCTGAAGAAGAAAAACTCTTCTCGTGGTGGAGCTACCGGTCAAAAGACTGGCAAGCATCCAATCGCGGACGGCGGCTGGATCACATCTGGGCAAGCCCGGCGATGGACGGCATGGCCAAATCCGTGACCACGTTCACCGACGCGCGCAGCTGGGAAAAACCCTCTGACCACGCACCGGTGATCGCCGAGTTCAGGCTCTAGGACGCACTGCCTTTGACAAATGCGGCCGACGCAGTCCTGGCGTCCCGGCTGGCACTGCTGAGCGCGCTTTGATCTGCATCCGCGTAGGCGCTGACTTTGTGAAGCGCTCCGGACATGGCGTTGACCGCTTCCTTGACCATGCGCGTGGCAACCGGCGGCATGGAGGCTGCCTGCGCCGCCAGGTCCACCGCAAGAGCAACGGCCCGACCGGCATCAGACACTTCGTCAACGAGACCCCAGTCGAGCGCGTGCTGCGATGACATCCGCTCACACAGAATGCAGATGCGTTTGGCCCGCGCAGGCCCGACCATGGACACAAGCCGCGGCAGCGCACCCCATTGCAGATTGATGCCGATCTTGACCTCCGGCACGTACAGGAACGCGTCCCGCGACATGACCCGCCAGTCCAGCGCCAGCGGCAAGGCCACACCAGCACCCACCGCCATGCCTTCAATTGCTGCGATGGTGATCTGCGGCATGTCTTCCCAGGCCTGACAGAGCTTCACGCCGCGATAGTAGACCTCGCGCAGTTCAAGATCGCTGGACGCGTCATCGTCGCGGGTTGAGCGTTCCTTGAGATCAATACCGGCAGAGAACGCATCCGTCCGCCCCGTCAGAACCACGGCGCGAGTCTCCAGATCATCCTGAAAGCTGCGTGCGACTTGTGTCAGCTCGATGATAAGCGCCTGATTGAATGCGTTCAGGCTGCCGCCGCGATCAAACGTCACAACTGCGACCTCACCGCGCTTTTCAACCGTCACCAGATTGTCCGACATGCCGTGCCTCCCCATTTGTTGTTTGGGAAAGCTTAGCAAAACAGGTCATGTTGCCGAGTGTTTTAGGCGGATGGTTTGTCAGTCGCTTTATCGTCGCGCTTTTTGAGCGTCACCAGCGTGCAGGTGCTCGAGCCCTTGGCCAGCAGCGTGCCTTCCGCATCCAGCAGCTCACCTTCCACGAACACAACGGACTTGCCTCGCCGCAAAACGCGTCCCCGGCCGATGAGCCGGCCCGGTTTTGCAACGGATAGCATGGACACTTTCATCTCAAGGGTCGGAGAGATCTGTCCCCATTCAAGCTTGAGGCCGACGGCGATCGCCAGGATGTCATCCATCATCGCAGCAACCATGCCCCCATGGATGCCGCCCCACAGGTTGCAGAGATTGTCTGTCGCTTCAAAGGCAAGGTCCACGGTGCCCGCCTCGACGTCGCAGTCAATGACCTCCAGGCCAAGATAGGCGCTGGCCGGTGACTTGCGTTTGAAAATGGCCTTGATGTTTGGTGGCCACTCTTCGGTCTCGCGCGCACTCGCCATGGGGCATCTCCTGATCTTGGTGTGATTGAATTGGAATTTGGAGCGGTCTAGGAACGCGCCGCACGGGTTGGACTCTTGGCCATGGCCGCGCGCGTCTGGGCCCGGACACCGCGGGCAAGGCCGCGCAGATCCATCCCCAAAGACCGCATCATGGCCCGTCCCATTGTCGGGTATTCGCCAATCAGCCGCGCCACAAGAGGGCGGTCAATGATCAAAAGCTTTGAGTTCTTCTTGGCGGACAAGGCCCTGGGCATGACGGTGTCTGCCATCGCCCCCTGAGCATTGATCAGCGCACCCGGGCCCACCACATCGTCACCCAGAAACAGCCTGCCGCCACTCACAAGAAAGGCCGGGGCTCCGTGTGCGCCCTGCGCACAAACAACCTCCCCCTCCGTGATTTCCCGCACAACGGCAGAAAATGCCAGCAGACGCAGCTGCGCCGGTTCCACGTCGCGGAACAACGCTGACCGCGCAAGGGCAGCCACGAGCTCGTCAAGCGGCAGGCTCGGAAATATGGTATCCGGTGCCGGTTGAGCTGATTTGCCTTGGGCCGTGCCATCCGGAGTGCCGGGAGGTGTGTCGTCGCTCATGGCATCAAGTTGTGGCAAAGCATTCTCAGCCTTGCAAGCACCCTGTTCCCGGTAACGAACCGGCGTCTGAAGGAAGACCGATCATGGCCACTCCCGATTGGGACCACGAGACCCCTTTTGTTACGCCGTTCAAGGTCCAGGAGGCAGACATCGATGCCTTCGGCCACGTCAACAACGCAGTCTATGTGCGTTGGATCAATGATGGCGCGTGGGAGCATTCAAAGTCGCTCGGTCTGGATTTTGAAAGATATCGCGAGCTCGATTCCGGCGTGATCGTGGTGCGCCACGAGATTGACTACAAGAGTTCCGCCATGCCCGGCGAGACCGCCCTTGTTGCCACCTGGATCAGCGCCAATGACGGCCGGGTACGCCTGTCGCGCCGTTTTCAGATCTGTGATGAAGCATCCGGTCGAACGCTGGTCCGCGCGCACACCAACTTTGCCGTCATCGCCCTCACCTCGGGCAGGCCGCGGCGCATGCCACAGGAGTTCATCGACGGCTATCCGGTGATGTGGCCCGAAGAGTAGCGGGCGCTATCTGGACTTTCCATCAAGCATGATGGCAACGCCCATGGCGAGGCTGCCAAACGTCACGGACAGCCCCATAAAAAACAGGATGCCAAAGAGCCCGCCATCCGGCGAACTGAACAGAAGCGTTCTCAAATTCGCAGTGTTGGTGGCGATCAACGCCCCGCCGAAAACGATGCCGGCCCCAATCCCCACAACCATATGGGTCAGCATGAAGCGGACGAGCCGCATCTCGGGGCTGAGGTCCTTGTGGCGGGGTGCGTCAGGCATGTCGTCTCCTCAAGGCAGTAGGAGAAAGCTCGCATATCCGCAGTGGTCTTGAAGATGCGGCGCCGTGTCACTGGCGAAAACCCACAGTCTGGGGCACATATCTGTCTACGCATCCGGGGGGAGCATACATACAACTTTGCTAGGGCTGGTTTACATGACGAACCCCAACACCCTGCTGATGACCATGGTCAATGCCATCATGTTGCTGGTCCTGGCCGCCATACTGGTGAGCCCCATGGTGTTCTTTTATGCCGCTCTTGCCGGCGCGCCGGTGATGCTGACATTGCTGATCATCATCACGCTGACCACCCGCGCCAAAGCACCGATGGACACGAAAAAGGCCGCAACTGCCTGAGCAGCCACGGCCTCAAGATGCGTAAAGCGCCGACTACGGAACCAGACGATACCCGCCTGTCTCGGTGACCAGGATTTCAGCGTTCGACGGATCAGCTTCAATTTTCTGGCGCAGGCGATAGATGTGCGTCTCAAGCGTATGCGTCGTCACGCCCGCATTGTATCCCCAGACCTCGTGCAGCAGAACATCACGGCCAACGACACGATCACCGGACCGGTAGAGATATTTGAGGATCGAGGTTTCTTTCTCGGTCAGCCGCACCTTCTTGTTGGCTTCTTCTTCAAGCAGCAGCTTGGCAGCCGGTTTGAACGTGTACGGACCAATTTTGAAAACTGCGTCTTCGCTCTGCTCGTGCTGGCGAAGCTGGGCCCGGATACGCGCAAGAAGCACACCGAAGCGGAACGGCTTGGTGACATAGTCATTGGCGCCTGAGTCGAGGCCCAGAATGGTATCGGCGTCTGAATCGTGGCCCGTCAGCATGACAATGGGACACTTGTCACCCTGGCTACGCAGGAGGCGGCAGACCTCTCGGCCGTCCATATCCGGAAGACCGACATCGAGAAGGACAAGATCCACATGGGCGTCTTTTGCCAGCTTGACGGCGTCAGTCCCCTTGTCAGCGGTAGTGACTTCAAACTCCTGATGGAGATCGAGTTGTTCAGCGAGGGACTCGCGCAGGGCGTCATCATCGTCGACGAGAAGGATTTTCCGGATATTGCTCATAAGGGCCCCCGCCACTTAATTGGCCTGAAACGGAGCACATCTCCGCCTTGGCATGTTGCTACACTGTTACGCGCGTTTGACCCGTCTTTCAAAGGGGTCGCGAGGCAGGCAGCGGCCCGCTTCGCAATCCTTATCCGCATCAACGGCGTGGTGGCTATGTAGGGTGCCCCTGCCGTCATTCGCCAAACACAGTCATTCACCACCACGTCAACCGTTCGTGAGCGGAACGGGGTCAATGCCTGCCGGACACCCGGCAATTGTTTCCCCATCAGGTAGGCTGAAAATATCATAACCTACTGAAATATAACGATTTTGTGTTGGTTCACGTCTTGCATCATTGAGCCGGAGGGAGCCAGACCATGTCTGCAGTTGCAGTAACAGCGCCGTTACCCACGGCAACATTCGAAGAGCCAACGCACCGTTTCGGCCGCGCATTGGATGACCGCCTGCCGTTTTCCAGCGCTCAGGCAGCTGCTGCCGCTCCACTGCATACTGCCTCCATCGCCCCCACAGATGATGCGGCGGCAGCGACGGACGAAGACGGTTTTTCCTTCAACGACCTGCTGGACATTGTGAACCCCCTTCAGCATCTGCCGGTTGTTTCGACCCTGTACCGGGAGTTCACCGGAGACGAGATCCGGCCCGAATCAAGAGTTGTCGGCGGCGGAATTTTCGGCGGCATCATTGGAGCCGCAGCCTCCCTGGTGGACATCGCTGTGGAGGAACTGTCAGGCGATACCATGGGTGGCCATGTGATGACGGCCCTCTTCGGTGACGACGAGGCCACGCCCACCGACGCAGAAGATTCCATTCAGGTGGCCGCCGAGCGCTCTAAGGACACCCCCATACCTGCGGCAGCGAATGCGCTACCGGTTGCGCCGACGGCACGCCTGGAACGGACTGCCCAGCCTCAAGCGCCGATACCCAATCAAGACTTGCCGGAGCTGCAAACGCTGTCTCCAAGTGCCTTTGAAGCCCTGCTGGATTCCTTCGGCGCACCGGCAGATCGGAAAGCGGATGAAACACTCAACGACGCGGGCCTGGCCTATGCCCGGCCACCCACCCCGTCGGGTCAGATCATCAACGAAGCGCTCTAGTCTTCCAGGTCTCCGCACGGTGCGCGGGTGTGCATCGGCGCACGTCCTGATAGTCTCGCCTCATGCAACTCGATGTATGGCAACACGGCGCGAGGCCGCATGGGGGGCTGGTTCGTCTACGCGACCGGGTCATGCCGTGTGCGCTCGGAAAGAACGGCGTGACGCTTGAAGGGCGCGAAGGCGACGGAGCAACGCCCGCAGGCACTTATCCACTCAGGCGGGTTATGTACCGAGGCGACAAAGTCGCTCGGCCCGTTACATCTCTTGAGACAAATCCTATCGGGCCGCTCGACGGCTGGTGCGATGACAGTAACGACGCAGCTTACAATCGGCCCGTGCGCCTGCCCTACCCGTCCAGTGCGGAGAGACTCACGCGCAAGGACCACCTCTACGACACAATCGTCGTGTTGGGTCACAACGATGCACCTGTGGTCCCCGACCTGGGGAGTGCGATCTTCATGCATGTGGCGCGACCGGATTTTGGACCCACGCTGGGGTGCATCGCACTCGACCCGCACGATCTCAGATTCGTCCTTCAACACATGGGGCGGCACAGCACCATCGCCATTCACGCTAACCGGCCGGGAGATCACCGCTAGGGATGGCGGGTCCGCGTGCCAAATATCGCGCTGCCGACACGCACATGGCTGGCGCCATGGGCAATCGCCAGCTCGTAGTCGGCACTCATCCCCATGCTCAGACCGTTAATGCCGTTGCGCCGGGCAATCTCAGCCAACAGATCGAAATGCGGCGCGGGGTCCTCCTGCGCGGGCGGGATGCACATGAGCCCGGCAATCCGCAAACCGTATTCATCCCGGCAGCTCTCAATGAAGGCATCAGCCTCCTGCGGCAACGCGCCGGACTTCTGCTCTTCCTGCCCGGTGTTCACCTGCAAAAACAGATCAGGATCACGCCCCTGGTCTGCAATTTCCTTTGCCAGAACCCGCGCCAGCTTTGGTCGGTCAACGGAGTGGATGGCATCAAACAACGCCACCGCATCACGCGCCTTGTTGGTTTGCAGTGGGCCGATAAGGTGCAGCGCGACATTGTTATAGGCCTTCTTCAATTGCGGCCACTTTTGCTGCGCTTCCTGCACACGGTTCTCGCCGAAGACGCGCTGCCCCGCATCAAGGACCGGTGTAATCGCCTCAGCCGGAAATGTCTTGCTCACAGCCACGAGCGTGATAGACGACGCACTACGTTGGGCCCCAGCGGCCGCCTCATTAATCCGGATACGGACAGAGTCAAGTCCGGAGGGTTGATGCTCTGTGGGGTTACTGCTCATGGGTGACGACACTAAAGCGGCCCTGCACACCATCGCAAGGCTTGCCGACAGACAGTTTGGTCCGCGCCGGCGAACACAGCTTCCTAATCTGCTCGTGATGACCGACCGCGGCGAGCAGGGACATGCGCAGGGCATAATCGAAGCAGTCCCTGCCGGCACAATTGTTTGCCTCCGCGATTATGAGATGCCGGACCGCTGGCAATACGCGGCACAGCTGGCGCGAAGTGCCAGGCAACACAGCATCCGTTTTGTGGTGGCGGGTGATATTCGACTGGCGATGCAGGTCGGCGCGTGGGGTGTGCATATTCCCGAAGATCTTTGGCGGGACAGTATCAGGCATCTTGGAACTGCAAGGCGCCTTGGCCTGAGGGTTTCCACGGCGGTGCATAGTGCCAAGGCAGCAGCGGCGGTGTCCCGGCGGGGACCTGTTCTGTGTGACTACGCGACAGTCTCTCCGGTGTTCCCGACCCACAGCCATCCCGGCGCAAAGACGCTAGGCGCGCTGGGGCTAAGCCGAATTCTGGGAGCGCTGGACGTTCCGGCCTATGCACTTGGCGGCATCAATCAAACGACGATAGCCAACACGGCCGGACTGCCTCTGGCGGGTATCGCCGGCATCCGCTTTTCCTGAGACGCGATTACGCAAAAGAAAAGGGCGGGTCCGAAAACCCGCCCCAACCAAAGTACAGAGTGGTTTGAAGCATAGAACTTCACGCCGAATTCTGTGAAGAGAGCAGAGCCCTCAGCATTGGTCACT
>ERZ1740067.1172-NODE-1172-length-18622-cov-8.985781_pt1 | contig 18622 bp, 15 predicted proteins | sample MGYA00581736_ERZ1740067 | MGnify/ENA primary metagenome ERZ1740067 (study PRJEB43018, sample SAMN04849236) | marine metagenome | isolation source: floating plastic debris | place: Pacific Ocean | collected 2008-08-27 | study: EMG produced TPA metagenomics... | reverse complement strand
CGCGGGCTGCATAGTCATGGAACAGACCGAATATCCGCCCATGTCGGGTGGAAATTCGATGTGCGTGGTGACCGTTCTTCTCGAAACCGGCATTCTGCCGATGATCGAACCGGCGACAGAGCTCACTCTGGAAACGCCTGCAGGGCTCATTCACGCGCGGGCACAGTGCTAAGACGGCAAGGTTACGGCCGTGACCATCCGTAATGTACCTTCATTCGTGATGCATCTGGACGCAGTGTTGCGCGTCGATGGCCTGGGCGACATCACCGTTGATGTGGCGTGGGGCGGGATGTTTTACGTGCTGGCCGATGCCGACGGGCTTGGCATTGACCTCAGCGCAGAAAACGGTGCTCAGGTGGTGCGAATGTCAGAGCGCATCCTGGCCGCAGCAAAAGACCAACTGCCTGTGATCCATCCAGAAAATCCAGACATCAACGGGCCGACCATTACATTCCTCGGGGCCGCGCCTGTCGATCGCAAGACCCATGGTCGCTGTGCTGTCTCCGTCTCGTCCGGCGGCTATGATCCAACCCGGCCTGATGCGGTGCCCGGCGCGCTCGATCGCTGCCCTTGTGGCACTGGAACCTCCGCCAAAATGGCCGTCCTGCACGCCCGAGGTCTGCTGGATGCGGGCGAGGATTTCGTCAATGCGGGCCCCTTGGGCACGACATTCACCGGCAGGATCGAAAGCCTCACCGAGATCGCTGGCCGCAAAGCGATCGTCCCCTCCATCACAGGACAGGCATGGATTTATGGCACCAGCCAGTACATGCTTGACCCCACAGACCCGTTCCCGGAAGGTTTCACGGTGGGCGATATTTGGGCCTGAGTATCATGACCCAGCGCGTGCGCCCTCGCGTGCATGCCACAAAAATTCCGCAAAGCGACCCGGCCTAAGTCCAACACATCGGTCATGAGACCCCAAAAATGCAGTCTGAAGCCAGTCGAGAGGGGCAGACATGACTATGCAGGTGAACGTATCGGCCAAGGGCTCCGCGATGGGCCCAGCGCTTTGGCGCAATCGGGCGCTGATCACCCTCGTGGCCCTGCACTTTGCCGCCGTATACGCCATCTGTGCGTTTCTGGGCCGCGATTTCGGGTCGGGAACAGCGTCCACGCTGATCAACCTATTAAAACTGCAGGTCCCGCTCTTTCTGATCGTTTTGTTTTTCTGGCGTTTTGGCTGGATGATCGTCAAAGTCCGCCCACGTCGCCCGATCCAATGGTTTCTGAATGATCTAAAAGAAATCGTTTTTGATCGAGAGCGCGTTTTTTGCGGCGCCTTCGCCTTTCTGGCGATGTGCATCTTTGCGGGCTCTTTCACCGTTGCCAAAGACCTGATCCCGGTGATCCACCCGTTTTCCTGGGATGAAACCTTTGCCGCGTGGGACAGAACGCTGCATTTCGGGCACGACCCGTGGCGTGTTATCTGGCCGATGACAGGTACGCCCATCATCACCACCGCCATCAACGCGGCCTACCACCTGTGGCTGATTGTGGCCTATTTCCTGATATTCGTGGCCTGCTTTAACGCATCAAAGCACAACAAGCATCGCACGTATCTTTTGGCTGACGTCACGTGCTGGATCATCGCGGGCAACATCCTCGCCACGATCTTTTCATCGGTCGGCCCGGTCTACTATGAGGCGATGGGATATGGCAGGGATTTCCAGCCCTTGATGGACAAGCTCTATGCCTTCAATGAGATCAGCCCCGTCTGGGCCCTGTCCGTGCAGGAAATGCTGATCGATGGCTATATGAATGATGGACCGGTAAAAGGCATCTCCGCCATGCCCAGCATGCATGTGGCCAGCACCGTGATGATGACACTTTATGCTTTTTCAGTAAGCCGGATCTGGGGGTGGGTCATGACGGCCTTCACCGCGGTGATCCTTGTGGGTTCCGTGCAGTTGGGCTGGCACTACGCGATCGACGGGTATGTCTCCATCGTTGTAGCGCTCGGCTGCTACTGGGTGGCGCGTAAGGTGGTCACCGCACTTTCCCGCGCCGAGGAAGCTGCTTAAAAAATTTGCGCCCCGGATATGATCCGAGGCGCAAAGTGTTCACCGCACGTGAATTTACGCGATGTGTGCGCTCAGCAGCCAAGCGAATTTTTCGTGTTTCTGGCCGCGACTGATGCACAGATCCTCAGTGAGAAGATCGCCATGTCCGTTGGCGACGGCTGCTGCGCCTGTCAATGTCGCCGCAATTGTGCGCTGCGCATCTGCGAGAGCTGCAACCATGTCTTCGGCTGACGCATGCCCGTCGTGTTCCGCCACTTTGGAGGCTGCGACCATGTCGGACAGCTTGCCATTGGCGTGACCACCGATCGCTTTGATCCGCTCTGCGAGGTCGTCTTGCGCCTCGAAGTGATCTTCATAGATCTCCTGGAAAAGCTTGTGCAGCGGGCCAAAAGCCATGCCGGTGACATTCCAGTGGAAGTTCTGTGCCAGCATCGTCGTTACAACGGTTTCGGCAACGGATTGATTAAGGGCCTCTACGATTTCGGCCTGCGCATCGATCGTTAGAGATTGGGCTGTCTGGGTCATTGGCTCTCTCTATTTTAGATTGATTCTAAGTTGAAAACAGAAATAACGCCAACGTGGGTGCATTTCAACACCAACACCCATAAATATTTGATTTTCCTCGGATAATTACCGACTTATTCGGTCAGGAATTCTGCAAGACCAGACAGCAACAGCGCAAAAATCCTGCGTTTTGAGTGCTCTATACGGCTCAAAAGCAAAAACGCGAAACTGTCTTCATCTCCGGCGGTTTTCGCCATCAAGGCAGCAATCAGCCAACGCTCATCGAAACTTGTCGTTTCCACGCCGGGGCGCAGGAACACGGGCTCTTTTCCCAATGCCTGCCCCATGACCCGAAGGAGTGTGTTGATCTGTGCTGCCTCGGCACGCGTCTCGTTGGGGTCAAGCACGGCACAAGCTGCAAAAATATCAAGCCGAGCGGACGCCCGACACGTGGTCGCCGCAAAACGCAGTTTGTTGAGAAGAGGCCGAACATCGTCCCTCACCTCAGGTGCAGGCCGATCAGTGTGGACTGGCAGTTTCAGCAAAGCGCTCATAGGCGTCCCAACTACTCTTCACATCAGGAATCACGCAATTCGCTGAGTAAAATAGTCAGAAACTATGCGCATTGATAGAGGCGCCGCGAAGTTTTCAGAATTTATGCGGAAATGCCGCGCCCATCCAAAGAGGACACCGCGCCATAAAGATCAGGCCGACGATCCCGGAAAACGCCCCAATTTCTGCGATACTGAGCCGCTTCATCCAAATCGACGGTTGCCAGCAAGACGGTCTCTTCCTCGCGATCCGCGTCTGCCAAGATCTCCCCGGTGTAACCGGCAATGAAAGACGTCCCGTAAAATTCCATAGCGACATTTCCAGCCGCTTCCGTGCCAACGCGATTTGAGGCGACGAGCGGCATGATATTGGCCGCCGCATGCCCCTGCATCGTGCGCCGCCAATGGCCTGCGCTGTCCAGATCTGGCACGGCGGGCTCGGATCCGATGGCCGTGGGAAACATCAACACTTCCGCGCCTTGCAGCGCCATGGCGCGTGAGGCTTCCGGAAACCATTGATCCCAACAGATGCCGCAGCCAAGGCGGCCAAACTTTGTATCAACGACACGAAAGCCAGTATCGCCTGCTGAGAAATAGAACTTTTCCTCATACCCTGGAAACTGTGGGATATGGCTTTTGCGATACGTTGCCAAATGGCTGCCATCGGCGTCAAAAATCGCCAGTGAATTAAACCGCGCCAGCCCCGCTTCCTCAAAAAACGACACGGGCAGCACCACACCCAGCTCTTTGGCCAAAGCCCGAAAATGAGACACAACCCGACTGTCGTCTAAGCTGTGTGCCAACTCCAGGTGATTGTAATCCTGCGTGATGCAAAAATACGGGGTCTCAAAGAGCTCTTGCAGCAAAATGACCTGCGCGCCGCCTGCAGCTGCTTGGCGCACCAGCGCGTCTGCTTTGGCAATGTTCTCATCAATGTCCCAAGAACAGGCCATCTGCGTGGCGGCAAGGGTGACAGGGCGCATGAGGTGTCCTTTCTTCGCTCTTATAAAACCGTGCCATGACTTCTCCGAAGGAGCAATCGCTAGAACGCCCCGCGCTGAAAGAGCGGCTTTCTGCATCAAAGTTGACGTAGCGACTTTCTACGTAACGTAACACTCATCAACGGCCAGGTCTTTTGCTAGGCTTGATTCAAAGAAATCAACTCGGAGGAAAGACCCATGACAGTGTTCGCCTTTCTCGTTGCCAGTTTTGTCGCGCTGTTTGTGCTCGCGATGGCGCGTGCACCCTTGATCATCTGGTCGGTCGCTGCTGCGGCCATCGCCCTGGTCGCCACGTCGGGTATGCTGTCTGGCGGAAGTTTCGCACCCGCACTCAATGGGGTCACGCTCTTTGCCCTGCTTCCTGCCATTATGCTGGGGCTTTTCTCGATCCCGCCGGTGCGCATGGCCATGTTGACCGCGCCGGTCTTCGCCATCGTCAAACGCATCCTCCCGCCCGTGTCAGAAACCGAGCAAGAAGCGCTCGACGCTGGCACCGTTGGTTGGGACGCGGAGCTTTTCAGCGGCAAGCCTGACTGGAATGTCCTGAAGAACATCGCACCGCTTGAGCTTTCTGAAGAGGAACGCGCCTTCCTTGATGGCCCCACAGAAGAATTGTGCCGTATGCTCGATGACTGGTCGATCCGGCACGACAACAAAGACATCCCAGAGGATGCTTTGGCCTTCATGGCTGAAAAGGGCTTCTTTGGCATGCTGATTTCCAAGGAAAATGGCGGGCTGGGCTTCTCCCCGCAGGCGCAATCTCTGATCGTGGGCAAAGTCTCCTCTCGCAGCCCCGATGCCGCGACCGTTGTGGCCGTGCCAAACTCGCTTGGGCCGGGTGAGCTGATTGAGCACTACGGCACAGACGCCCAAAAAGCGCACTATCTGCCACGGCTGGCGCAAGGCAAGGAAGTGCCATGCTTTGCCCTCACAGGCCCAACCTCCGGCTCCGACGCGGCCACGATGCGGGACATCGGGTATGTGGCAAAAGGCACATACAACGGCGAAGAAGTCCTTGGCGTGCGCGTGAGCTGGGACAAGCGCTACATCACGCTGGCCCCCAAGGCCACGCTGCTTGGTCTGGCCTTCCGCCTCTTCGATCCAGAGGCGCTCTTGGGCGACAAGGAAGACATCGGCATCACACTGGCGATGATCCCCACAACGCATCCCGGCGTGAACATTGGCCGGCGCCACCTTCCCAGCGGATCTGCTTTCCCGAATGGACCGAACTGGGGCAAAGATGTCTTTATCCCGATGGAGTTCATCATCGGTGGGCAAGAGCGCGTGGGCCAGGGCTGGCGCATGCTGATGAATTGCCTCTCTGTGGGTCGCGCGATCTCGCTGCCCGCCTCCTCCACAGCTGGTGCCAAGGCAATGCTGCGTCACACCACAGCCTACACGCGCATCCGCAAACAGTTCGGCATGCCGATTGGACGGATGGAAGGCATCGAAGAGGTGATCTCGCGCCTGGTGGAAAGCGCCTATCTCACAGAAGCCGGTCGCTCGATCACGGCGTCCATGGTTGCGGGCGGTGAAAAGCCTGCCGTGCCGTCTGCGGTGATGAAGTACCAGTCTACCGAATACTTGCGCCGGTCGGTGAATGACGCGATGGACATCCATGGTGGCCGCGCGATCTGCGACGGGCCATCGAACTATCTGCAAGGCTCTTATCAGATGGTGCCAGTCGGCATCACAGTAGAAGGCGCCAATATCCTGACGCGCACATTGATCACCTTCGCCCAAGGGTCTCTGCGCTGTCATCCCTACCTGCTGGCCGAAATTTCAGCAGCCGAGATGGAGAGCCGCAGCGAAGGCCTCAAAGCGTTCGACGCGGCCTTCCGGGGACACGTAAGCTTTGTCTTCTCGAACATGGCTGGCGCCACTTTCCACAACCTGACAGGCGGCAGGTTCACGTCTACCCCAGGCGGCAGTGCGATGACATCCGGCCACTACAAGCAACTGGCCCGGGCCACGCGCACCTTTGCTTTGGTGGCCGATCTGACGGTCAGCCTCTTGGGCGGTGGTTTGAAGATGAAGCAGCGCATCACCGGCCGTCTGGCCGATGCCCTGAGCGAAATCTACCTGATCTCGAGCATGCTGAAGCGCTTTGAGGATGACGGCAAGCCGCGCGAAGACCTCAACACGCTACGCTATTGCATTGAGAACGCGCTCTGCCGCTTTGACCGGGCCATCGACGGCGTGATCGCCAACTTCCCGATCAAACCGCTGCGTCCAGTGATGCGCGTCATGGCCTTCCCTCTGGGCATGCGCCGCAAGATGGCGTCGGATGATCTGGGTAAGAAGATCGTGGCGCAGGTGCTGGAACCCGGTGAGTTCCGCGACCGCCTGACACGCGACATCTTCATCTCCCATGACCGCGATGACTTCATGGGCATCCTTGAGCATACGTTGGCTAAGGTCATCGCCGCAGAGCCGGTGGAGCGCAAGCTGGAGCGGGCGATCCGCAAAGGTGAGGTGCGCCGCTTCCACGGCATTGACTGGCTGGCGGATGCGCAAGAGGTCGGTGTTTTGACGGCAGAAGAAGTGGCGCAGCTTCGCGAGCTTGAGCAGCTGGTCGGCAAGGTCATCGCCGTGGATCACTTCGATCCAGAGGCCGTGGTGCCGAACTTCAGATCGGACGAAGAGACGGTGCGCAGCTTCGGCCTCGCCGCCGAATAGCATTGCGCAGACAAAATCAAAGCCGGGCGTTGGCAACAGCGCCCGGCTTTTGCATGTCTGTTGCCTTAGAAGATAGCGAGCTGGCTCAGACCCTTTTGCGCAAAGAACAGCACGCCTCCGATGAGCGCGCCCAAAAGTGCCCCATTGATGCGGATGAATTGCAGGTCAGGGCCAATCTCGCGCTCAAAGCGATCTGAGAGCTCTTTGGCCTCCCAGCCTTTGATGACATCCGTCACATAATCGCCGATGGGTTCACGCAGCTCGACCATTGCTTTCTCGGCGGCTTCCGTGAGCTGCGCTTCAAACCTGGCGAGCGCCATATCATCAGCCAGCAGTTTGCGCGCAAAACTTTGCAACGCAGAAGACACGGCGCCTTCGACGTCGCCCTGTTCATCCGACAGCCGCCGACGCACGAGGGTCAGGGTCGCGTCCACGGCGTCATCAAACTTTTTAGACTGTGTGAAACGCGTTTTGCCATCATGGACAGCGCGTTCAAGCCCACCGTTGTCAGAAAGCGTTTGCAGGAAGCCCTCGAGACCGTTCTCAAAATCCTTGCGCAGCGCGCTGTCAGGCTTTTCGAGATCATCGATCACGTTGAGAACACCATCGACCAACACGGTCGAAACGCCTCTGTCCACGCGCGACGCCACCCACCAGCGGCTGTTTTCCTGAACCAGTTCCAGCACCCGGTCGCGGTTGCCGTCCAAAGCGCTGCGCACCTGACGCAGCATATCGCTCATCAGAGGGCCGTGCACCGCTTGCTCAAGCACCGGGCCCAGGGCTGTGGCGATCCCTTGGCTTGCTGTTTTGCTCGCCAGGGCAGCGCGCAGTTCCTTGCGCAAGCCATCATTGAGGGATGTGTCCCCCGTGCTCGTGCCGTCGACGGCAATTGTGATGGCCTTGGTCAGTGGCGTTGCCAGCAAAGCCGCGTTCCTGGGCTCAATCAACCACTCGGCCGCGCGGCGCGCCGGGGCCACCTCTGACACACGCGCCGAGATCGATTTCGGATCCAAAAAGTGGCCTTTGAAAAACTGCCCGACGCTCTCGGCCGCACGGGCCTGATTGCGCGGCAAAAGGGCCGTATGGGGAATTGGAATGCCCATCGGGTGCCGAAAGAGCGCCACGACGGCAAACCAATCCGCCAACCCGCCGATCATACCCGCCTCAGCCATGTGACGAATGAGGCGCAGCCATTGTGGCGGGTCGGACGGCAGATAGGTGACGAGGTAGATCGCGACGAGCGCGATGAGCACGATCTCAGCCATCCGCCTCGTGCGTTTCAGGCGCGCGGTTTTGGCGGCGTCGGCCTCGCTCAGTCCCCCCGGCGCGTCAGGCAGGGACGGCTGGTTCATCCTCGAACTCCTCGGCATCCAGAACCACGCCGTCATGGATAAAGGCCTCGATCCTTTGCGCCGTCTCGCCGGGTTTTGACAGGATAAAGAGATGCCCACAATCCATCACAACCATCTGTGCGTCAGGCAGGCGTTTCATCAGGATTTTGCCATTCACCACTGGGATGAGTGGATCATCCCCGCCCATCAAAAGCAGCGCCGGCACTTCAATCTGCGGCAGCCAGAGCCAGCTGGTCCAGCCAATGCCGCAGAGCAGTTGATAGAAGTACCCGCGCGCATCCCCCGCTTTGAGAGATGACGCATGCATATCCAGCATTTCCCGGTTGTAGCGCAGTTGGCCGCCGTAAATGTCCGGCCCGATATTCATCATGTGATCGGGGTCCATATACCGCTTGGGTGTCGCCATTTTGCGCAGGACCTGCACGTTGCCCGGGATCATGACCATGCCCGCAGATGTCGCACAGAGCGTCATGGACCGGCACCGGGACTGGTGATCATAGACGAATTGCTGCGCGGCAGCCCCGCCCCAAGACACGCCGGCTACATCGACCTCTCCGACACCAAGGGCATCCAGAAGACGGGCGGTCATGCGGCTGAGCCAGACAAAACGGTACGGGATGAGAGGTGTTGGCGAGCCACCAACGCCTGGTACATCAAAGGTCAGGATACGCGTACGTTCAAAATAGCCCGCCACAGGGGCCACGGCATCTAGGCTCGCCCCAATACCGTTGAAGACCAAAAGTGTGCGATCCGCATCTTCCGGGCCAAAGAACGCATAACGGATCTTTTGCCCCATGACTTTGATGTCACCGGTGACGGTGTTGTCTTTCATATCATGGGGCATCCGTTTGTCCTTCACACTTTGGCTTTGGCGTGCACGTAGGTGCCCGGCGCGTCGTCCATCGGCTTGTATTTGGTCGAGCCGAACTTGGCCGGTGCCTTCGCCTGCTTGCCAGAGCGCTCATTCAGCCAGTGCATCCAGTGCGGCCACCAGCTGCCTTTGTTCTTTTGCGCTGTCTCGAGGAATTCCTCAGGCGATTGGTGATCGCTGTCATTCGTCAGGAACTTCGCGCGCGGATTGCCCGGAGGGTTGATCAGCGACTGAATGTGACCGGCCTGAGAAAGCACGAATTCAGACTTGCCGCTGAACAGATGATGCGACTGATAGCAGCCATCCCATGGCGTGATGTGGTCCGTCTCACCACCCACGATGAAGGTGTCACATTTGACATCCTTGAGCGACAGGCGGTGCCCGCCGATTTCCCAACCTTTCTCGCCGCTTAGACCACCGCGCTGCAGAAGCTCGATGAGGTCTCCGTGAAGCCCTGCGGGCAGGTTGGTGGTGTCGGCATTCCAAAAGAGAATGTCGAAAGCGGGCGGATCGTTCCCGATCAGGTAGTTGTTCACCCAATAGGCCCAGATCAGATCATTGGGGCGCAGCCAGGCAAAGGTGCGTTCCAGATCCTTGCCTTCCAACACACCTTTTCGGCCGGAGAAGGCTCGGGCCAATTCCAGTGTCTCAAGGTTGGCAAAGAGCCCCATCGTGGTGTTCTTGCCGCCTTCTACATCAAGGATCGCCACGAGGCACGTGAAGGTATTCGCGCGCTTCTGATCACCACGGGCCGTCCAGAGCGCGATGAGCATGGCCGCTGTAATGCCGCCAGAGCATGCGCCGATGACGTTGAGCGACGTAGACTTGGAGATATCGCACGCGACTTCAGAGGCACGATCCAGCGCCTCAACGTAAGAGTTGATGCCCCAATCAGATTGCTTTGCTGTCGGGTTGCGCCAGCTCACGATAAAGACCTGATGGCCGAGCGACGTGAGGTATTCGATCACGGACCGGCCAGGGGACAGATCCCACACGTAGAACTTGTTGATTTGCGGCGGTACGATGAAGATCGGCGTTTTGTACGCCGTGTCTGTCTTCGGCAGATACTGCAGCAGCTCCAGGTGATCTTCACGATAAACGACCTTGCCTTCGGAAAGTGCCAAGTTTTCGCCCACAGTGAATTTGGATTTGTCGACCATCGACGGCAGGCCATTGTTGTTCTGCATGTCGCTGAAAAACTGCTTGAGGCCTTTCGCCAGGTTCTGACCGCCATATTCAAGCGTAACCTTCATCGCCGTCGGGTTGCCGAGCAGCGTGTTGGTAGGAGCCATCGTGTCGGTCACGATACCTGTCAGCAGCTTCGCGCGCAGCTTGTCACGGTCAGACAGAGCAAGCCCGTCCACCCAAGCCTCAATGCCACGGCACCAGGTCAGATAGCTTTGCATCATGACGCGATAGGCCGGGTTCGTCAGCCACACCGGATCGCGCCAGCGCTTGTCGCCTTTCATCGGACCAACAGTGGACTTACCGGTGGCCGAGCGGACCATTTCCTGGCCGAGCTTCATGCTCTCGCTCATGGCCACTTGCGGCGCCATGAGCGCTTTGCCGTAAAAGCCCATCATCGCTTTGGCGAGGTCAGTGGCCGTCTCCAGCGAGGCTCCGTCGCCTTTTTTCGTGTCGTCTTTCTTAGACATGTCTTCGTCTCCTCCGGTCCGCGCCTCAGGTCACGACCATGGCCAGAATTTCAGCCACAATGGCGGGCTTTGGCATGCCCTGGATCGTGGTCGTCGCTTCGACCTTCACCAGCAGGCGATCCTTGCCCTTTTCCTCAACGCTGACCAGCTTGTAGGAATTCACCACGGTGCTGCCCACCAGCACCGGCGTGAGAAAGCGCACCTTATCTGTACCATAGTTCAAAACGCCCTTGGCATCTTTGGGCACGATGCCGATGTCGGCAATGTCGCCCGCCAGCATCGAGAGCACAAGAAAGCCATGCGCCACGGTGGTGCCAAAGGGGCTGTGCTTCTTGGCCATCTCAGGGTGGACATGGATCCACTGATGATCGCCTGTCACATCCGCAAACGTATTGATCCGGATTTGGTTGACCTCTTGGGGCTCAGACGAGCCGAAATCGTGGCCGATGAAATCTTTCATCGTGGCGCAGGTGTAGCCTTCAGGTGCAGACATTATTGGTTTCCTCCAATTACGATTGGCGCAGTTCGCGTCTCAAAATTTTACCCACATTAGACTTGGGCAGCTCATCCAGGAAAGTAATACGTTGCGGCATCTTGTAGGCCGCCAATTCTTTCCGACAGTAAGCGATTATGTCCTCTTCGCTCACGTTTGCATCGGCTGCCTTCACGACGAAGACATGGGGCGCCTCGCCGGTTTTTTCGTGTTCCATCCCGATGCAGGCATTCTCGGCCACGCCCGGACAGGCCTGCACAACGGCCTCGATTTCATTTGGATAGACGTTGAAGCCCGACACCAGGATCATGTCTTTCTTGCGATCGACAATGCGCAGGTATCCGTCTTCGTCAAAGACACCGATGTCGCCGGTGCGGAAGTAGCCGTCTGCCGTAAAAACCTCGTCATTGGCATCATCGCGATTCCAGTAACCGCGCATGATCTGGGGTCCGGCGGCGCAAATCTCACCGCGCTCGCCGATACCGACCTCTTGGTCATTGTCATCCAGAAGCTTGATATCCGTCGATGAGACGGGCAGGCCGCAGGCGCCTGTGAAATGCGTGACCGACATCGGGTTTATGCACAGGATTGGCGAGGTCTCAGAAAGGCCGTAACCTTCCTTGATGTGGTGACCGGTGATGGCTTTCCACGCCTCTGACGTGGCCTCAAGCACCGCAGCGCCACCACCGATGGACACTTTGTAATTGCTGAAGTCCGCTTTCTGGAACTCGGGGTGCATGCAGAGCCCAGCAAAGAGCGTGTTTACCCCGGCCATGATGGAAAACTGCGCGTCTTTTATGGATGCCACAAAAGCATCCATGTCGCGCGGATTGGGGATCAGAATGATCTTTGCGCCGATAGCGAGATACACGAGCGACAGCGTCAGACCGAAGATATGATAAAGCGGCAGCGCACCGATAACGATCTCCTTACCTGGCTCTGAGGCCTCGGGCAGGTAGGCGCGGAACTGCTCTGAATTGGCGATCAGATTGCGATGCGTGAGGACGGCCCCCTTGGACAGGCCCGTTGTTCCGCCGGTGTATTGGAAAAACAGCGTGTCTTCACCCGCAAGCTCCACAGGCGTGAAATCCAATGCCGCACCCTCGGAGAGGACATCCGCAAACTTGGTATAGGAAGGGATACCTGCATCCACAGGGGGTGTCGGGATCGGAAGGCCAATGGCATCACCAAGATCAATGGTGATCACCGTCTTGATCGCCGTATCGTCCAGGATCGCAGAAAGCGTCGGCGTTGAGCCGGAAAAGAGCAAGATCGTCTCCACGCCCGCATCGTTCAGCTGATGCTGCAACTCCCGCGGCGTGTAAAGCGGATTGACGTTCACTTGCGTGGCGCCCGCCCGCAAAATGCCCATCATCGCCACGGGGAAGGCAAAGATATTGTGGCACATCAGGGCCACACGATCCCCGCGCTTCACACCCATCTTGTTTTGCAGATAGGCCGCGACAGAACGCGATGCGGCGTCGAATTGCGCGTAGGTCATCTGGGTGCCAAAGCACTCAAATGCCGGTAGATCGCCATAGGTTTTTGCGGCTTGTTCTAGAAGCGCGACAACCGAAGGATACGCATCCGCATCGATGGTTGCAGGCACACCTCTATCGTAGCTCCGAATCCACGGTCTGGACATCGGATCCTCCCTGATCTCGATTTTAGGCTGGTTTAGGGTGTCACCGCGCACGGGTCGCGCGGTGACAGATTTTACATGGCGTGGCCGGTCTTACGCAGCGCGCTTGCCGTCCAGAAGCTCGATGATCGGCTTCATTGTCTTTTCGGTTTCTTCACGCGCCACATCGATGAACTCTTTGGAGTGCGCAGCGGATGTCTCGATGCGGGTCTGAACAAACGCAGCTTGCAGCGAAGCAACATCAGACAGCGACTTGGCTTGCATGGTCTTTTGCGCGTGGTTGGTCACCTCGCCGTAAACTTCCTGGCCGAAACCCCAGATGGTCTGACCCAGAACACTCAGGCTGCTGTAATATGCTTTGCCAAAATCGACGGCAGCGCCGGCTGTCTTGGTGCCGGTCTCACGGACAGTTTCCACGCTTGTCGTGATCTGCTCACGCGCGGCAGACGCCCGCTCGGAGACGTTTTCCTGGATGCTGTTCAGCGCAGACTTCGTGGCCGCAGTTGCCTCAGTGGCCGCTTTTGCTGATTTATTCTTTGCAGTCGCCATGTCGTTTCTCCTTACTTGGCTTTGATGCGTCCAAGAGGATGAGCCCCTCGGTTGACGTACATCTATTCAACGTAATGCTGCAGTGCAACATTTACCTTAGGTAATTTCTGCATTGCAGCATTTATGCTAAGTATATGTTTAAATGATAAAAATACTCTATTTTCGCCATGAATACGAAAGTGACGTTCCGTCATAATTCCGCAGATGCGGCATAGAACGCTCAATAGACAGGCACAAAATGGCGATCTTTTCGCACACTAAAATGGCATTTTCGGCTATGTGCCGCTGCGTCACGAATCTAGAACGTTCCCACACGTCAAAGAATGGGCTATCCCCGCTTCCGACATTTGGAGGAGGGACACATAGATGGTAGATACAGATCGGCCGTGGCAAGCCTATTACGGCGCGAACATTCGCCCGGTCCTTGACCAAGCCACCTATCGCAACATTCCGGACATGATCCACAGCGTGGCGGAAACCTATGGCAAGGCCAAAGCATTCACCTGCGTATTGCCCAATGGCATGAACGGAACCCTGACCTTCAAACAGATCGATGAAATGTCTGACGCGATGGCCGTCTACCTGCGCGAGATCGCCGGTTTGAATGTCGGAGACCGCGTGGCGGTGCAGCTGCCCAACTGTCTTGGTTTCCCGATCGCGGCCTTTGGCATCCTGAAAGCCGGCTGCGTCCTGGTGAACGTGAACCCGATGTACACCTCCGAAGAGATGGCCAAGCAGTTCGAAGATGCCGAGCCTCATGTGCTGATCACCATCGATATGTTTGCCGACAAGGTCGTGGAGGCCACGCGCGGCCATCCCATCCCCAATGTCATCGTCACCCGCGTGGCCGAGTTCTTCCCCGCGATGCCACGCGGCATTGTGGGCCTGGTGCAAAAGTACTGGGACAAGGTGCTCAAGCCGATCGAAGTGCCCCATATCCGGCTGCCCGCTGCTTTAAACGCCGGGCGCGAGCACATAAAAAACGATCGCATTGAGGCCGAGAAATACAGCCAAGAGGTGACCCTCGATGACATCGCCGTATTGCAATACACCGGCGGCACAACCGGCGTGGCGAAAGGCGCGATGCTGACCCATGGCAATTTGATCATGAACATGGAACAGGCCATGGAGCTTCTTGCAGGCGACATGCAAAAGGGCGAAGAGGTCATTCTAACGGCTCTGCCGCTTTACCACATCTTCGCCTTCACCGTGAATATGCTGTCATTTTACTGGCTCGGGGCGCGCAATATCCTCATTCCAAATCCGCGCCCGCTTTCGAACCTCAAACGCGCCTTTGAAAACTACAAGATCACCTGGATGAGCGGTGTGAACACGCTCTTTAACGGCCTTAACAATGAGATCTGGTTCCGCCATAGCCCGCCCAAGCACATGAAGTTTGCTGGTGCTGGCGGCATGGCACTTCAGGCCGCCGTGGCTGAGAGATGGCGCGAGGTCGCCGGTTGCGATGTGTTGCAGGGTTATGGCCTTACTGAAACATCTCCCGTTCTAACCTTTGAACCGCTCGGCAAAGCCCGCGAAGGCACGATCGGCATTCCGGTGCCCTCGACCGAAGTCGCCTGTTTTGACGAGCATGGCCAAAAACTTGGCATTGGCGAAGTGGGCGAGATCGCCGCCCGCGGCCCTCAAATCATGAAGGGTTACTGGAAAAAGCCCGAAGAAACCGACAACGTCATGATCGATGATTGGTTCCTCACCGGTGACATCGGCGTCATGGATGAAGACGGCTATTTCCGCATTGTCGACCGCAAGAAAGACATGGTCGTTGTGTCGGGCTTCAACGTCTACCCCAACGACGTGGAAGATGTGATAGCGACCCATCCCGGCGTCTTGGAAGTGGCCGTAATCGGTGTGCCCGACAACAGCAGCGGCGAAGCGGTCAAGGCCTTCATCGTGCTATCAGACAAGACCCTGAAACAGGATGACATCCGCAGCTTCTGCAAAGATCATCTGACCAGCTACAAAGTGCCCAAGCGGGTGGTGTTCCGGGACGAGCTGCCCAAGTCCAACGTCGGCAAAATCCTCAGAAAAGATCTGCGCGCCGAGGAAATGGCGCAAATGGCAGCGGAGTAACCGGCCATGGTTGATGAGTTTACGCAAACCCTACTTGGGATCATGGTGGCCGTGATCATGCTGGGCATGGGAGCCTCTTTGACACCGCGCGACTTTTACCTGGCGTTGCGTCGCCCCTACGGCCTCTTTATCGGCGTGGTCAGCCAATACGGGATCATGCCGTTTCTTGGCTTCCTGCTCGCGTTGTTTTTGGTCGTGCCCGAGACAATCGCGCTCGGCATTCTTCTGATGGCGTGCATGCCAGGTGGGACGACGTCAAATATCTTCACCTATTTTTCAAAAGGCAATCTGGCCCTCTCGGTTTTGATGACGGTGACATCGACCGTGTCCGGCGTGGTGCTGATCCCGCTGATCCTGACGATCTATGCCGCCGCCCTTGATATCGAGATCCCGCGCGAAGACATCGTGAAGGTACTCTTTGTCCTGTTGGTCCCTGTCGCGATCGGTATGTCGGTCCGACGCCTGAACGCGAATGTGGGCGCCACGATTGAGTTCTTCGGCTCAATCCTTGGGGTGCTGTTCATCGTGTTCATCGCGGTAACGTGGATCCCGCAAAACTGGCAGTTTTTGTTGAACACGACCAGCGCGACATACACAGCCGCCATCGGTTTGGGCCTGGTGGGGATTACAATCGGCTACTTCTTCGCCAAATCCCTGCGCCTGCATCCGCGCAATGCACGCACCGTTGCGCTTGAAACCGGCATTCAGAACGGGCCGCTGGCGATTGCCATCATCGTTTTCACATTCCCTCCCGAACAGCAGCAGGCGATCATGGCGGTCCCAGCGCTTTACTCGCTCTTCATCGTTATTGTGTCGACATGTGTGACCTTTGTCTTCCGTCGGGCAAATACGGCCGCAGAGCAAAAGATGCCCGACAGCCTGCTTTGACGCGCCCATTCCTTAAGACGCGAAGAAACCAATGCCCCGGGGTGATCCTGGGGCTTTGAGTTTGCGCTATGTCCAACAGGCACGCGCTTTGCTCCGATTTTTCGCTTAGGGTCAGCCACAATGCGTTTGGGGCTGGTGGACCGCACAAGAAATCCGATAAACTTCCCGTAAGGTAACTGGCCAGTGCTTGACAGGCGCCAGCCAGCACCCAAATCACGTAAGATCACCAAGATCAAACAATAATTTGAAGTCCAAAGTGGAGGAGACATCATGAAAATTGCGGCGTATGCACTGGCAGGGATGCTGGTATCGACCGCGGCATTTGCCGAAGATCGCGCGGGCTGGCCCGAAAGCTTCACCGTGGCGACCGCGTCACAGGGCGGAACATACTTCGCCTACGGGTCCGGCTGGGCCAATCTGGTCGCAGAAGAACTGGGCCTTTCTGGCTCAGGCGAGGTGTCCGGCGGCCCCGGCCAGAACATGGCCACAGTCCATGCCGGCGACGTGCAGTTTGGCATGACCACTATGGGTCCTGCGGCCGAAGCCGTGGCTGGCCTCAACCCGATCGCACCCGGTCTTCAGATGACCAATGCATGCGCGATGTTCCCGATGTACCAAACGCCATTCTCCGTGACGGCGCTGAGCTCTTCTGGTATCACATCCGTCTCTGAGATCCCCGCGGGCGCCCGTATTGGCTTTGGTCCTGCTGGATCCACGTCTGACACGTATTTCCCGCGGATGATGGAAACGCTCGGGGTCGACTTTGAGCGTCGCAACGGCGGCTGGAACGACCTCGGTGGTCAGCTACAGGACGGCCTTCTTGACGTGATCGCGTTCGCTGCGGGCGTTCCTGTCCCTGCGGTAAGCCAGCTTGAAGTTCAAACCGACGTGAACATCATCGAGTTCACCGAAGAGGAACAGACCAAGATCCTTGAGGAGTTCCCGGTGGCAAATTTCTCGATTGCGGCCGACACCTACACCACGCTTGAGGCTGACGCACGCTCAGTCTCCATGTGGAACTTCGCCATCGCGAACTGTGATCTGCCTGCGTCCTTTGTGAACGCGGTCGTCGAGGTCATCATGTCCGACAATGAGCGGATGGTGAACATCCACAAGGCCGCCCGCTCCACGGTTCCGAGCAACTGGGACAAGAACAACGGCGTGCTGACTTGGCATCCGGGTGCAGCGCAGTGGTTCATCGACAATGCAGGGGCCGATATCCCAGCTGATCAGATCCACGGCAACTAAGCCTTTGACTCACAGGCCCGTGCTTCTTTGCGAAGCGCGGGCCTTCTTCTATGGTGCGCCGTAATCTAGGCAAGTGGGGGCCAATTATGAGCGAGCAAAGCGACCAAGTGATTGCCGAAGGCATCGACGAAGAACCGGTTGAGTCCAATCGCCGTCTGTTTTCAGGCAGCACGCAGCTCGCCATCGCCGCCATAGCCACCGTCTATGCAGCCTTTCATATGGCGGCTCTGAACGGGGTCTCGATTTCTGCAGTTACCAGCATCGACATTGGCTTTTTGCCGCAATTCCCGCTGGAAACGTGGAATTTCCGTATCGTCCATATCACCGGCGCGCTCGCGCTCGGGTTTCTGATTTTCTCTGCCTATAAGTTCAAAGACGAAACCGAGCCTGGCGGTTCGCGCCGCATCGTGACGCCTCTCGCAGCACTTCTGGCAATTCCGGCAATCTTGTCCATCGTCACAGCCTCAGGGTTTGCCCAATTCCTGGCATCCGGCAACGCAATGGAACTGGGCGGGCGCGTCATCTGGATGTCGCAGGCCGAGGTGCCAGAGCCTTTCGCCGTCTATGACGGCATCTATCAGCGCGAGGTGTACCGGTTCGGCATCCCGCTGCTGATCGCCACATTCGGTGCCATCGTAACCGGTTGGTTGGAGCGCCGCGCCCGCGACCAGATCACCGCGTCGGACGTGGTCCTGACGCTCTGTGGCGTGGCAGTTGCGATCTACCTCATTGCCATTTACGGGACCGCCGCGCGCAACTCAATCGGGACGCCGCAAGTGCCCATTGGCGTGGCCTTTGCTGCCACTTCAGGCGCGGCGCTGATCCTTGAATTGACCCGTCGGGTCGCGGGCCTTGCGCTTGTGATCATCACGGCCATCTTCCTTCTCTACACATTTACCGCGCATCTTCTGCCCGGCATCCTTGCAGTCCAAACCGCCTATTCGTGGCAGCGTTTCTTTGGCCATGTCTACTCGGATGCTGGGATCCTCGGCCCGACAACGGCCGTGTCATCGACCTACATCATCCTCTTCATTATCTTCGCCGCCTTCCTCCAGGCGTCCAAAGTGGGCGACT
>ERZ1740067.1171-NODE-1171-length-18631-cov-7.169843_pt1 | contig 18631 bp, 9 predicted proteins | sample MGYA00581736_ERZ1740067 | MGnify/ENA primary metagenome ERZ1740067 (study PRJEB43018, sample SAMN04849236) | marine metagenome | isolation source: floating plastic debris | place: Pacific Ocean | collected 2008-08-27 | study: EMG produced TPA metagenomics... | reverse complement strand
CGTGTGATACTTCGGCTTCAATGGAGGTTTGAAGATGGCGCTGAGGGAGTCCGCGGACAGGCTTCATCGCGTTTGGCTGAAGATCAGCGAATTGAATTGACGCAGAAGGATAGCGACATCCTGCAGTTGCAGCTGGAGGGCTGCACAACGGCGTCTCCCAGCGGTCCGAAAGAGGTGCTAACACCTGTTATGTTGCCCGGTGAAGTGTTTGAGGCGGTGCGCGCGGAACAATCGTTTCCAATTCGCCCAGATCATGGTGGCACCGCAGAGCAGCGTGTCAGACTAGCGATCTGGCTTTATCGGCACGAGATGCCTGTTGTGACCCTGCAGGCCGCGATCGGCTTTGCCGATGCAGCCGACATCCCGGAAACGCAAAAAATTTCGGCTGTGAAGTCCTTTAGCAAGGTAGCGCCACTTGATCCGCTTCATTTCGAGTTCGGGCTGGACGAGCTGCTCGCCAAGGCGGACCTAGAAGAAGCTCGCGATGGCATGGAGTTGCGTTTCGATATCTCGGCAAGCACCGAGGATGGGGTACCCCGGCCAAAAGCCTACAGTGGCCGCGTTACGGTTCCTGTGCTGGCACCCAACGCAGCCAAGGAATTCTCAGCCTGTCTCGATCTTGGGGCGTCGGCAACGACCTTTTCGTTCGGACGTACAAACGCGCTTGGTCGGTCGGGCACTGTCCCACTGGGAGATTTTGTCTATTCGCTGACGCGACAGCCGTTCGCGGACTATGATCAGGAGACCCCCGGGAAGAATGCGCTTTTGCCGATGGAAATAGGTCTCTCATCACAAACCGCGCTGCGTAATCAGGCCGATCCGTTGTCGCTCGGGACGCTAGACCGCCTTGGAAGCAGTGAAAACGCAATAAGCAACAGGCTTGCGCATTTCGACCGAACCTACGACGTGTCGGTGCCGGGGCCAAAGGTCGGCGCGCATGAGCAGCAACTACCATTGGTTAACGACCTGAAGCGGCGATTGTTGTCAAAGGGCAACATGCCAATTCTGCCCGAGATATATGCGCATACCAACGATGGTTTGAGGTTGGTCACTGAAATCGACCTTTATGTGCTGCTTCGGGACGTTCTTGACGAGATTGCGGTGTATTTGATCCCGCGCGCAATGCTTCTGTCAAAGGATCTTGGGCAAGATGAAGTGTATCTTGGTGGTGTGAGCACTAGCGGCGCTGACTCCTACAAGGAGTTCAATGATCTGAATGCCTCCAATCTTGATCTGATGATCACGCATCCCACGCGGCTCGACAAGAAACTGTTGCGGGAATTCAAGGATGCAGGTCGGCATTTTTTCCGACAACTGATCGCTGAAGGAAAAACTGAAGAGAAATGTGAGCCGGTATTTGTGTCTGAGGCTCTCGCGGCGGCGCACTACTGTGTTTATGCCGGCGTATCGGCAGAGGTCCGCAAAAGCTACGCTGGTCGCACGACGCATCTTGCTGTCATTGACATGGGCGCAAGCACATTTGACGCAATCATCGTTTCCGTCACCTGGGGTTCGGCCGGTATTGCAAAAAGCTGGGAAGTGAAATCGCATTTCGGCGAGCGTGTCGGCGGACACAATTTGGACGACTCGCTGCGGTCGATCGCACTGCAGGCTCTCGATGCTGAGTTGGACCCGACCGATCCGAACGGTTTGCGGCTCGATGAAGACTATTCGCGCTCTGAAATCCGTCTCAGTGACGCGCTAGATCGGGCGATACAGAATGCGAAAATCAGCCTGTGCGACGCCGTGCGAAGTGCTACGAAGCCGGGCCCCTACCGCTGGGAGGGGAGTTCAGTTCCGCACCACCTGAATGTGAGTCTCAAGGGCATCTTATTGCCGCCGCAGGTCGGCACTGCAAGTCGTCGTAACCCTCGACAGGCCGCTCAGGACGCCCCGCATGTTGTCTACGACTCCGAAGCCGGCCACTATGTGCTTCGTATCCCGCGCGACATTCTGTTGGCGCATAATGATGTGAACACAGAGAATCCAGAGCAATGGAAACGACCATTGCCGCGCAACCCTGCGATGGTTGCGCGGTTACTCGGCGTTGGTATTCCGGCAATGCTAGCAAGAGAGGCAGAACGCCTTGGCCTGCGCGATGTCGAATGGGTGATCACCGGTCGAACTGCCCTGTGGCCACCAATCTATCAGGCGGTCTTGGATACAGTCTCGTCATTGGGTGGGGGTAAGGTTCGGTTCCCCCAGCCTTTCGAGCCGGATGAAATGAAAGAAGTTGTTGTTCATGGTGCGCGTGCGTTTCCGCAAAGCGCGCTCACTTTGACCGAAGATCAAACTTACACGGTGGCCGTGATTTCAGAAGATGCGATTCCGCGTCCCAATGATCAGGGGTACAAAATCCTCCCGATTTTGGAAGTGACATACCTCGACGACCAGCGAATTCGTCTGACAAGCGATGGCGACGAGTTTGAAATCAAGTCGCAAGGCCACCTCAAGCTGGCGCTTGCCAAGCCCGGATTGGACAAAAAGGGTGAAGGCAGCGCGATAACGCGGGTGGAAATCCAGGGGCTGTTCGACATGTTTGGGCTTGATATTTATGAAAGCGCTCAAGAACTGCCTGCCAATAGCGAGGAAAACCTCGTGGTCCAGACTGAAAAGCGTGACGGCGGGGTGCTCTACAAATTCGGAACAGTGTCGCACTTTATCGGGCCGAACAGGCCGGGAGATAGGTGATGTCGATTGAGCTGTATCTGGCAATTGCGGCAATCATGGCGTTCGTACTTTGTGCCGTGCTTGCTTTTGTCTGGCGCGGACGAGCCCGGGCGGGTGAGCGGCGAATTGACGAGCTAAGTGCGCAGAACTCAAAGCTCCGCGGCGCGTTTGGCGAGCTTACCGGATGGGGTAAAGACGGAAAGCTGCCTAAAGACATCGTGGACGTCATCCGTGCAAACCTGACTAAAAGCGCGGCTGTTGCGACTGAGCAGACTGCAGACTGGGGCGGCTTCGTGTCTATTGTTGCGGATGCGATGGCAAAGGCGACGCCGCCTGATGCTCGCTTTGTCGGTGGGGGCTCGACCTCGCAGGAGCGGCACGAACGCCTTGTGCGGACACTCAGGTCCTGGAATGCCAGTGAGGATCGCGCCCAAGCAGTGCTTATGAATGGCGAGTTGAACTATTTGTTTCGTATGCATCTGAGAATGCAGACCTATAACCCTCGCGACCCAGCTGCCCCTGTGTACGCTTTGGCGGTGCGACTGGTCAGCTATCTTCTGGATTGTGAGGGCGTAACAGTCGCACTGGCATGGCCGATGTCGGTCGTTGTTCCAACCGTCGAACAGTCTGCCGATGACGTCGACGGTCTTAACGGGATCGAGGCTGTGCGCTCTGCTTGGGACAAGGCGCGCAATAAACTGGATGCGCCGCTCAATGGGCTTGTCGTGGACTGTGTTGCACCCGGTTGGAGTGTTGATGGCGTTCTCCAGGAGCCGCCGCGTGTTCTGATGATGAACAGTTTCTGGTGATTAGGGCCTCGCATTCATGAAATGGTTCCGCACATCACTGCCCGAACAATCGAGCAAACCATATGTTCAGCTGACTGGCGTTGCGAGCAACGCGAACGATTCGGAAATTTGGCGGCAGACGATTTTTGAAGAAGTCGAAACCTATCGGTTCTCCGGGCAGCGCAAGTCAAAGACCGACAACTGGCTTAAACGGTGGCCCAAAATCAACCGCTGGCTCGGCGCATGGGTGAACCGCAGGACTGACAAATACGCCATCGCTCTGGCTATGCGGCAATTTACACGTACCGAGATGGTCGCAGAACGTTCCGGCCGGCAGGAGTGGCAGGTCGCGCAGGACTCGTTGATCTGCGCCAGTGCTGTTGATGGGCCATTTGATGGGGAGTTCCACGATGGGCTGGAAACGCGACTTCTCGGGCACCTGCAAGACAACCTGAAAGGTCTTTTCGATCCAGAACAGGGGATCAGCGTTCGATGTATTGGGTCTACGGCGCTGCCGAAAGAAACTGTGTCCATGTTCTTGGGCGAACATGTCTTTGCACCACGTTCGGGCGCTATGCCGCTGGGCTCCCTGACGTTGCAGATTAACGGTGCAGACCATGCGTCGCGCACCGAGCCAATGCTCTTGAACGGTGAGCCCGCGGCACTCTATTCGGGACAGTCGGTTGTTGGTTTTGCTCTGCGCGGTCAGGGGGACAACATTCTAAGTCCGGTTGAGCTGGACCTCGGTTTTCCGCATTCCTACTCATGTTTCCTTTCGGTACGGGCGGACAAGTCAAAGAACCCGGAGTTTCCATTCAGGGTTGACCGGTATCAGGGACCGGGTTGCAAAGCGTTGCCTCGGTTTACGCCCGTTGAGCCGACCGAACCATGTGACGCAGAGTGGAAGGTACTTTTTTTTGGCGAAGGGGATACGCGAGAAGGGCGCGTCAGACTTGTTCTCGACAAGCGGTTGTCGCGCTTGCACACAAAGCTCCCGGCGCAGGCGGTCGATCACAACGTAGTGGAGATCGTCGGGATCGACGTAACACCCGATTTGCTGGCACGCTCGGCCGAACGGGTCTGGTTTGAGATGACACCGGACCGGACCCTCCGCCAGTCCAGTCTGCAGGCGAAAGCCATGTCGTTGGTCTGGATGTTTGATGGCGGCCGCGCGTATCGCTACGACTGGGCCGACTACCAGATCCGCGGAGATGCGAAGTCCGGCCTGGCGCCGTCGCCTGAAGGCGGTGTGCGGTTGGATCCGACTTGGACTGGAGGGTCGCTCGGCTTCCTGATGGTGCCCAAAATCGACCAGTGCCTTAGGTATTCACCGGAATGGGCAGTGAATGAAGGGTATAATGTTGACTGGTTGAATGCGGCCGCGGTCGTCGATTTTGGTGACCGGCGTATCGGGCTAGCCGAAGCGATGCACCAATCCGGCACTGGCGCGGATTTGATCGGGCCGGACCTGATCTCGAGGCTGCGTGCTTCGGACGGCCCGATAAAGGTTGGGCCGTTCCTGTTGGCGTTGCCATAGCTGAAAGGTCGGTTTGTTTTGTTTAAGCTTTTGGAGAAATTCTATTCGGTCGCAGCGATTGTCAGTCTAGGCGGGTTGATTTTCCTCGCTACGATCTGGGTTATGGGCAAAACATCGGACACGCGACACTGGATTAGAAACGCGGATGTGCCTGTGGTCTCTGACCTCGACACGCAGTTGTTACGGCGTTTCCGTGAGGCGGGAATTGTCTGGCCGGTGCGAAGTGAAACGCAGCTTGCGATCCGCTACCCGCATTGCACAAGGATCGTACGCGAGGATCCCGCCAGCGCGGCTACGCTGAAGATCGCACCTAACCCGGCCGCTACACGGGGCGATCTGCGCGCAGCCGAAGATGCGCGGCTCGCGATGGTCAATGAATTCTGCCAGTCCGATCAGGGGCAACGGATCCGCACCGAGATTGACCTCTTCAATGCCGGCCAGTTGCTGCTTGCCGCGCGGGACAACAGGGCCAGCGTCCTGAATGCGGGCAACACTATGAATGTGCAGTGCAGTGATGGGCGGATCGTTCAGGCGCTGTTTCCACCGGCGGATTGTTTGCGATCCGACTGGTCCGTGCGGCTGCCAGGGATTGGCGCGGCGCTGGGGGATCTGCCGGACAGCGCCATTCCGCTGCGCAACTATGTCTTTTTGGCAGACCCATCTACGACGCTGATGTCGGACTGGGTGGTTGCGTCGCCGGCGACGGGCACAGGCTCGGGCCTCCCGCCAGTCCATAAGCTGGCAACGGACGCCCAGCTGGGCACTAGGCCTTTCGTGGCACAGATAATCGGACAGATTGAGACCATCATCATCGACGGTTCCGAGTTCACCCATACTGGCGATACGACGCAAGGCTTGCTGCGCAATGATGCGGGACAGGAGCTGCGCGTGCGGGTTGATAGGCTGTGCAGCCGACGCAGCGGGATGCAGGCGCTATGTGCCGGGCTTAGTGCCTCTACTCGCGCCCGCTATGTGGCGCCCGTGGCATACCGTGTCACGATTAGCGGGCCGGCAAGCGCAGACTTTTCGCTTGCCGTCGAGGCGCGGCCAAGTACGCTTTCGGTCGATATGATGATTAGGGCCGGTATCGCGCTTTCGGTCGATATGATGATCAGGCTCGGTATTCACCGACGGTCGCCTGGGATGCGATTGACCGGATCGGGGCAGATCCGGCTGGCCTGCACCTTGGACGCACCGTCCGGTGCGACAGTGCATGCCGAAGGTGAGGCGGAAACTGGGTGTGAGATTGTTTGGCTGCGCCCTCGCGATCCGAACCCCGAGAATGAAGGTACGCGGCGCAGTGCGCCGTTCGGGTTAGTCATCGACGGGGTGGAGATCCTCAATGAAGACGGCAATCTGACAACGGAGGGGTTCCTGTTAGGCTATGGCGATTTGCTCGGGTTTGGAGTGAAGGACCCAGGGTCCTTTGCTTCTCTGCTGAGCCGCCAGACGTTGCCGGACGATTTCACGCTGACGGTTCGCCCCGCAATGCAGCGGCTGATCGAGCGGAGTGTTGTCAGTGGAGGGCAGGTGCCTTGCCTAGCGAGCGGAAGTTGCGGTGACCGGCGTGTCGACCTAATTGTGATGGACGCGGATGGAAGGGATGCGGGTGAGCTTCTTGGGTTTGCATCACTTCCGCGCTCGGGCATAAGGCTATCCCGCTGGGACTTGATCGCCCTGGACACAGCTGCACCCGCACGGAGTCCCTTTGCTGCGGGCGCATGGCGCGCCCATGACGGTACAGCGACACCGGGATCGACATTCAAGATTGTGACGTCGCTGGCGGGCGCTGAACACGCGACGGTTACGTCCGACCGGCAGCTCGAGGCTCTCTTGCTGGGTAGTATGAGTGAAGGCGATGTTGCGCGGATGCTGGGTTTGGAGGGGAGCCCGAACCTGAAGGCTGCGACGGAGGGTAGCGAAGTTTGCAGGCATGACGGCACTGTAGGACAGGCAAACCGCTGGGATGTTCTGCCGGTGCCAGTGTCAGATGGTGCCGCCACAGCACGCTGCATCGCCAATGCGAGCGACGAGTCGTATATTTCGATCGCCCAAGGCCGGTGTGAAACGCTTGGCAGAAACGGCAGTGGTGTCTGTGAAGCAATGACCAAATCCTCGAACCTCTATTATGGTGGGCTAGCGCTTTATATGGATAGCACCCGCCTATTGCTGCCAGGCAGCCAGGTCGAGCATCGCGAAACGGCCGATGGGTTGGCGATGGTGCAGATGGCTGATCGGCTCTTCGGGCGCGACACTGACAAAGGGGAAGCGTTGTCGGTCTATGATGCGCTGTCGCCGCATTACAGGGCCACTGCCAGGTTGCGTTCGTCACCTGTGACCCTAGCCGTGCGGAATATTACTGCAGACTTGAACCCGCGCCGTCTTGACCTGGCACTGTCTGGGATCGGGCAGGCGGTAAGTGCCACCCCGCTTGCAATGGCGGCGGTTTCGGCCTCGGTCGCTGAGGGGCGGGTGATCGAGCCGCGTATCGTGCCGCTAGAATTGCGCAGACGCCTAGGGGCCACACCACCCGGCGACGTCCCGTTGCTGTCCGGGCAGGGGAATGGCGGGTTTCCCGATGAGCTTCTGACGCATCTGCGCGCGGGCATGGCCAACGCTGTTAGAGAGGGGACGGCAGCGCGAGCGCGCGGTGGATTGAGCGAGGGGCTAGCGCACTTCAAGACTGGCACTGCCCAGATCGTAATCAGTGGGACGCGTACCCAGGCTGCATGGACCGTCGGATATGTCGAGGCGCCGGGCGGTAACTCGAAAATCAAGCAGCGCATCGCTATTGCGTGCCGCGTTGCACCGACAAGTCAAAGCAGCAGATTGTGTGCCCAGATCGTAGGTGACCTGGTGCGTGATCTGAACGACGAGATGCCCTGACATGCGCCTTCTCCGCCAGACTTTCACGTCGAGGTTATTGCGCAGGACGGTTATCGTCCTCGGCACGCTGATGTTGTTGTACTGGCATTTTGAAACGATTTCCGCTCTCGATCGGGCTGCGCCAAAGCTCACGCGGCCAGGTGATATCCTGATCGAGGTGCCGCCGCAGGAGGAAGTGGTGATTGGCCGGGCAGAGCTCGGTCAGCCACGGGGTCGTGATACGGCAGCTCTCGATCACATTGCCTTACGACACGACCCTGTAAGCGGTACTGTGGTTCTACGGCGGGTTACGGACCAGCGGCGTCTGTCGCTTTCCTTCGGCGATGCTGATCTAAACGGAGGATCGGACCGTGTTTCAATTCCATGGCGGGAACCAGGCATCCCCAAACAGGCGGCGGACCGGTTGCAGATCGCAGTGACGGGGCATGTGATCGAGTTGCATGTGAGCCCGGATAGAGAGTTGAAGGTATCGATCTTTGCAGAAGGCACCGGCGCGGACCCTGCAGCGCCAGATCAACCGTTCTTGACTGGAGCATTAGTGGCTGACTATGAAATCCGCCGGAACGGCTGGGCGCAGCAGAACGGTCGCAACCTGAGTTACTGCACCCCGCGACCAGACGGATTTTTTGACCGAGTGTCGCGGCGGCTTGCTGCTTCGAAACGGGTCACAGGCGCTTGGCAGGCAGCAAATCGTCAGGTGGCCGTGCTGGGCGGGTTCGAGGATTGTGTTCTGGGCTCGCAGATCAATATGTTTGCGCTGCCTTCATCCGACCCCCGGGTCGAGATCGCGGTGAACTGGTTCCTGCGGACAGAACGTGCGGATGTGCGTGTCGTGCGAAGCGCAGGCGGGGCGGCCGTTTCTTTCAAGCGGATCGAGGGCGGGCAGGTGGTGTTCAGCCATGCTGGTGTCCGGCGATTCGACTGGCCGATTACGGCACTGCCGCTGCACGTGGACACCTATTTCAACGACATGAACAAGCTGAACAAGGCCTGGGACTCTCATCAGGCGAACGATGCCGAGGTCGTGCGCTTTATTGCCGGGCGGACACATTACAACGTCGCGATTCTGCAGGGCGATGCTGGAGCTCACCATGTGCTGCTTCGGGTCAAGAAGGACGGTGCCGGCACGTTGCGCGATGTTGATTTCTGCGACAGCGGCGCGGCACAGGCCGAAGGGATCGACATGTGTCCCGACGTGCGCCCGGACAAGCCCGTCGAGAGCTTTGACGAAGTGCTGCAGCCGCCCGTGGAGAAGCTCTATCAGTCATTTTTCGCACATCACCTGAACAATAAAGAACGGCTCGCGTGGCTGATGATCATGGGCTTTGCTGCCCTTATGGGTGCCGTTGCCGTACGGCAGCGCCTACGGATGCTGCCGGGGATGACGGGAAGTCTGATTGCGCTTGGTTTTTTTGTTGCTGTGGCGCTGCTTCTGTTACCGATCTGGCTTCCATTTTCAGTCGATGCCCTGGGGGTCTCGAATCCCGGGCAGGCGATGTTGATCGGCAATCTGATGCTCTTCCTACTGGCCGGGCTTTTTGTGGCATTGGATCAAGATGGTAGCTGGCTTGCGGGCGGCTTGTGGCTCGCGCTTATCGCCATTGTTTTTCTCGGTGCGGCGTCGCTGTTTCATCTTAGTTCAGGTGGCATACACACGAATGAGGAACGGTTTTTCGTAAAGCACCTGATTTTTGGCCTCTGGCCGTTGCCGTTTCTTGTGATCGTAATGCTCATTGTCCCCGCGCAGGGATTCCGGATCGCTCTGGGAGCAGACGTCACTGGCAAGATGAACTTTCTCTCACCGTTGTTGTGGTTGTTCATCGTCACGCTATTTGGGTTTATCGCGTGGCTACTGATCGGCGCGCAGGACGGTCTGGATGGGTTCCAGCCAGTGGAATTCGGTAAGTTTGCTGTCGTTATCGGTCTGGCCGCGATGTTGTCGCTTTGGCTGGTTACACAACGCAAGCTGAGCGAAAGGCGGCCGGGTTTAGGCTATCTGGCCATTTCGGTTGTGGTCGGGTTGGCGCTGTTTGTGCCGCTGGTGCCGATTGCGCGAAGCGACTACAGCCCACTGATCATCATTCTAAGCGTGTCGCTGATTGTGTTTTCCCTTATGGTGACTGTAACTGGCTTGCGTATCATGCGTGAAGGCGCTGGAGACGATTTCATCTTGTCGCTTGTCCCCGTCCGTTTCAGTCCGTGGACACGGCGACACGGTTTGTTGAGAACTGCGTGGATCGGAGCGGTATCTTCGTTCTGGGAACGGCGGACTAATGCATCGCGACCGATGATTGCGGTGCTTGTTTTGTTTGGCCTATTTCTACCTGCTATCTTATGGGCTTCGCGCGACATGCCCGTGCGGGTTGAGCCGTTCGGCGTGTCAGGCTGGTCCTGGAGCGCTGACAAAGCAAATCAGATGGAGGTCCTGCAGGACTCGCTTGGCACCGGTCGGAGGTTGGTAAAAGAGCGGCTGATGATCTGGGTTGATTTGCATATGCCGGGGCGACGGGCGGCAGAGACATACAAAGCCAACGTTGATCTGCCTGACCTCGGATTTCAGGTCATGCGCTCGCGGGCATCGATCGCGCATGCCCGTTGCGGGTTTCACCCCGCGCTAGTCTTTGGACAGACGGTGCCAATGTCGACCCCCAATCCTGCAGCGACAGAGCAGATGGCATGTCACAATTCAGGTGACGCTTTATTCGGGTCCTGCTTCCTTGAGCGACGAGGTATCTGTGAAGCGATGGCGGAAGATGATTGGGCTGAACCGACGCGGGACTGCCGCGCCTCGGACCTCAAGCTTCCAGTCAAGGCGCATTGCATTCCGGTTGTTGAAAGCGATTTTGCCGTGACGTTCCTGCTGGCGGAATTCGGAATCGGCGCAGGGCTTCTTTTGCTGACCGTACAATTCACTTTCACGGCGCTGGCTCTGTTCACGGTGTATCGACTGGTGCTACCGCCGTGGTCGATAGCGACTGCTCAGAGGCGGAGGTTCGACAAAGTTGAAGATGAGGTTCGGGCGCTATCCTCTATGCCACGAGACCCTGTTTTGGCTGCGGGAGGTAAGGCGCTTGCTGTTCTCGTGCTGGGCTCGATCCTTCTTTACCAGATGCAGTGGATCTTAGCGTGGAGTAACTCAATGGGGCTGCTTCCTGTTATGGGGCAGCCAATGACGTGGCTGTCGGCCGCCACATCGCATCATCTGTTCATGGCGATCCCCGCTGCGTTGGTCATTCTGATGGGGGCACGCGTGGTTGAAGCGCAAAAGTATACTGTTAGGTTTAACTGGGTACCTTTGAAGTAGAATGATGTTGGCGCTTGAGGGTCGAGCAATGGAATATGGCTATGTTTCCTGAAGACATGACAAAATGGGATCGTGGAACCCTTGTCGCCCTTTGGATTGTTGCGCTTGGTGGACTCGGGGTGACGATGAACGCCCTGTTTAGGGGGGCATTGGAGCTTTTTTCAACGCCAAGTACCAGCGACGCCCTGGGCACTGCGGTGATGCTGACCGTGCTATTTGGCGGGGGCTTTGTTGCCCTCTCGGTCAGTTTTGCTGGGGCGTTGACGTCCCGGCGATCGTACTTTGGAGCAAAAGTTACGTGGGCTCTTGCGATGTCTGTTGCGTTGCTGGTGATCGCCTTTTTCTCCTTCCGGTTTTGGTATGACAAGGCAAATAGTGCCCTTGGTTTAGATAGCTATGAGATCTCAGACGACATCAACGCCGTTGCTGAAATAAACACACGCGTCTCACGGGTGGCGACGGCTGATCTGGAGCGGGCGACACGTGACTATGAAGCCAACCCTTCCGTGGCGGACTACGTTTCCCAAATGCTAACAATCTCGGAAGAGCTAGGGCAAGGCGAGGGACTTCGCTTGGTCATCGCGGGGCTAGAATCGAACCGAGAAGAGCGCCGGGCCGCTGCTGAGGTGCTGGAAGACACTCTGGAGAGCCGGGTCGAAGAGCTTTCGAACACAATACGTGACCAAGAGGCTCGTCGATCCATTCTGGAAACTAAAGTTGCAGAAGCTCTTGTGGCGCTAGCCCCTTTTGGCGCTGAAAACCAAGAGTGGCAATCTCTGCTGAGCCAAGCTCGTGTCACCTTTACACTGGAATGCCCGGAACCTGCGACTGACCCTTTCGAACCCGGGTTTGTGCTACCGGAGCGATTCCGAATCGAGTGTGGTCCACGCCAACAGGTTGAGCAGCCGCTTCTGGCAGTCGAATTGGAAGCTAAGTTTATCCAAGAAGGGGGCTCACAGGTCTGCAGAGAGCTTAATTCGAACGGGAACATTCGACGTACTGGCACCGGGCCGTGCACGGATGTCATGTTGGCGAACTATTTTCAGCTGCAGAGTCTGATAGTAGAGTATGACGTTGCGACCGAAGAGCTTGAGAAAAGCCAGGATCTGATTGAACGCAGCCGCCAGCAACTGCCAGTAGCGGAGGATGATCTAGAAGCAGCGAGGACCGCGTTGAGCGGAATAAACCAGGAAGAGGCCTTGGCACGGAGCACCCTGCAGCCGTTTGAGACAGCAATTGAGGCGTTCCAGCAGGAACCTACACCGGCTGGTCTGGCGACTCTCAGGGACGAATGTCGGGATGTGATCAATCTCGCGCGTTCGGGTTCTAGCTTCGATGCTGATACCGCTCCCGAAGCGCTGTCGATCGATTGTACTGGACGTGGTCTGGACCAGGTCCTGGGGACGTTCGCGGGGGCCAAAGAACGCTCCGAAGCTGTGTTGCTCGCTTGTGATGCAGGACGTGAAACTATTGACCAGGCGCGGAGCATTCTGCGGTCCACAGCGCAGCAGCTCGCGACAGCCGAGATATCAGAAACGATTGATAACCTAAAAACGGGCGCGATTGATCCCTGCCTCGCGGTGGCGCGGTCCAACGGATTCGATGTCGCCGACCTTACAACCGAACTTGACAGGCTGGTGACCGAAATCACGCGCAATAGGTCAGGCGTAGCCGCAGCACTTGATCGTTATACTGAAATGTTAACTCTCCGTTCAAACATTCCTACTTATGCTGTGCTTGCGTTTACACTCATCGTGGAGCTTTGGTTCTTTGGAATGAAGGTTTACATCAACAATTTCATGCGGTCACGGACGGGCGACTATCAGCGCAATCGTATGTTCGACGCTTCCGATCTCGTAGCGGTCCAGGCGATTTTGACCGAAGTGCAGTATCGCAGTAACGGAGCGCCATACTTGCCTGCGAGCTACACTGATGAATACAAAGATGCCATTCGCGGTCGGATGAAACGCATAATTGCCCAGTTCGGCGCTGAGAAGAAGACGCGTATCAGCCGCTATACCGGTGAAGTTGATTTCTCCACTGATTTTCTCCTTGAGCTGGATACTCTGGTGAAAACTCCTGCGGAAGATGGGCTTGTAAAGCCGGTTCCGCCGATTGAACCAGCGGAGGTCACTGTACAGGATAGTACTGATGAGAGCGAAGCTTTACAGGTTGCGTTTCCGGACTCACCTGAGAATGTCAATCATGGCCCAATAAAGAAACGGCGACCAGTTGTAGCCCTGGGTACCGGCGAAACGCCTGGTCCAGCTTTCAGGCCTAACGATCCAGACCGGACAAAACCGCAAACACAGCCCTATCAAAGAAGCCCGGTGGCGACCACAAACGCAATGGCAGATCGTATTATGAACGCACACTCTCGTCGACGCCGCTGAGAGCGACAAAGTTCTGATACCGAATAGTTTTTGGCAACCGTTACTACTGTGGATGCTGTTTGTCTTACACGCTATTTTGACCGAAGCTCATCGAGCCTTTGCGCGCCAGACTGTTGTGCCAATTTCACAGAGTGTTTTGCCTCTGCGGGCCAGGAATTCAGTGATTTTTTGAGAGCACGATAGCGATCGGACGACGGTTTCATTGATGCAAGAACTTCACTGCAGGATTGGTACTCCCGCTCCATTTCGTAGACTGCATAGCCAGCTACGATTGCGCGCCCAAGTTCCTTATCTGCCGGAGCCTCAAGGCCGAGGCTGTCCACTTGACGTTTAAGTGCATCGCGCTTTTCCATGATTTCCGGGAGCAGCATTTCCCTACCAACCGACCCTGTGAAACGTTGAAGTTCAATCAACTTTTCAGCGGTTGGAACGTTATGGCCAAACGCGTCTGAGATGATCTGGACTAGTTCCTTGTGTGCTGGCCTTTTCTCGTCGGGGTACAGTTCCGCGATCAATTCCAGAATGAGGGTCTGAACATCTGATCCACCATTGGCGGCATCAAGTTGCGCAAGTAGCGTCTGTGCCTTCTCGACTTTCGTTGGATCAACTGATGCAAGCATGGATTCCAGCATTTCGTATGCTGGACCTTTATCGGTTCTGATTACTGAATCGCTTCTGGACACATCATTCTTCTTCGTAGCTTGAATGATCCGCATGATTTCAGCCATTTCAAGCTGATGTTGCTCCGCCTCGATGGCAGCGGACAAAATCTCAGTGGCAGTCAGCTTTTTCTGAGTGTTCTTTTCGAGGATGGCGCGCAGTGCGGCTGAACAGCCACCAAGCGCCTTTTGTCTTACGCCGAGTTCACTTTGTGCTGAATTGATGCGCGTCAGAGCGTCTCCGACGTCTGACAGTGTATGAGCTGATCGGTCGAAAGATAGATCAGAAAGCCATTGCATAGCAGCGGCCAGTTCGTCGGTATTCTTCAGGGCCCAGATTTCGGCTAAAAGCCGCAGCTGTACATCAATTCCTGAGGCGGTCCAGTTAAACTCATGAGCTGGAACAACAAGGCTGAGACACCGGGAAAGGAGGTCAGCTCCCGCCTTCGTACGTTGGCGGGTTGGCCTTGCTAGTTCATGACCGCGGAAAAGCGACCAGGCAGCGATTGCCCGGGCAGGATCGGCCACAAACTCCTGCCAAGAATCTATGGACGCAAAAGTCCTGTCACCATAGAAGCGAGACGCCTCGGCGAAAGCTGGCGTCAAATGGCCAGCATCCCGTGGAGCCCCTGTTCTTACTAGCCAGTCTTCAAGGTTTCGGTCTAGGTCCTGTGAAGTGTTCTCCGCGTCGTCGTCCTCTGCCACATGGCGCATTTTGCGGATCATATCGGCAACCAACGGATCTGAGGATGCAGTTTGCGTAAGTCCTTCGAGACCGACTTCGAAAGTTGCAAGACCGTCATCGGATGCTGGCGATCCGTCAACGACGATGCGTCTTTTCCGCAAATCGACGATAGTTAGCAAATCGCCAACTGACACGTGTGGAACTCCGACGGTTTCGTGGAACCCCATCGGACCAATTTCGGGTTCTGGAATTGTGACGGCGTAGTCATCGAAACCCTCGTGCGTGGGATCGAGGATAATCTGCCTAACGGAATTCTGAACGACATCTGCGAAGTTATCTTTCGCAGCTGCGATATCCGCTTCGTATCGCGTCGGATCGTATTGGCCTTCGTCTACAGAACTAACCACCGACACGGCGAGCTCAATAAACGCATAGTATGCGATCTTGTTGATTTCCTGCCAGTCTGCATCAGACAGGCCTAGGCTCGACTTTAATTGATCTTGGAGTTGTGCGAGGCCGCGTGCATGTATCAATCGCAAGTCCTTGATGGTGTTTTCGTCGTCGCCGCTGATTCCTATGGAGACGGTTCGGACTCGGGCCTTGGCTGCTTCCGTTTCGATCCCAGAAGGATGGTTTGGGCTAAAAACACCTTGATTGGTGCTCACGTAGCCTGCGGTTGGGCTGATATGCAGCGTTCCCCGTGACCCAGGAACAATCATGGACGCTGGACCTATGTCTTGGAATGCCGGCGCGGCAACCTCGTCCAGAGGACCGACAATTGCACGCATTTCCCAAACCGATGGGAGCTGATCCCATTCGGCAACCGGGAAATCATCCGGCGTCACGAAAATCGCCGAAGACACACTTAGTTCTTCGCTTGCAGCAGTTTTCATGTAAATGCAGATTCGTTCACGGTCACTGCTGGCTTCCAACAGAGTCTGGTTTAGCCGCAGCACCTTGATCGGATGGAAACAACTGTCGCCGTCAAATATCAGGACTTCCACAATGTCCTGCGCGCGCAGCGAGTTTGTCGCAATGCGCATACCCAGCTGATTACCGCGCGTTGGATCTGGTTCGATCGAGCAGACACCTATCAGCTCCGCCTCTTGATTACGATGGACCAGCGCCACACAGAGCGCGCCTGTAGAGATGCCAGTCGTTGAGTCAAAATTTGCTCCGATTACGGCACTGCGTACACCATCCCAGAGCATCCAGACATGCTTGGACAAATCGGCGTAATTCATCTGTTGCTGCCCTCAGTATATTTCAACTAAGTTGAGATTAGGCATGGCCATTGACCTTGGCAAGCCAGCGATGGGTAGTCAGACGAAAGCTGATTTTGTTGAAGAAAATTACGATGGTGGGTGCCAAGTCTTCGGGGAAGACAGTTGCTTTGGCGCAGCTACTTGATGCGGTGCGCAACAATGCCAGTGGCTATACTCCGGATGTATTTGAAAATCCTATGCCACTGACGATCACAACCGAGGACATGATCGATCAAGGGCGGCTGCTGAATGGTGCTCTGCCTGGGGGGACGATCGATGCATTGGAGGCGCATTATGCATTGAATGTAAGCGCTCCGGGGAATTTGGTTGCACCCAATAGCGAAGAATTTGCCATACTGGACGTGCCCGGGGAAATATTCAGGAGGTCTGAGACTGGGAGGACATCTGACCTCGCCGATCAGTCGCCAGAGTCGAAGGCAGCGCGCGCGGAGTATGAATCCTGGATCGAGGAGTCGGTAGGTATCGTTTTTTTTGTCCCTGCCACGGGGTTTGCCAACAACGCTCTCTTTACAATGCCTCGTCAGGAATTGTCGGCAATCCTGAAAGCGAAAGATGACGGAAAATGCCCAAACGTTAAGCGCCTAATAATCGCTATAACGATGTTTGATGTGCTTCTTCTTCATCTCGGGGATCTCGCGTTGGATGTCGCAATCCGTCCTGAATCGGTAAAGCAAATTCTCAAGCTTTGCCTTCGACGGGTGAAGCTGCAGGCGCAGGACATGATGAGCAAAGCTGGTTTTAATCAGCTAGATATCAAAATCACGCCTATTTCAGCATTCGGGTTCAATCGGGAGTTTGGCTGTGCCAATGTCGACCCGAAGGCACTGGAAAAAGATCAAAGTGGCATTCGCATGAAGCACCAGCACAACAGTGAAACCTTGCCATACCTTGTTGGTGATCCGTTTCTTTGGGCAGCCTTTGAACATGAGACACCGTTCATGTTTGATCTTAAGGATATCGTGGGTTGACGCAGGCAGTCATAGCTAAACTCGTTCCGCGAAAGCAGATCCGCATAGAACGAGGGATTTCAGGGAAATTCGTAATTTCGGAAGGCGGCGCAGAGGTGCCGGATGGTCCCTATGGGTTCATCGCTCAGTCTAACGACTTTCCACAGCACTTCAGCTCGAAATCCGGCGAGCGGCTAACACTGGATAAGCTCACAAAAGCGATGCGTGGCGACACCCAACTGTCCGCAAAAGACATCGACTTATCCTTGCGCAGTGTCGGTACCCTGCAGTTTCTAACGACCGTCGAAGGCTTGCTTGTGTCGCGTTTGAGGACTCGCTCGCAGAGCGGGGAAGGAGGGAATGACCGAGCTTTCGAAGTCGCTCAATTTCTTTTTTTGAAAGATGTTTGCGACTGGCGGTCTGTGCCGGCTGGTTTTTTTCGCTTTTGCTGGAACGAGCTTCGAGCGAATCCCCCGGTCAAGGGCCGAAAATTTGTGGAACCGCTGCTCTTCTCTGTCGATGATGAAATAGAGGCGTATGTGCTTCATGGCATAGATCACATCGAAGCTAACTTACCTGAGATCGGAAAACTCGGAGAAGTTCCCGTAGTTAAGGAGCTCCAATCAGTGCTGTCCTTACTACAGGCAAACAAGAACGAAGGTTTTTTTCCTCTTGAAACGCAGTATTTTACTGCTGCCGCTAGATCTGAGGTTCCGGTCATTTGGGCGCTAGATATAGCCACAAGCCTTGCGCGTGGGGGCGAGGGTGAATGGGGTATGCAGCATTTTCGAATTAATTTGGGATTGCCTCCAGCGTCCACGGGGCCAGCTCTGCATTTCCTGGAAAGCCGTAAAGACTGGGTTTTGCATGGCAGCGGTGCAAATGTTGACCTAGGTGGTCTTTCCGGCAGTCCCAGCTCCAACGATGCGCACCCGCAGGCAAGTGGGATTATGAGCGGCGGGCGCCGAGTTGGCGTAGATTTGATCAGGATCTGATTGGAGTAAGGGCTGCGAAACTGGCGCGGTTCACTTTGCTTTTGCGGGTCTTGCTACAATGGTGCGCCCGATGCTTTCTCAGCTGGCTTGGGAGTATCGCGCGCAGTTCTCGCGCATTTGACTGATCGCCATTAAAGTATCCCGCCATTAACCTGATGGAGTGGATACACTGAGTGGACGGCATCTCGTTTTGCCATGTTGCGTATGAGTAATGGAAAAAGGTAGGCATCAATGTTAGAAGTTGGCAACATCGCGATCGACTTATCACAGTAGGTTTCCCAAGTAAGTGGAGCATGTGCTGACGGCTGGTGGTCAGGACAATGGCTACCTCGAAACGAACCTCATCATTCGTCGGATAATTAACATAAGATAGATTACGCGTTATGTCAGTAGTGCTGACATATTTCTGCCCTGCCCGCCCTTACTCTGACCTTCCCCCCGATATCCGGGCCATTGCGAACTGGAGTTTTCCACCTTTGAA
>ERZ1740067.1170-NODE-1170-length-18640-cov-5.415281_pt1 | contig 18640 bp, 15 predicted proteins | sample MGYA00581736_ERZ1740067 | MGnify/ENA primary metagenome ERZ1740067 (study PRJEB43018, sample SAMN04849236) | marine metagenome | isolation source: floating plastic debris | place: Pacific Ocean | collected 2008-08-27 | study: EMG produced TPA metagenomics... | reverse complement strand
ATCATTTCCATTCATTTCTTCTATCTGTTTCTTGTCCTGCTCTGTTGCAGCGGCTTGCAAGTCGATCTTGTTGAGGACAACCACCATTTCATGGTCATTGTCGATGGCCTGATAAACGTTCGCCAAGGTTTGCGCTTCCACGCCTTGGCTGGCGTCCACCACCAGAATTGAGCCTTCGCAGGCTGCGAGCGAACGCGAGACTTCATAAGCGAAGTCCACATGGCCCGGCGTATCCATGATGTTGAGGGTATAATCCTGCCCGTCGCTGGCGGTATAAGACAGCCGGACCGTTTGCGCTTTGATGGTAATGCCGCGTTCGCGCTCAATGTCCATGGAATCAAGCACTTGCTCTTTCATTTCGCGGTCTGACAGGCCGCCGCAAATCTGAATGAGGCGGTCGGCCAAGGTCGATTTGCCGTGGTCGATATGGGCGATAATCGCGAAATTACGAATGGTGTCTGCTGCAGTCATAGCGGGCATGTATCACTGGCGGAAGCTTTCCACCAGTAGAGAAGTAAGCGCCGCGACCTTAGAACGCCTATGGTACAAACTGGGCTACCCAACCCACCGCGCCCGCCATGCTGAACTTGATTCAGCATCTGGTAGCAACTAGCGGCCGAGGCGGCTGAAAGAGGTCCTGGATCAAGTCCAGGACGCCGGATTTTGGGGGTTCATACCATCGCTAAGATGCGGGCGTATTGCAGCGTCCCATCCTGCAGCGCCTGGCTAAGCGCGCCCCAGCGTTCGGTTTCCTGCTCAATCAGCGGCGCCATCTCGCGCAGATCAAGGGAAATTTCGCCATCGACCAGGCGCTTGTTGAAGTCAGACCAGGCCAAGGCGATGTCGCGTAGATGTTGCGCTGTGCCATCCTCATTCACGCGGATTTGAAAGCCAAGTTCCTCAAGCGCCGTGCAGTAGACTTCGCGGCTAATGAGCGGGCGCGGCGCTGAAAAGCCATCCATCATCGCTTGGGTGTCATCGGGCAAGAGGCCGCCTGGTCCGGCGGTATATTCATTGAGCAGCAGCACGCCCTGCTCTTTCAGCTGATCGCGCGCCATAACCAGCATTGCCGTCGGGTTTTCCAGCCGGTGGAGATACCGATTGAAAATCACTCTAGCATAGCTTTTCTCATTGGGCATTTCATCAAGCGTGGTCAGCGCAACGGACGCAAATTTTTCTTCTTCAGGGGTCTGCTGCTGCCCTTGCGCCGCCTCAACGACCAAGGGGTCGCTTTCAAAGGCATCGACATAGCAGATATTGGCGGCGGCAATAGCGCGGGCATAATTGCCAAGACCAGCGCCGAATTCGATGACTTGGGTTGAATCGGTCAGAATGAGCGGCTTGGAATTGGCCAAAGCTTGCTCCTTTGAGCCGGGCCGAATTTGCCCTTTGCCCCATAGGGCCTGCAGGAAATCGAGCTTATCAAGCGTGATTTTGTTGGGATCGAGTTTTGCAGTCTCGCCGCTCGCATCTTGCATCTCCGATTGTAAATCGGCGACGGACCCGGCAATACCCCCTTGGGGCGGCAAGTCATACCCTTCCCACCACGCATGAAATTTTTCTTTGAAAGTATAGCCCACTGCTACACGTCCCAGGTCAAGATGCACTTAGCCTGAGCAGTAGACTAGCATCGTCAAAGAAGCGTTAAGCGCGCAGCTGGGCGCCAGCAGATTTTTGCGCGGCAGCAACGATTTTTGCGCTGATCGCTTCAAGCGCCTCATCCGTAAAGCTCGCGCCAACCGGCTGCAACGTGACGCGGACAGCCAGAGAGACATGGGCCTCGGGCACGCCGGGGCCTGCATAGCGGTCAAAGACAGCGACATCCGTAATGGCTTTTTTGTCTGCGCCTTTGAGTGCGCGCAGCAAGGTTTCCGCTGGCACAGCCTCTTCCACAAGGAAGGCAAAGTCGCGTTCCACAGGCTGTAATGGCAGATCGTCCAACGCTGAGCGGGTTGGGCCTGCAGCCTTTGGTTTTGGCAGATTTTCTGGGAAAATCTCTGCCATGGCTACAGGCGCCGACAGGCCAAACGCGGCGGCCAAACGCGGGTGGATCATGCCAAACCGGGCCAGCGTGTTCTTTGGACCAAGCCGCAAATCACCGGATTGGCCGGGGTGATAAGCTGATGGCATATCAGCGCCGGTCACTGCACCATAGGTTTGCAATTTTTGTGTTGGCGCGCCCGCTGCCTCGAGGGCAGCAAGGGCTGCGGCTTTGGCTGCAAAGACAGACGGCTCCGCAGCGCCTGACTGCCAATCCTTTGCTGCGCCTCCGGCAATGATCAGGGCCGCTTCCAATGGCTGCGCATCTGGCGTTTCACCTGCGAACACCCGGCCAATTTCAAACAAGCGAACAGGGCCATGGCCTTTGTCTAAGGTGCGCTGCGCCGCTGATAGGAGGCCTGGCAATAGGCTGGGCCGCATGGTCGTCATGTCGCTGGAGATAGCGTTGGCCAGGGTTTGCGTGTCTTCGCCAAACAAAGCCGCATCGGCTTCTTTGATGAAGGCGTAGGTCACGGCTTCATTGAGGCCAAGCCCTGCAAGGCGGCGGCGCAAGGCAATGATGCGCTTTTGCGCGAGCGACAAGGTGGCTTTGGCAACGCCATTGGGGCGCGGCAGAGGCACGGTCGGCACTGCATCTAAGCCTTTGATGCGCATGACCTCTTCCACCAAGTCCGCGCTGCCATCGATATCCGCGCGCCATTCTGGCACGTGCACGGTGTATGGCGCCCCAGCGCCGTCAATGGTGAACCCAAGAGCCTTCAAAATGCTCAGCGCTTCATCAGCGGCGACGTCTAGGCCAGCCAGACGGCGGACATGGTCTGGATCAAAAGGCACGCTGTGTTTGCGCAGCGGCGGCGTACCAGCGCTGACGGCCTCAGAGGGCGTGCCGCCGCAGAAATCGATCACCATTTGCGTGGCGATATCGAGGCCAGCATCAATGAAATCCGGATCTACGCCGCGCTCGAAGCGGTAGCGGGCATCGGAGTCGATGGCGAGGCCGCGGCCTGTATGCCCGGTACGGGCTGGGTCGAAGATGGCGGATTCGATGAACACGTCCGTGGTGCTCTCCGTTACAGATGAGGGCATGCCCCCCATCACACCAGCAATGCCGAGCGCGCCAGACTGGTCAGCGATGACGGTCATTTCATTAGTGAGCGTATACGTCTTTTCGTTGAGGGCTTCGACCTCTTCTTCAGCCTTCGCCATGCGCGCGCCAATGTCACCGGTCAACTTGGCGGCATCAAAGACGTGGAGCGGCCTACCCAGATCGAAGGAGACATAGTTCGTGATGTCGACCAGCGCGCTGATGGGCTTGGAGCCGATCGCGTTCAGGCGCTTTTGCACCCAGTCCGGTGACGGCCCGTTTTTAACGCCGCGCACCAAACGCCCTGTGAAATAGCGGCAGGCGTCTTCTTTGCCATCCGGCAGATCGATGAAGATGCTGCGCCCAGCATCGCCCTGACCTTCAATCGTGGGGAGGGTGAATGGCCTCAGCGTGCCAAGGCCTTTGGCAGCCAACTCCCGGGCAATGCCGCGCACGCCAAGGCAATCAGCACGGTCCGGCGTAATAGCAATATCGATGACAGGATCGGTGAGGCCGAGAACGTCTGCCATGGGCGTGCCAACGGCAGGCCCAGCGTCCAGATCCATGATGCCGTCATGTTCGTCCGACAGCTGCATCTCCCTTTCGGAGACCAGCATGCCGAAGCTTTCAACGCCGCGGATTTTTGCCTTGGTAAGCGTCACATCAATGCCAGGCACATAAGCGCCGACCGGCGCATAGACCGCCGTCATGCCCGCGCGCGCATTGGGCGCGCCGCAGACGATTTGTTTCTCGCCGTCGATGGTATCAACCGTGCACACGCGCAGCTTGTCCGCATCCGGGTGCTTCACCGCCTGTTTGACATGGGCAATGGTGAAGGCCGCGAATTTGGCCGCTGGGTCTTCGACGCCTTCCACTTCCAAACCACTGGCCGTTAGCGCCTCGCAAATCTCATCAAGCGATGCGGTGGTATCGAGGTGGCTCCTGAGCCAGTCCAGTGTGAACTTCATCAGCTGAGCCCTCCAGCCAAGGTGGGCACGGCCAGCGGCGAGAAGCCATAATGCTTCAGCCAGCGCTGGTCCCCATCGAAGAAGGGGCGCAGGTCCGTCATGCCGTATTTGAGCATGGCCAGCCGGTCGATGCCGCAGCCAAAGGCGAAGCCCTGGTAGCGCTCTGGGTCTAAATTACAGGCGGTCATTACGCGCGGATGCACCATGCCGCAGCCGCCGATTTCCAGCCAATCCTCGCCTTCGCCAATGGTCAGTGTGCCGCCTTCAAAGCTGCAGCGGATATCAACTTCTGCGGATGGCTCGGTGAAGGGGAAGAAGGAGGCGCGGAAGCGCATGTCGATGCTATCCAGCTGGAAGAAGGCTTTCACAAAGGCTTCGAGACAGCCTTTGAGGTGCCCCATATGAATGCCTTCTTCAATCACCAGGCCTTCCACTTGGTGGAACATGGGCGTGTGCGTGGCATCGGAATCTGAGCGATAGGTCTTGCCTGGCGCAATGATGCGGATGGGCGGCTCCTGGCTCAGCATGGTGCGGATCTGAACGGGGCTCGTGTGTGTGCGCAGCAGCATCCGGCTGCCGTCTTCTTTTTCTGGGAAATAGAAGGTGTCGTGCATGGCGCGCGCTGGGTGATGTGCTGGGATGTTCAGTGCATCGAAATTGTGGAATTCATCTTCGATTTCCGGACCTTCGGCGACTGCAAAGCCCATATCGGCGAAGATTTCTGACAGCTCGTCCATCACCTGGCTGACCGGGTGAATGGTGCCGAAGTCTTGCGTTTGAACGGGCAGGGTCACGTCGACTTGTTCGGCTGCCAATTGCGCTTCAAGGGCCGCTTCTTCCAAGGCCGATTTGCGCGCTGCTACAGCGTCCGTGATATCCCGTTTCAGCGCATTGAGCTTCGGGCCTTCCACCTGACGCTCTTCCGGGCTCATCTTGCCCAGCGTCTTCATGAGCGCGCTGACAGAGCCTTTCTTGCCGATTGCTGCCACGCGGATGGCTTCTAGCGCATCGAGTGTCTGCGCGGCGGCGATGTCCGCTTCAATGTCCGTCTTCAGTTGGCTTGCGTCCGTCATTCCCACTTGCTCCGCATCCCCGGACTTGATCCGGGGTCTTGTTCACAGCCTGGCTCAAAGAGATCCCGGATCAAGGACGGGATGTCGGTCGGATCGTTCGACAACCGACACAAAAAAGGGCCCCGAGAGTCCCTTCCTTAGCGCTTTCAAAGCTGCTGTCTAGGCAGCTTTTTTATCGAGCGCGGCTTGGGCCTCATCGACCAGCGCCTTAAAGGCTTCTGGTTCGCGGATGGCAAGGTCAGAGAGGACTTTGCGGTCGATCTCGATTTCAGCCAATTTTAGGCCGTGCATAAAGTTGCCATAGGTCATGCCATGTTCGCGCGCGCCAGCGTTGATGCGCTGGATCCACAGGCTGCGGAAATTGCGCTTGCGAGCCTTGCGGTCGCGGTAGGCATATTGCTGCGCGCGGTCGACGGCCTGCTTGGCAACGCGGATGGTGCTTTTGCGGCGGCCATAATAACCCTTGGCTTGCTCAAGGACGCGCTTGTGTTTTGCTTTCGTGGTGACACCACGGCTAGGACGAGCCATTTTCCAATCTCCTTAGCGCGAATAGGGCATATACTGCTTAACGACTTTTTCGTCAGCAGCAGAGAGGGTGGTTGTGCCGCGCAGCTGGCGGATCTGCGCATTGGTGCGCTTGATCATACCGTGGCGCTTGCCGGCTTGGCCGCGTTTTAACTTGCCAGAGGCAGTGAGCTTAAAGCGCTTTTTAGCGCCGCTCTTGGTCTTCATCTTGGGCATTTTGCTGTTCCTTACAAGATATGCTTATTCCAGCCGACATGGCAGCCCGACCTGGCCAGACGGCTGATGAAGCGCGGTGTATAGGGTTTTGGGCGCTCGAGCGCAAGGTTTATCCGCCTCTAGAGTCCCTCCCCTGTTCTGGGGGAGGGGGTTTTCCAAAAAAACGTCATCCTGAACTTGATTCAGGATCTGGTGGAACCAGCTGAGCCTTGCTTGGAACGAGATGCTGAATCAAGTTCAGCATAGCGGCTATTCCCACTTCCTAAATCCTCCCCCAGGACGGGGGAGGACTTGGGTATTATCGCCGCTGAAAATCAGGGCTGGCGGCCCATTCATACATGCGGCCGACATAGGTAATGGGCGCATCCGGCGTTTCCGACCAGCCGGTGAATTTAAGCCCCGCCGGTGTTTCTTTCACCATAGTCACCACATGGTTCACGCCGCCCATGGCTTTGCCGCCATGTTCAAAGTCTTGGCCTTCGAAGGTTTTGTTCCCCGTGGCGAAGGCAATATCCCAGCGCATGGTGACGATAACGACCGAATATCCGCCAGCGAGGGTCCGCACTTGCGGATTTGAAAAGCTGAGGCGGACCTTGTCGTGAAATGTTTCGTTATGCACCCAGTACTGGGTGATTTCCTCCCAAGTGGTGAAAACATGGGCGATTTCTTCGGCCTTATAGAACAGGCTGCCATCGGACCCATCCCAATGCTCAGCAATCGCCACTCCATCATTGGCGGCCCAGGCGGCGCTATAGCTTTCAAAATGGGCGTTGATAGTGGCCATGGCGGTTCCCATATGGCGGCATTTCGGCCTGTTTGCGCTCTTCTAGAGGAGGTGCTAGCAGAGATACCTAAACCCTAATTAGTGAGATATCTATGCGCGGCAAATTCATCACCGCTCTGGCAGTACTTTGGCTTGCTGCAGCACCGGCGCAGGCCGATAGCCAGAGCATTCCAACGCTAAGCAGCATTGTTGGTCACGAGACCGGCGCGCAAATCTCCTGGCCGTGGCAGATGGAAAGCTATTTCGAAGCCTTGGCAAAGGCTGCGCCAGACCGCATGCGGCTCATCACCTTCGGCAAAAGCTGGGAAGGCCGGCCGCTGATGTATGCGGTGATTACATCCGCAAAGAATATGGAAAAGCTGGAGGCGCTACAAAGCGATATCCAGCGCCTAGCCGCAGCCCGCCTGCCAGCGGCTGAAGCCAGAGCGCTTATCAAAGACATGCCGGTGCCGGTTTGGCTGGCCTACAGTGTCCATGGCAATGAAATCTCGCCGACAGATGCCGCCATGAAGGGCGCTTACACGCTTCTGTCCAGCGAGAACGATGCAGATATCGAGGCCATCCTAGACAATGTGATTGTCATCCTCGACCCGCTGCTCAACCCCGATGGCAGAGCGCGCTTTACGCAAGCGTTTTATTCCACGCTGGGCCTGGCCCCGTCCGGCAGCGCCATTGCTGCTGAACGGCGCGAGCCATGGCCGAACGGGCGCACAAATCATTATCTGTTTGATATGAACCGGGACTGGTTTGCCTTAACCCAGCCGGAAACGCGGTCGCGCGTCCGCGCCTTCTTGAAATGGTTCCCGGCCATCTTTGTGGACCTGCATGAGATGGGCAGCAACTCGACCTACTATTTCTCGCCCGAGGCCGAGCCCTATAACCCCTACATCACCGACAATCAGCGCGCAGGTCTTCTGGCCATCGGCAAGGGCAACGCCGCAGCCTTTGATGCCAAAGGCCTGGAGTATTTCACTCGTGAGAAGTTTGATGCGCATTATCCCGGCTATGGCGGCGGCTGGCCGCTGTTTCACGGCTCCATCGGCACCACCTATGAACAAGCCAGCGCACGCGGCCTGAAAGCCGACCGGGATGATGGCACGACGCTCACATATGCAGAAAGCGTAGATGGACATTTCACATCCTCCATGGCGACGCTCAAAACCGCAGCGGAAAAGCGCAGCTTTTTCCTGCAGAATTTTTATGACAACCGCGCGTCCGCCATCGCGCTTGCTAAGTCGAGCGATATCAAAGCCTATGTGATTCCAACCCAGGCCGACCAAGCTAGTGCCGGCAAATTGGCCGGCACGCTGGCCTATCAAGGCATCACCGTGCAGCAAGCAGCAGCTGATTTCAAAGCCTGCGGCCAAAGCTTCAAAGCCGGCAGCTTTATTGTTCCGCTCAATCAGCCCGCCGGGCGGCTGGCGCGGACCCTGCTCGACACGCAAGTGGATGTGGACCCAACCTTCATGAAGGAGCAGGAACGCAGGCGCAAAAAGGGCTTTGGCGTCGAATTCTATGACGTGACCGCTTGGTCCATGCCCATCATGTATAATGTGGACGCCGTTGCGTGCACAGCCGCGCCAAGCGTCAAATCACGCAGCATCATGCCGCGGGATGAGTGGCTGCCACCGCCGGGGAAAGTGAACGGCGCAGACGCGGCCAGCTTCGGCTATCTCGTGCCATGGGGTGATGCAGCTGCCGTGCGCGTGTTGAGCCGGGCCTTGAGCGCTGGCATTGATGTCCGCTCCAGTGACCTGCCTTTTGAGAAGGATGGTGTCACCTACCCGGCTGGCAGCCTCATCTTCCAACGCAGCAAAGTCGGCGATGGCTTGGATGCTTTCATCACCGAAGCAACCACAGTCACCGGAGCCACAGCCGCTGGCATGGCAGACAGCTGGGTCGATGAAGGGCCCAATTTTGGCAGCGATAACAGCGTGCGCCATGGCCCCTTGAAGGTCGCGGTTGCGTGGGACGAGCCTACCGTTTCTTACTCCGCAGGCGGTGCGCGCTTTGTGATTGAGCGCCAGCTAGGCTACCCCGCCACGCCCGTTCGAACAGCGCAGTTGGACTCGCGCTATCTGAGCCAGTTTGATGTATTGGTTCTGCCTGAGGGGAATGGCTATGTGGATGTGCTGGGTGAGGCAGGGATGGCGCGCCTGAAAGCCTGGACCAAGGCTGGCGGCGTGCTCATTACCCTCGGCAACGCCACACGGGTTTTAAAAGCAGCGGAAATGAGCGCGCTCGAATTGCAAAAACGCCCAGATGCCGACGATGGCGACACCACCGTCATCGCCGATGAAACCGCATTAGACAGCGCCATTGCCAAAGACGGCGGCGCGCCGGACAGCATCCTCGGGTCCTTTCTCAAGGCAGAGGTGAATGGCGACCATTGGATGGCCGCTGGCGTGAAAGACAGCGTCAACATCCTCACCAAAGGCACCGATGTCTATCAACCGCTGCGCCTGGACGATGGGTTCACCATCGCGCGCTATGCCGGGCCGGATGACCTGCTCGTCTCCGGCTATCTCTGGGAGGAGGCACGCAAAGCAGTTGCCTACAAGCCCGCCGTGACCATCGAAAGCCTAGGCGGCGGCTACGTCATCGCCTTTGCGCAAGACCCCACAACCAGAGCCTATCTGGATGGTCTCAATATGCTGCTCGCCAACGCCGTGTTCCGCGCGCCGGCACACGCCGACAAAATCCGCTAAGCCGACACTGCTGGCGTGCCCCGGCTGAGCGCGCCGGGGCAGTGGGAAAGACAGCGCTAGAAGCTGGCGCTGAGCTCTACCCGAACGGTGCGTGGCTCACCTGGGAAGTGGCCTGTGCGCGATAGGAACCCGCTTTCGGCATATTCTTTGTCGAAGATATTGCGCAGATTCACTTGCAACAGGTAGCGGTCGATCTCCGTGGTCCACAGCGCATCAAAGATGGCAAAGGGCTGCACACGTTGACCGCTCAGGCTCACCTGTTCGGAGACATATTGGCCGCCAAAGGCCACCGCTGACTTGATGGGCAAGATGTCATAACGGGTCCAAAAGCCCAGCTGGTGGTCGGGGGCATTGGCAAACTCATCACCGACCGAATTGGTGATAATGTCCGAACCTTCCAGAATTTTTGTTTCGTTAAAGGCGTAGCTGAAGGTGAAGGTCCAATTCTCGGTAATGTCGCCAACGACATCAACCTCAATCCCGCGCGATCGGGCCTCCCCAATGGTGGCGAGCGCGCCTGTCGCAGCATCCGGTGTTGGGTCAGGCACAATCAAGTTGGTTTTGTTGATTTGATAGGCCGCAACCGTGAGGAAAATGGTGTCCTCTAAGAGGTCGATTTTCGACCCGATTTCAAATAAACGGCCACGTTCTGGCTGGAATGGGCCACCTTGCGCGCCGTCGGCATCCTGCGAACCGGCCCCTTGCGGCGTAAACCCGGTGGAATAGTTGAAATACACAGATGCATTGTCCGTCACATCATAGACGAGGCCTGTGCGTACGGTGAGCGCTTCGTCACTCTCCTCTACTTGCAATGGTGTGACAGTCGCCAGGGGTATGACGGTCTGCACTGAGTCAATTTTCTCATTATAGCCTTCAAACCGGCCGCCCAAGGAGACAAGCAGCTTCTCAGTTACCTGAACTTGATCCTGAATAAAGAAGGCCCATTGGTCGAAGGAGACGGTGCGGTCGGTTTCCACAAATGGGTCAAACAGCGACGGATTAGAGTTGCCATAATCTGGATTAATCAGATTGAGGTCCGGCACAATGAAGTTTGGTGGCAATTGGCCCGCACGGCGAGAATCTGAGGAGGTCAAAAAGAAGTCGGCATTGTTGCGGCCAAAATACTCTGCGCCGAGCAGGAATTTATGGTCAAGTGATGCAAACTCCGTGTCGATAACCAGTTCCGCCAGCGCGGTGTATTGTTCGACATCCCGTGTCTGGTCGCGGAATTCGCGCCGGACGCGCTGAACGCCTTCCTCCGTCTCAAACAGGCCGCGGTTTTCGTGATAATTCTGCGTTTCTTCGCTGTCGATATAGCGCCCGCCTAGCGTAAGCGCCGCATTGTCGGTGAGCTGTTGCTGCCAGCTTAAGGAAAAGACCTTGGCGGTCAGACGCTGAAAATCCGTCTCTTCATTGGTATTAAAGCGGCGCGACGTGATGAAATTGCCATCGTCATCCACAGGCACGCCGCGCAGGCGGGCACCTTGAAAGTCTTGGTCGATATAGTCGAACTTGAATTCAATGCGTGTGCCCGCCTCTGGCGCCCAGGCTAAGTCAGCGGCGACCACCAGGTCTTCCTTATCGGTGTTGAAGCGGAACGTGTTCGTGTCTTCATAAGCGACGCCGAGGCGTGCTTGCACGGTGCCGTCTTCTGTGAGGGCGCCTGTGATATCGGCCCGGCCGCCGAACAGTTCATAATTGCCGGCAACGCCAGTGATGGTGGCGCCAAATTCCTCTTGCGCGCCGCGGGTTACATAGTTGATGAGCCCGCCTGGCTCACCGCCGCCGAACAGCGCCCCCGATGGACCTTTGATGATTTCCACTTGTCGAATGTCGAACAGAAGCGGGACGGAAAAGCCCGAGAAGGGATCGCCCAGCAGGCCATCATAGCGAATTTCATCTTGCCGGAACCCACGAAAGGTGACGCCGGAATAGCTGAAGACAGAGACGGAAGAAATATTGCGATACAGGTCGGTAATCTCAACGGCCGCTTGGTCTTTGATCAGCTGTTCGGGCAAAATCTGAATGGACTGTGGGATCATCCGCAAATCATCGGGGAACTTGGTGCTGAGACTCGGCGCGGTCTGCAGATAGTATTCCTTGGCCCGCCCTTCGATGACGATTTCTTCTGCATCTTTTGCATCTGATTGGGCCCAACTGGGTAAAGGCGCTGCGATGGATAGCGCAATGGCGCTGACTGTAACTGCTCCGCGCATGATTAGATCTCCCTGCTATTTAAAGCCCGCACAATATGCAATTGATTGTGACTCGCAAGTACAAAAACAAAAGTTTTTCTTTTTCCGGGATTACTTAGGGAAATGCCTGGAGACGTTAGAGTTATCTTGGCAGGGTTGAAGCTTTGGGTCCCCCGTAGCAAGCTGACCCAGACAGGCGATGATTGACGCACCGCTGGGCCCATTGGCCTGCACTGCAAGTAACGCAAGATCACCGCCTTCTGGCCACGCAATGGACCCCGTTAAGGCTGTGGGAAAGCCTTTGAAAGGGACTGCGGCAGTAGCCTGCTCAGGCTTTTCCAACCACACCAATTCCGGCTGGGTCAATGCCGTTGCGCAGCCGCCATCCAAGAGCGCTTTGATGATGACCCGGCTCTCTTTCACCTGCGGCTGGAAGCGGAACGGGCATGCGCCCAACATAACTGTTCGGGCGTCAGGCCCAACGCCGTTGCCCATGCCACCAGAATTCATAGCATAGGGCCCGGTTAGCAGCACGGGTATCGACACCAGAACGATTGCCAACCAGCGCCACCGGCCCATCTCCGACCAGGCTGGGCGCAGCTTTTTGGCCTTGGCCATGGCTCAAACGGCTTCTGGCAAAGCCGGCGGGCGCACGGCGGTGGGCCGATTGGCAGCTTTGCGAATGCGCGCGGAATAAATATAGACCCCTGAGAGCGAGAGAGCGGACAAAATAGCGCCAAACACGAAGTACAGAAGCTTGGTCCAAATACCGCCAAACGTCCCGAAATGCAGTGGGTCGGCCGCTTCGGACACACGCTGCCAGGCCGTGGCATCCCGGCCATCGAACACACCGACAACAGCGCCAGTCTGGCTATCAAAATGCACCCGATTGGCGCGGTCTCGCACCAAAATGGCTTTTGATTGGCCGTAGAACTCGATGGGTCTGCCCGCGAAGGCCGGCAATCCCACCAGAGCGATGTCATAGTCTGGCAAATGCTGCTTGGCCCGGCTTGCATACTCAGTGAGAGACCCGACCAGGGGCGCTGGCTCGCTCTCGGGCGCTTTGATGTCAAATCTGGCCGCGCGGGCCCCCAAAGATTCGGCCAGGTAAAACAGCCCCGTTAGCGCGATGATGACGGTGAACCAAAGGCTCCAAATACCGCCAAGCCGATGCAAATCGCCCCAAAGGGTGCGGGCATCGCGGGTCCGTGGTTTTTTGAAAAACCCGCGCCAGAATTTCTTATACACATAAAGCCCGCTGACAATGGAGATGGCCAGCAAGATAGACAGCGTAGAGACAATCACCACACCGTGGAATGTGGGTATCATCAGCCGCCGATGCGCGTCGCGGAACAGCCGCTGGGCATTGAACCAAGCGCGTTCACCGCGAAACTCAAAGGTCGCGGGGTGAAACAGCAAGCGGCGGATTTCGCCATTTCCATTGTAGCCCCAGACTTCTGCAGCATGCCATGGATCAATCGGCGCGATGAGGGATGTGAAGGCCCACTCAGGCCGCGCGCTGCGCGCTGCATCGTAAAGTCCTTGCCAATCGAGTTGCTCAGGCGCCTCGGACACGCTAACGCGCCGACCGGAATCAATGAGCCAGTCTATCTCATGCGAGATAACGGCGAAGGTCCCCGTAATCATCACAAAGCTGATGAGGATAGACAGCTTGAGCCCCACCCAGCGATGAAGAGATAGCCAGCGGCCTTTCATGGCACATCATACTCCGTATTAGCGATGTGCCTGTGCTGTCATACTTGCAAGTGAATAGCAATATACACCGATGACGCTACTACTTTCATGCGGTGCTTGCGCACAAGTGTACGGGTACATCAGCCAAGAACAACACAGAGTGAGGTATGTGATGGACATCAATGGATTGGGCGTTGTGGTCACAGGCGGCGCAAGCGGTCTTGGCGAGGCAACGGCGCGGCTACTGGCCAGCGCAGGCGGTAAGGTCACAATATTTGATTTAAATGACGCGCGCGGCGCAAGCGTCGCCAGCGACATTGGCGGGCAATATGTCAACGTCAATGTGGCTGACGAAGACAGTGTTATCGCAGGGCTGGACGCTGCGGAAAGTGCTCACGGGGCAACGCGGGCGCTCATCAACTGCGCTGGCATCGGCTTTGGCGTGAAAACCCATTCCAAAGGCGAGCCACATCCGCTCGACAGCTTTCAAAAGACCATCACGGTCAATTTGATTGGCACATTTAACTGCATTTCAAAAACCGCAGCGCGCATGGCGATGACCGACCCTGTGAATGCAGAAGAGCGCGGCGTGATTGTGAACACCGCTTCGGTCGCGGCCTTTGATGGTCAAATAGGGCAAGCCGCCTATTCGGCATCCAAAGGCGGTGTCGTTGGGATGACGCTGCCAATCGCCCGGGATTTAGCCCGCGATGGCATTCGGGTGAATACGATTGCCCCAGGTCTGTTTTTAACGCCGCTGTTTGAATCATTGCCGCAGGAATCGATTGATTCCCTCTCGGCCTCCGTGCCTTTCCCGAACCGGCTGGGCAGCCCAAGCGAATATGCGATGATGGTGAAACACATCATCGACAACCCAATGCTGAATGCGGAAACCATCCGCCTAGACGGCGCAATCCGGATGGCGCCGCGCTAGTTAGACGGACCGTATCCCCGGACTTGATCCGGGGTCTGGTTCCAATTGAGGCTCAAGCCGCGGAACGAGGTCCTGAAGCAAGTTCAGGACTGCGGCTTATGCCGTTCGCCCGCCATCAATAGGAATGGTGACGCCGCTGATATATTTGGCGGCGTCGCTGAGGAGCCAGCAGACCAGCTCGGCTATATCCTGCATTTCGCCTGTCTTCTGCATGGGAATGCCTTCGCGCAGGCCTTTGAACAAGTCTGGCATATTGGCTTCCATCTCTTGCGCGCGCTCGGTCATGATGATGCCAGGCGCAATAGCAAGGCAGCGGATATTCTCTGGCCCGAGCTCCTTCGCCACGGTGTAAGTGAGCCCAATCAGGCCCCATTTGGCGGCAGAATAGTCGGCCATGCTGGGCACGCCTTGGAGGCCAGCGGTGGAGGAGTTGTTGACAATGACGCCGCCGCCAGCGGCTTGCAAAAGCGGGATTTGCGCCTTCATGAGCATGAAGACGCTGGTGAGGTTCACGGCAATCGAATCGTTCCAGCGCTCTAATGGGGTTTCCACAAAGGGGCCAAAACCTTGCGTGTTTCCGATGTTGTTGAACACGCAATCGAGCTTCCCATAGCGCTCTTTCACGGCCTCTAGGCCGGCATTGACTTGCGCCTCATCGGTGCCATCCATTTCAAGGGCCATACCCTCACCGCCCGCTGCGATATGCGCATCAATGATATCCTGGCATGGTCCGAGGGTACGCGCCGCGACGATGAGCTTTGCGCCCTCCTCGCCTGCGTAGATGGCCGTGCGGCGGCCCATGCCGGTGCTTGCCCCAACAACCAGGGTCACTTTGTCTTTGAGCATCATGGGGCGTCTCCTAAAAACTTGGCTATGGCGGCAGCTTTCTTGGCTGGAGTGCCATCTGTTTGGGCGGTGACGGCCTGGGGCAGGGCCTCAATGAGTGGCTCCATGCCACTTTCAATGGGCCCGTCATCGGAGGTGAGGACAAGGGCAGGCACATTGGCCTCCGCCGCTTCAGCGATTGGATCCTGCCGAAAAACGGCTTCATACGGCAGGTGATAGGTGTCGAGCGCTTTCAAGACATCCAGCGTCAAGTCATGCAAGACCTGGGCATCGAAGGTGCCGCCAGGGCGCAGATGCTCAAGGTCCTTCTTATAGTGCGGAAAGAAGAGCATCTGGTCGCGCATGAACTGCCACGCCCAGTGAAACTGGCTGCCGTCTGGCTCCGGCGTCTTATGCGGCGCATAGCGCTCTAGGAACTCTTGGCGCATCTGTGGCCCAAGCAAGGCAACACCGTCCAAGACCATCGACTGAAGCCGCGCAGGAAAGCGCGATGCCCAAGCGATGGCTATATGAGCGCCTGTATGCGTCCCATAGAGCGCTACCTTCTCATGGCCCAGAGCATTACAAAGATCATCCATCACCCGCGCATAATCAGCCAAGCTGGGACCAGCCAGATCAAGCGGGCCCGACTCGCCATTGCCTGGTGTGTCAGCAGCATACACACGGTAGTGCGGCGCTAGAGCTGCAATCAGAGGCTCGAGAGGTTTTGATGAGGCCGGGGAGGCATGCAGCATCAGGAGCGGCGGCGCATCGTCTGCGCCGGCTTGGCGCAGATGCACTAGGCCGTGCTCCAGCCTTACAAAGCGGCGATCAATCAAAGCGTTATCGGTCATGACGGCTGCACAATGACCCGCAGATACCGCGCAGATTTACAAAGTTTCAGCGCTATTCGGCTGGTGAGGAAACGGGCCGCTGTAGACTCCTGTAGGCCTGGTTATCCGGCGATACCGTCGTCCTGAACTTGATTCAGGACCTGTTTCAATTGCCATAGCCTCAATTGGATGGAGATGCTGAATCAAGTTCAGCATGGCGGGTGCGCTTTAGGGCCGGAACAAGATTTTTCCAGCCGTCATATTGCCCGCATAGGCTTTCAAGGCCTCCTTCACATCATCCAAAGCATATTCGCCTTGAACGCTGGTGGCGATGGTGCCGTTTTTGAAGAGCGCGCCGACTTCTTTGGCTGCTTTGCCGAGCTGAATAAGGTTTTTACTGCCCATCCAGGTGCCGAGGAAGAAGCCGGTGATCGATTTGCCAGTAAAGATAAGCTCTCTGCGGTCGATATTGCCGATGGGCGTGTCATCTAGGCCGCCATAGACATAGACCGTGCCACCTGGTGGCAAGGCATTGAACATGGTGCCGGTCATGGGGCCGCTGACGGCTTCGAAAGCGACCGTAACGCCGAGTCGGGAGATCTCGCCTTTCAGCCTGTCTTCAAAGTCTGGGTCAGTGGAATTGAGGATGTGCTCGGCGCCCAGGCCTTTGAGGACCTCGGCTTGGTCTTCACGGCGGATGATGTTGAGCACGGTCATGCCTTTGGATTTGGCGATGGCATTGACGATGCGGCCAGCTTGGCTGGCAGCGGCTGTTTGGACGATGGCCGTGTGGCCCGCCTTTTTTGATTGGTCGAGAAAGGCATACGCGGTGAACGGATTGACCAGGAAGGACGCGGCGTTGGAGACAGCCATATCATCCGGCACGGGCAGGCAGCCATTGGCTTCGGCAATGATATGGCTGGACCAAGTGCCGCCATCGTCTGACTGGCTGCCGACTGCGACGCGCTTGCCTTTCACCATACCGGCCATAAACCCGCCGCCGGTGGCGATGACACGGCCCACGCCTTCCCAGCCCGGCACAGCGGGCAAAGTTTTACGCACCCCATACTGGCCGCGCATGAACATGAGGTCAGAGGGGTTGCAGGGCGCGGCTTCCATCTCCACCAGGACTTGGCCTTTGCCCAGCTTTGGCAAGGGAAGCTCCTGGACGGAGAGACCCTCAACCATGGCATCAAAATCTTCGCGATAATCGTCAAACACAACGGCGCGGCGGTGGCTGGGCAAGCTGTCTCGCATGGCAGAGTTCCTCTCAGGTTTGCTTGCAGAGATAGCCTGAAAGTGCGCGCACGCCGCCTAGCGCAAATGAGGATGCGGCAAGGGAGCGCTGTTAAAGCTGCGCGGCCTCTGTGCCAGCCAGCCTGCCAAAGGTTGTTGCCGTAAGGAGGCCGTTGCCAGCGATATAGCCATCGGCGCCAGGACCAGAGATGCCCCGTGCAGCGCCGCCGCCTGCGAACAAGTTTGGCAGAGGAGAGCCATCGGCCCGCAACACACGGCCAACCCCATCGACTTTGAGGCCGCCTTGCGTGTGGAACAGCGCGCCCGTGACTTTGACGGTGTAGAAGGGCCCTTGAAGGGCTGGCTTGCCTTTCCAATCGCGGCCAAAAGCGTCTGGCCCGCCTGCTTTAGCAGCATTCACCGCGTCGTTGGTGGCGATGAGCGCATCGGCGGGCAGGTTGGCCTTTTCGGCTAGACCGTCCAGCGTATCCGCCTCAATCACAGCGCCAGCACTGACGGCCTGCTGAAAGTCATCAAACTTGATCATCAGGTCATAAAGCCGCTGGTCCATGATGGAAAAAGCCACATGCTCCGGCTGGGCGACGACTTTGACGGCCTGTTCAGAATAGCCCTGGCTTTCATCCGAAAAACGCTCGCCAAGGCGATTGACCTGATAGCCGCCCTCCATGATGAGGGGCCAGAGGATGGGAATGGCATGACCAGCGGCCAATCCGCCATGGCCTTGATAGGCATGCATGTCTTCTAGCGCGGCGCCCATGGCCTTACCCCAGACCATCGCTTCGCCTTGATTGCCTGGATGGCCGTGGAAGGTGGCGCCTTCTAATTCGGGAATAAGGTCTTTCACCATGGCTTCGTTGCCACCAAAGCCGCAGCAGGCCAGTATAAGCGCCTCGCAGCCCACATCTTCAGACGTGCCGTCTGGACGCGCATAGGCAACGCCGTGGATGCGGGCGTCCTCATCGGCGTAGAGCGTATGGACTTGCGCATCAGTGAGAATGTCCGCTCCAGCCGTGGCGCAGGCTTCTTCAAGCGCTGCCATCAGTTCCGCGCCAGTGCGGTTGGGCGTGCCATACATGCGCATGGCCGAATGGCCCGGATAGGTGAAGCCGTCGATGAGGTCGATAGGGATGGCATGCCGATCTTTCATCCAAGCAACGGTGCCTGCCGATTCTTGCGCTAGATGCTGCACGACGATGTCATCGGTGCGCGCCTTGGTCTTTTTGATGATATCGTCTGCAAAGACTTCCGGGCTGTCCTGAATGCCGCGCGCGGCTTGTTCTGGCGTCCCGGCAGCGGGAATGAGACCTGTTGACATGGATGTGGTGCCCCAAACTTTGGGGTCCCGCTCTAGCACCAGGACATCAGCGCCTGCATCCCGCGCCGCCAGGGCTGCCGTCAGGCCGCAGCCGCCGGCCCCGACGATAAGGACAGGTACGGTGAACTCAAACCCAGCCTCCGGCGGCGGAGCGATCTTGGGGGCGAAGGCCACTAGGCCGTAAACTCATAAATGGAAACGCCCGGGATGGCCCAGAGATGGTTTTT
>ERZ1740067.1168-NODE-1168-length-18666-cov-8.106926_pt1 | contig 18666 bp, 13 predicted proteins | sample MGYA00581736_ERZ1740067 | MGnify/ENA primary metagenome ERZ1740067 (study PRJEB43018, sample SAMN04849236) | marine metagenome | isolation source: floating plastic debris | place: Pacific Ocean | collected 2008-08-27 | study: EMG produced TPA metagenomics... | reverse complement strand
CCGTTGGCTGGCCCTCTACGTTGTCGGGGATACCGTCATCATCGCTGTCGATGTCGAGGCTGTCGGCAAAGCCGTCACCATCGGTGTCAATACTACCGTCGCCCTCCACGGTGTCCAATATACCATCGTTGTCATCATCGATGTCAACCACATCGGGAACGCCGTCACCATCGGTGTCGGGGCCGTTGTCCGGGTCGAGGTAGTCCGGCGTGCCGTCGCCGTCGGTATCGTCGTTGGTCGGGTCGCCGTCACCATCCGCATCCTCGTCAGGGGTCTCGATGCCGTCGCCGTCATCATCTAGGTCACGGTAGTTGACGTCATCAGTGCCATCGGTGTCCGGTAGGTCGTTGGCAGGGTCGTCTATCTCGTCGTTCACGTCAAAGCCGTCGTCAACGTCAACGCCCTCGTAACCATCGTCCAATCCGTCGCCATCGGTGTCACTGCCCGTTAATGCCTGGTCGGGCTCTCCGTCGAAGTCAAAGTCGTTACCCTCGTTGTTGTCGGGCACCAGGTCGTTGTCGCTGTCACCGTCAAGGTAGTCAGGATTATCGGTACCGTCGGTGTTCTCGGGCGTGATCCCCTCGTCACCGCCAATGCCCTCATAGGCATCGTCAAGACCATCATTGTCGCTGTCGCTGCCACTTGGCGGAACATAGCCATCCGTTGGCTGGCCCTCTACGTTGTCGGGGATACCGTCATCATCGCTGTCGATGTCAAGCCTATCAGGGAGACCGTCATCATCAGAATCTATATCTTCGCTAAATGTAATTGTTATAGGGTTCCTAAAGTTTTCAAGACATGAAAACTGAATTCCAGATTGTCTCGGTATCTCGGTAGAAAAATTATCATTCCTCTCTGTTTGCACACCAAATCTGAAAACAAAAGAAGAAATATCAACAAATTCAACCGCCACGTTCACTGAAGGGTTCTGATTTGAAATTCCATTAAACTCATTCGTTCCACCATTAATAAGTAATCCTCCTAATGTTGGATTCACCGTTACGTCGCTAGGATTATCTACCGTAAAACTTACTGGTGTATCGAATCTATTGAATTCTTGAAATCCGTCATTCCCATCGACATCAATAAAATTTGCAATTAAATTATCAAGTACAACTGGCTCTATAGTACCTTTAGACACTAATGAAATTCTCAAATCAACGAAAGGTCTCCTTACATCGTCAGTGAATTCAAATTCTATTTCAGGTTTAAAAAATTCAGAATCTATCTGATTTTGATCAAGAACATCTATTCGGCCATTTAAAATTGTTTCTATCGTAATAATCGCATCCAGACCGTCTGAAACGTCAGCTATTCTATAAGTAGCTCCTTCTTTAAATGCAATTCCAGATTCCAAAACAGGTGGGGTACTAAAATCCAAACTCGGAACATTATCACAATCGAAGCCTGTACCTAGTATACTTGACTCACTCTGGTCTAAAATACCATCATTATCTGAATCTATATCCAGATAATCGGCGACGGTATCTTTATCTGTATCAATAGGTATCAAACCTTCACCACCCCCTGGAACACTTTCATAAGCATCGTCAAGACCGTTCCCATCAGAATCAACCCCAGATTTTGCTATTAAGGTCTGGACGTACTGTGCTTCGATACTATCAATCAAACCGTCGTTGTCTGAATCTAAGTCAAAACTATCTAAGAAACCGTCACCATCAGTATCGATAAGACCTTCTAATGAATCTAAAATACCGTCGTTATCGTCATCAATATCTATAGAATCTTCCACTCCATCACCATCAAAATCTTGGACTACAGGAAGTTTTTCAAGTTTAGGATTTATATTAAATGAAGAAATTATACCAAAAGACAGTACAATCAACAAGAGTTTAAATGTTGATATAATTCTTCTCTTAATTGTTTTTAAAATAAGATAATCCATAAATGATAGTTTTATTTAAACATATCACCATGGCGTTTGTAGGTATAGTTATCTCTCACAGAGACTGAGGGGAAAAATCTATGATTTCCGCAAGAATTGGGTTCTCGAAATAAATAACTAGGCATAGTTACTTTTAATCCGTGAAAACTCCTATTTTACTCGATTAACGACGTGTTTTTTGTTTAATGTAAATATACGTACGTAATCCCACATTGGATTTCAGACCTTACAAAACTGCCAAAGGAACGCAAAACTCCGTCGAAAATACCCCATTAGACGTGGTCTAAATTTTATTTTGTTAATTTTTATTCCAGACATATTAACAATAAGATTTCCTGTTTGGAAATAGTCATTTTAGTTTCAATTATTTTTGCCTAAATTTTTTTGAATGGATTTTGAAAAGGAAATTGCACGAAGGAGAACATTTGGTATAATCTCCCATCCAGATGCTGGTAAGACTACCCTTACCGAAAAGCTTTTGTTATTTGGAGGGGCTATACAAGAAGCTGGTGCTGTAAAAAGCAACAAAATAAAAAAATCGGCTACGAGTGATTTTATGGAAATTGAACGACAAAGAGGAATCTCGGTAGCTACTTCGGTCTTAGCTTTCATTTACAAAGACAAAAAAATTAATATTCTGGACACCCCAGGTCACAAAGACTTCGCTGAAGATACCTTTCGGACATTGACCGCTGTTGATAGCGTCATCGTTGTAATTGATGTGGCCAAAGGGGTTGAGGAACAGACTGAAAAGCTAGTTGAAGTTTGTCGTATGCGAAATATTCCCATGATCGTTTTTATCAATAAGTTAGATAGAGAAGGTAAGGATGCTTTCGATTTGCTGGATGAAGTAGAGCAAAAACTTGGCCTCTCCGTTACCCCTTTGAGTTTTCCAATCGGGATGGGGTACGATTTTAAGGGTATCTACAATATCTACGAGAAAAATATTAATCTTTTTAGCGGTCAAAGTAAACAGCATATTGAGGACACAATCGCTTTTGATGATTTGGATAATCCAGAGCTGGAGAAAATAATTGGCGAAACGCATGCTCAAAATCTAAGGGAATATCTCGAACTTACAGGAGCGGTATATCCAAAATTTGATAAACAACTATATTTGGCTGGACAATTACAACCTGTATTTTTTGGCTCTGCATTGAATAATTTTGGTGTTAGGGAACTTTTGGACTGTTTTATTGAAATTGCTCCTGCCCCTCGACCAAAAAACGCAGAGGAGCGACTAGTTGAGCCCCATGAAAAAGTCTTCTCAGGATTTGTATTTAAAATCCATGCTAACATGGACCCGAAACATCGTGATCGGCTAGCTTTTGTTAAGATTGTTTCAGGAGCCTTTGAACGAAATACCCCCTACTTACATGTGCGTCATGAGAAAAAATTAAAGTTCTCAAGTCCAAATGCTTTTTTTGCCGAAAAAAAAGCAATCGTGGACATTTCCTATCCTGGGGATATAGTAGGTTTACATGATACCGGAAACTTTAAGATTGGTGATACGTTGACAGGCGGTGAAAAACTGAATTATAAAGGTATACCTAGTTTCTCACCAGAACATTTTCGGTATATCAACAATGCGGATCCAATGAAAGCGAAGCAGTTAAACAAGGGAATCGATCAATTAATGGATGAAGGTGTCGCACAGCTCTTTACCCTAGAGCTCAACGGGAGAAAAATTATTGGTACGGTAGGTGCTTTACAATATGAAGTGATTCAGTACCGATTGGAACATGAATACGGTGCAAAATGTACCTATGAAAACTTTCCGGTTTATAAAGCCTGTTGGGTAGATAGTGAGGAAAGTGATGAATTTCTGGAGTTCAAAAGGATAAAACAGAAATTCTTGGCAAAGGACAAACAAGGTCAATTGGTTTTTCTAGCTGATTCCTCATTCTCACTACAAATGACACAACAGAAATATCCATCATTGGGGTTTCGGTTTACTTCAGAAAAAGAGGCTTAAATTACCATTTATGAATCTGGTCCTGCTTTGGTTCAATTTTTATACTTCATTTAAATTAGCTAAGATGGTAATCGGAACATTATTTCTTTATTCTATTTTTCCAAAAGTGGATAAAAGAGATTAGCATCATAAAAAAAATCATTATTCCGATTATTTCAGTATTATTTTTAAAGTTTGATGTGGTAATTTTTTATTTACAACCAATGTGATGATGAAAAAGAAGAAAAAAGTTCCTGTCATAATTCTTAACGGATTTCTTGGGTCTGGAAAAACAACCTTGTTCAGAAATCTTTTATCCCAGGCGAAGCAGAAAGATATCTCAGTTTGCGCCATAGTGAACGATATGAGCGAATTGGATGTTGATGGAGAGTTGCTTGGAATTACTGACATTGTTGAGAAAGACAGTAGCATTTTAGAATCGATACATTCCTGTGTGCTGAGCAGTAAGAAGGGAATAATAGCATTGAATAAATCCCTTGAAAGATTGCTGTCCTATCAGAATCCAGAATTAATTATCATTGAAACCTCAGGTAGCTGTCATCCCATGCCCTTAGTGCAATATTTTGAAAACCACCAAAGCGCTAAACTAACCGGTCTTTTTGTTTTGGTTGATAGTTTAATGCTTGCACACGATTATAGTTATGGCGAAAGCTTGGTTCCAAAAATGCAAAATAATTTAGCTGAAAACATAAGAGATACTACTAACCTGTTGGTAGAACAGATGATGTTCTGTAGTCATCTGCTTCTGACCAAAGCTGACCGTATCCAAAAGGATAAACTACCTCATATTGCTTCTTATATAAAAACTATAAATCCTTTTTCTTCGACCCATTCGGTACATTTTGGGAAACTGGCTATAGAATCATTATTTGAGTTGGAAGAATATGATTACCATCGGATTGCACAATTGGTCAATGAGTTAACACCAATTCTTGAAACTGAGGAGGGGAGTGATCGACCCTACGATTTAGCCACACGGGTTATTAAAGACGATAGACCTTTCCACCCCAAGCGTCTTTGGGAAACCTGCCATCAATATCTTGGTCATGGTATTTATCGCAGTAAGGGATTTTTTTGGTTGGCCAGCAGGGATAAACACTCCTTATTATGGAATCAAGCCGCCGGTAGTATAAGTTTAGAAATCATAGGCTCTTGGCGAGCTGGAATCTTAGAAGATACTGACCATGGGCTTTCCGAAATAGAGGTAAAATTACTGAGTGAAAAACTCTCGAAAGAATCAGGACGTTTTGGGGACCGTCATTGTGATTTAACCGTAATAGGCGACAAAGCCGAAATAGACCAATTCACCAATGCCTTGAAAGCCTGCTTTCTAGAAAATGAGGAAATTCAACTTTGGCGAAATGGTCACTCTTTCGAAGATCCCTGGCCAAAAAACTTAGTGAAATTAGTGAACTAGCTATAAAATCTAAGCCTCACCTGTTGGTCCAAAATTAAAGGGTATTGGGGGCTGTTCATAGTCTTTAATAGTTCCATGAGCCTTTTCAAACCTGTTTACATTATCATTGAGTGCCTTTAGGAACTTTTTAGCGTGTTGGGGCGTCAAAACGATTCTGCTCTTCACCTTTGCTTTTGGAGCGCCTGGCATCATACTGATAAAGTCTACTACAAACTCTGAAACGGAATGGTTGATAATCGCAAGATTGGAATAGGTTCCTTCAGCGGTTTTTTCATCCAATTCGATATTGATTTGCTTTTGATTCTTATTGTTATTTTCGGCCATTTTTTAATCCTCCGATATATTTAAAAAGAAAACCCTGACGTTGGCCAGGGTTTTGTATTTAGAATTTAAATTCCTCTTTTCGAGCCATTATTTCATCATACTCCTCTTTGGATCCTACTATGATACTGTCATAATCCCTCATACCAGTACCTGCGGGAATTTTATGTCCAACAATCACATTCTCTTTAAGACCTTCCAATGTATCAACCTTACCACTTACAGCTGCTTCGTTCAATACTTTGGTCGTTTCTTGGAAAGATGCTGCAGATATAAACGATTTTGTCTGCAACGAAGCTCTCGTTATCCCTTGAAGGATTGGAGTAGCAGTAGCTGCAACTGCATCCCGCGCGGAAACCAATGTCTTATCAGAGCGCTTTAGTAAAGAATTTTCGTCTCTCAGCTCTCTTGCAGAAATAATTTGACCCGCTTTAAGGTTCTCTGACTCCCCAATATCTTCCACAACTTTCTTTCCGAAAATCTCATCATTTTCCCTAATGAAATCATCTTTGTGAATCAATTGGTTCTCCAAGAAAATGGTATCACCGGCATCTTCAATACGAACCTTACGCATCATTTGGCGCACAACTACTTCAAAATGCTTATCATTAATCTTAACACCCTGTAATCGATATACTTCCTGTACTTCGTTCACCAAGTACTGTTGAACGGCAGATGGGCCCTTGATGGCCAAAATATCCTCAGGAGTTATTGATCCATCCGACAATGGCATTCCCGCTCTAACGTAGTCATTTTCTTGAACCAAAATCTGGTTGGACAATTTCACTAAATACTTCTTGATTTCACCCAATTTTGATTCAATGATGATTTCCCGATTACCCCGTTTTATCTTTCCAAATGATACTACACCATCAATTTCAGAGACAACCGCCGGATTAGAAGGATTTCGCGCTTCAAACAATTCTGTCACCCTTGGAAGACCACCAGTGATATCACCGGCTTTAGCAGACTTTCGAGGGATTTTCACCAAGATTTTACCCTCTTTTATTTTATCTCCATCATCTACCATGATGTGCGATCCGACAGGAAGGTTGTACGAACGTAATGTTTCTCCCTTTCCATCCTTTATCAAAAGAGTAGGAATCAACTTCTTATTTCTAGATTCAGAAATTACCTTCTCTTGGAAACCTGTCTGCTCATCAATTTCAACTTGATAGGTCAAACCTTGCTCAATATTTTCATAAGCAATGGCACCCGAAAATTCTGATACAATGACCCCGTTATAAGGATCCCATTGACAGATAGTATCTCCTTTTTTGATTTTGGCACCATTCTTCACAAACAATTGTGACCCATAAGGAATGTTATTTGTACTTAAAGTAATGCCAGTATTATCATCAACAATCTTGATTTCAGATGTTCTTGAGATAACGATATTCGCCTTTTCACCCTCGCTGTTCTCACCTACTACAGTTCTTAAGTCTTCTATTTCAGCAACCCCTTCAAATTTAGCCTCTAACTTGCTTTCCTCAGAAATGTTACCTGCAATACCACCTACGTGGAACGTACGCAAGGTCAACTGCGTACCAGGTTCCCCAATAGACTGCGCGGCAACAACACCAACAGCTTCACCTCTTTGAACCATTTTGTTGGTTGCTAGGTTTCGACCGTAACAAAGAACACAAATTCCCTTAGGAGCCTCACAGGTTAGCGGAGAACGAACCTCAACCTTCTCTATAGGGGAAGCATCTATTTTCTTGATATCAGCTTCTTTTATTTCCTGACCTGCGGAAACCAGTAGTTCTTCATTCATAGGGTTATAGATATCGTGAAGCGATACCCTACCCAAAATTCGTTCTCCTAAGGTTTCCACAACCTCTTCATTTTTTCGCAATGGCGTTACCTCAATTCCTCTAAGCGTACCACAATCTTCAATAGTAACAATTACATCTTGAGATACATCTACCAAACGACGGGTCAAATATCCTGCATCTGCTGTTTTCAAAGCTGTATCTGCTAGACCTTTACGTGCACCGTGTGTCGAAATGAAGTATTCCAAAATTGACAATCCTTCTTTAAAGTTGGAAAGGATCGGGTTTTCAATAATCTCGCCACCACCAGCAGTAGATTTTTTGGGCTTGGCCATCAAACCACGCATTCCGGTCAACTGACGAATCTGCTCTTTGGAGCCCCTCGCACCAGAATCCAACATCATATACACAGAATTGAACCCTTGCTGATCTTCACGAATTCGCTTCATCGCCAATTCTGTAAGCAGGGAGTTTGTTTCCGTCCAAATATCAATTACCTGGTTGTAGCGTTCATTATTGGTAATCAGACCCATGTTGTAGTTCATCATGATACCGTCTACCTTTTCGTTGGCATCAGAAATCATACCCTCTTTTTCAGGTGGAATGAAATATCACCAAGACTAAATGACAATCCTCCTTTGAAAGCGAACTGATATCCCATGGTCTTAATCTTATCAAGGAAAGCCGCCGTTCTGGGCACATCGGTCACCGCTAAAATATCACCAATAATACTACGAAGTGCCTTTTTGGTCAATACTTGATTGATAAAGCCTGCTTCTTCCGGTACTTCTTGATTGAACAAGACCCTACCTACGGTAGTTTCAATGATTTGATTGACCAATTCTCCTTCTTCATTAAAGTCTTTTGCGCGTACTTTAATACTGGCATTCAAATCAACTTTTTTCTCATTAAAAGCAATTTCTACTTCCTCATAGGAATAAAAAGTCAACCCTTCTCCCTTTACCGTTATCTCATCGTCAGATAGGCGCTTTTTGGTCATATAATAAAGTCCCAAAACCATATCTTGTGATGGTACGGCAATTGGAGAGCCGTTTGCAGGGTTCAAAATGTTTTGAGAGGCCAACATCAATAATTGCGCTTCCAAAATCGCTTCTGGGCCCAATGGCAAATGCACTGCCATTTGGTCTCCATCGAAATCTGCATTAAACGCTGTACAGGCCAATGGATGCAAACGAATCGCCTTACCTTCAATCAGTTTAGGCTGGAACGCTTGAATACCTAATCTGTGCAAGGTGGGAGCCCTGTTCAATAAGACAGGATGCCCTTTAATCACATTATCCAAGATATCCCAGACTACCGGTTCCTTTTTATCAATAATCTTTTTGGCCGATTTTACCGTTTTTACAATTCCCCTTTCAATTAATTTTCGGATGACAAAAGGTTTATACAATTCAGCAGCCATATCTTTTGGTAGACCACATTCATAAAGGTTCATTTCAGGACCAACAACAATAACTGAACGTGCTGAATAATCCACACGTTTTCCCAATAGGTTTTGACGGAAACGACCCTGCTTCCCTTTTAAAGAGTCAGAAAGGGATTTTAACGGACGGTTGGATTCCGTTTTGACCGCAGATGCTTTTCTGGTATTGTCAAATAGGGAATCTACTGATTCCTGAAGCATACGCTTCTCATTACGCAGAATTACTTCAGGGGCTTTGATTTCCATCAATCGCTTCAAACGGTTGTTTCGAATAATAACCCTACGATACAAATCGTTTAAGTCGGAAGTGGCAAAACGACCGCCATCCAAAGGAACCAATGGACGTAATTCTGGTGGAATTACAGGGATTACCTTCATAATCATCCACTCCGGACGATTTTCACGGTTGTCTTGTGATTCACGAAGTGCCTCTACTACTTGTAATCTTTTTAACGCTTCGGTCTTACGCTGTTTCGAGGTCTCTGTATTCGCCTTATGCCTAAGTTCATAAGAAAGTTGTTCCAAATCAATTCGTGACAACAGATCAATAAGACATTCCGCTCCCATTTTGGCAATAAACTTATTGGGATCAGAATCTTCCAAATATTGGTTCTCGGCGGGAATAGATTCCAAAATATTGAGATACTCCTCCTCAGTCAGGAAATCCATCTTGTTAATTTCCTCTCCTTCCGGACCCTTGGCAATACCTGGTTGAATAACCACATACCGCTCATAGTAAATAATCATATCCAATTTCTTGGATGGAAGCCCTAGTAGATATCCTATTTTATTCGGTAAGGAACGGAAGTACCAGATATGTGCCACAGGAACCACCAAGTTGATGTGACCCACACGGTCTCTACGCACCTTTTTTTCCGTTACTTCCACACCACAACGGTCGCAGACAATACCGCGGTAACGGATACGCTTATATTTTCCACAGGCACATTCATAATCCTTTACAGGACCAAAAATACGCTCACAGAACAACCCATCCCTCTCAGGCTTATGGGTACGATAATTAATGGTTTCAGGCTTTAAAACCTCACCTCGGGACTCTGCCAAAATTGCTTCTGGAGAAGACAATCCTATAGAGATTTTATTGAACCTTTTTGGAGTATTATTATCTTTTAATCTAGCCATGATATTACGAAGCTATTATATTAAATGTTCTCTTTAAATTTCTTATTCTTCCAATCTAATGTCAAGACCCAATCCTTTGAGTTCGTGCATCAATACATTGAAAGATTCTGGCAATCCAGGCTCTGGCATAGTCTCACCCTTGACGATAGATTCATAGGTTTTGGCCCTACCGACAACATCATCGGACTTAACGGTCAAGATTTCCCGCAGTGTCGATGAGGCCCCATAGGCTTCCAAGGCCCATACTTCCATCTCCCCGAATCGTTGACCACCAAATTGTGCTTTACCACCCAACGGTTGTTGTGTAATCAAGGAGTATGGACCGATAGAACGCGCGTGCATTTTATCATCGACCATGTGCCCTAGTTTCAACATGTAAATCACACCCACTGTTGCTGCTTGGTCAAAACGCTCACCGGTTCCACCGTCATATAAATGCGTATGACCGAAACGTGGCACACCGGCTTCATCGGTAAATCCATTAATTTCATCAAGGGACGCACCGTCAAAGATTGGAGTAGCATATTTCTTACCCAATTTTTGGCCTGCCCATCCTAATACGGTCTCATAAATTTGACCAATATTCATTCTTGAAGGCACACCCAATGGGTTCAAAACAATATCAACAGGTGTTCCATCTTCCAAGAAAGGCATATCTTCTTGACGAACGATACGGGCAACAATACCTTTGTTACCGTGACGGCCTGCCATCTTATCCCCCACTTTAAGTTTACGCTTTTTAGCAATGTAAACTTTAGCCAACTTCATAATACCTGCCGGTAATTCATCACCTACCGAGATGGTAAACTTATCTCTTCTTAAACTTCCTTGAAGGTCATTCAATTTAATTTTGTAATTGTGCAACAAATCGTTCACCAACGTATTGGTTTTATCATCTGTTGTCCAAGTACCGCTAATCAAGTGCGCAAAATCATCAACTGAATTCAGCATTTTAATAGTGTACTTTTTACCTTTAGGAAGTACTTCTTCACCCAAATCATTCTGAACGCCCTGTGAAGTTTTTCCGTTGACCAAGGCGAAAAGCTTTTCAACCAATACGTCTTTAAGCTGTTGGAACTTCACCTCATAATCCAACTCCAGTTTCGAAATGGCCTCTTTATCTTCAGAGCGCTTGCGCTTGTCTTTGATTGAACGTGAGAACAACTTCTTATCGATAACAACCCCTCTTAATGAAGGTGACGCTTTTAAAGAAGCGTCTTTTACATCACCAGCTTTATCACCGAATATAGCTCGAAGTAATTTCTCTTCAGGTGTTGGGTCCGACTCTCCTTTAGGCGTAATCTTACCAATTAAAATATCACCAGGTTTCACCTCTGCTCCCACACGAATCATTCCGTTCTCATCCAAATCCTTGGTGGCCTCTTCAGAAACATTAGGGATATCATTTGTCAACTCTTCTGCACCTAATTTGGTGTCACGCACCTCAAGGGAATACTCGTCTATGTGAATGGAAGTGAAAATATCTTCACGTACGACTTTTTCAGAAATCACAATGGCATCCTCAAAGTTATACCCTTTCCAAGGCATAAAGGCCACTTTCATATTTCTGCCTAAAGCCAGCTCTCCTTTTTGCGTAGCATAGCCCTCACATAAAACCTGTCCTTTTTGTACCTTGTCACCTTTTCTTACAATGGGCTTGAGATTAATCGAAGTACCTTGGTTGGTCTTGCGGAACTTGATGAGGTCATAAGTCTTGGAATCTTCTTCAAAACTGACCATCTTTTCTTCTTCAGACCTTGAATATTTAATGACAATCTTTTTGGCGTCTACGTAATCAACGACACCATTTTCTTCGGCATTTACCAATACACGGGAATCTTTGGCCACCTGTCTTTCAAGACCTGTACCAACTATAGGCGATTCAGGACGCAACAAAGGCACAGCCTGACGCATCATGTTAGACCCCATCAAAGCACGGTTTGCATCATCATGCTCCAAGAAAGGAATTAATGAAGCTGAAATGGAAGCGATTTGATTTGGCGCAACGTCAGTATAATTTACTTCTGATGGGTCGACCACAGGGAAATCACCTTCTTCACGAGCAATCACCTTATCATTGATGATGCTTCCATCTTCCTTCAAAGGAATATTGGCTTGAGCGATTTTCATCCCTTCTTCTTCCTCAGCACTCAGGTACCCGAAATTCTTCGTATCTACTTTTCCATCCTTCACTTTACGGTAAGGCGTTTCCAAGAAACCCATCTGATTTACCTTGGCAAAAACGGAAAGTGAAGAAATCAAACCAATGTTTGGACCTTCAGGCGTCTCAATAGGGCACAATCGCCCATAATGGGTGTAGTGCACGTCTCGAACTTCGAATCCAGCCCTTTCTCTTGATAAACCACCTGGGCCTAATGCAGAAAGTCTTCTTTTATGGGTAATCTCAGCCAACGGATTCGTCTGGTCCATAAATTGGGAAAGCTGATTCGTACCGAAGAATGAATTGATTACTGACGAAAGTGTCTTAGCATTAATCAAATCAATTGGGGTAAAGACCTCATTATCACGAACGTTCATTCGCTCACGAATGGTACGCGCCATACGTGCCAAACCAACGCCAAACTGTGATGACAACTGCTCACCTACCGTTCTTACCCGTCGATTGGACAAGTGGTCAATATCATCAATTTCTGCTTTTGAGTTGATTAGCTCAATTAAATATTTAATGATGGTAATGATATCTTCCTTGGTCAAAACTTGTTTGTCCATTCCAATATCAAGACCCAATTTTTTATTCATTCGATAACGCCCAACTTCACCTAGGTTATATCGCTGATCGGAGAAGAACAATTTATCTATGATTCCCCTTGCCGTTTCTTCATCTGGTGGTTCAGCGTTACGTAGTTGCCTGTAAATATGTTCTACCGCTTCTTTTTCTGAGTTGGTAGGATCTTTTTGAAGTGTATTATGAATGATTGCGTAATCAGATAGATTTGCATTCTCTTTATGCAAAAGAATGGTCTTCACATCTGCATCTATAATTTCATCTATATGCTCTTTTTCGAGAACTGTATCACGATCAAGGATAATTTCATTCCGTTCTATGGAGACCACCTCACCTGTATCTTCATCAACGAAATCTTCGTGCCAAGTGTTCAAGACCCTTGCGGCCAACTTGCGGCCCAAAACTTTTTTCAAGCCCGCTTTTGAAACTTTTACCTCCTCTGAAAGGTCAAAAATTTCGAGAATATCTTTATCACGCTCAAATCCTATAGCCCTGAAGAGGGTAGTAACAGGTAGTTTTTTCTTTCTATCAATGTACGCATACATCACGCTATTGATATCTGTGGCGAACTCAATCCATGACCCCTTGAATGGAATTACCCTAGCTGAATAAAGCTTTGTTCCATTGGCATGGAAAGACTGTCCAAAAAATACTCCTGGTGATCGATGCAATTGAGAAACTACGACGCGCTCAGCTCCATTGATAACAAATGTTCCACTGGGTGTCATATACGGAATAGTACCCAAATAAACGTCTTGGACTATGGTCTCAAAATCTTCGTGCTCCGGATCGGTACAATATAGCTTCAGCCTTGCTTTTAAAGGAACACTATAGGTTAAACCACGTTCTATACATTCTTGAATAGTGTATCTGGGTGGATCAATGAAATAATCCAAAAATTCCAAAACGAACTGATTGCGGGTATCGGTAATCGGAAAATTTTCCATGAAGGTATTGTACAGCCCTTCATTACCACGTTCATCAGATTTGGTTTCAAGTTGGAAAAAATCTTGAAATGATTTTATTTGGATGTCCAAGAAATCCGGGTATTCCGGCATGTTCTTAGCGGTTGCAAAGTTTACTCTTTCTTCAGTGTTGTTAGTGAACATCAATGGACAATTTTAATAGTGAATTCTCGGTCTGGGTGCGTATATCTTCATACGCTTCTATTAAACAGGCTAAGGTCTTACCCACCTTTAGTGAGAAGACCTTAACCAAAAATGATATAGTTTTCGCTACTATTTAAGCTCAACTTCTGCTCCTGCTTCTTCCAAAGAATTTTTAATTCCTTCAGCTTCGTCTTTAGAAACACCTTCTTTAACTGCTTTGGGTGCGCTATCAACGATTTCTTTAGCATCTTTCAATCCAAGACCGGTTAATTCTTTAACCAATTTAACCACAGCCAATTTAGATCCACCTGGGGCCTTAAGAATAACATCGAACTCAGATTTTTCTTCAGCAGCATCTTCACCACCACCAGCAGCTCCGCCACCAGCAGCAACAGCTACTGCAGCAGCAGCAGGCTCAATGCCGTATTCTTCTTTCAATATATCAGCCAACTCATTTACCTCTTTTACGGTAAGGTTAACCAATTGCTCTGCAAAATCTTTCAAATCTGCCATTTTCTATCGTTTTAATAAATTTTTAAAAATATGTTTGTTTTAGTGCGTACGTATTATCTTTCGGACAATGTTTTAAGGATACCTGCTAATTTACCGCCACCGGATTTCAATCCAGAAATAACGTTCTTCGCAGGAGACTGTAACAATCCAATGATATCGCCAATAACTTCTTCTTTTGACTTGATGTTCACCAAAGCCTCAAGATTCTCATCACCAATATAGACTGCCTCCTCAATAAAGGCCCCTTTCAATAGAGGCTTATCCGCCTTTTTTCTAAAGTTCTTAATTAATTTCGCCGGGGCGTTACCAGTCTCAGAAAGCATCAAAGAAGTGTTCCCCTTTAATACACTCGGTAGTTCGCCGAACTCTTTGTCAGAAGCTTCCATCGCCTTTGCCAACAAAGTATTCTTAACAACCGCAAGCTTAATGTTTGCCTTGAAACAAGCTCTTCTCAAATCAGAAGTTGCTGTGGCATTCAATCCAGAAATATCTGCCAAATATATGTTGGCGTTGTCGGCCAACTGAGCAGTCAAATCTTCAATAACGATTCCTTTTTCTTCTCTTGTCATCTTTAGTAACTATTTGAACAACTCTTTTTTAAACGGCTTTAGGGTCTAATTGAACACTAGGGCTCATCGTACTGCTCAGGTAAATACTTTTCATATATACTCCTTTTGCAGCGGCGGGTTTAAGCTTATTTAACGTATCTATAAGCTCTTTAGCATTACCCGCAATCTTGTCAGGAGAAAATGAAACTTTTCCTATAGCAGCATGAACGATTCCCGTTTTATCAACCTTGAAATCAATCTTACCTCCCTTTACATCTGCAACCGCTTTAGCCACATCCATGGTTACGGTTCCGGTTTTTGGATTGGGCATTAAACCTCTTGGACCAAGAATACGGCCGAGAGGACCTAACTTACCCATTACACTGGGCATTGTGACAATGACGTCAACGTCTGTCCATCCTCCCTTTATTTTGTCCAAATATTCATCCAACCCTACAAAATCAGCCCCAGCCTCTTTAGCCTCGGCCTCTTTGTCTGGGGTCACCAATGCTAAAACCTTCACGTCTTTACCTGTTCCGTGAGGTAAGGTAACGACACCACGCACCATTTGATTTGCCTTTCTGGGATCGACTCCCAATCTTACCGCCAAATCAACCGATGCATCGAATTTTACATTGGTTATTTCTTTTACCAAAGAAGAGGCCTCTTCCAAAGAATACATTTTATTCTTATCGATTTTGGCCAATGCTTCTTTTTGCTTTTTCGTCAATTTTGCCATTATAAATTGCTTTTCCGATTAAAAAGGTTTCGCACCAGACACCTTAAGTCCCATGGAACGCGCAGTACCGGCAATCATCATCATCGCTGATTCTACCGTAAATGCATTTAAGTCAACCATTTTGTCTTCAGCAATCGTTTTTACTTGATCCCAAGTAACCGATCCTGATTTCACACGGTTAGGTTCGCCAGATCCCTTTTTAATCTTAGCAGCTTCCATCAATTGAACGGCCGCAGGTGGTGTTTTTACAACAAATTCAAAAGATTTGTCTTTGTAAACGGTGATAACAACGGGTAAAACCTTACCCTGTTTGTCCTGAGTACGTGCATTAAACTGCTTACAGAACTCCATGATGTTAACACCAGCAGCACCTAAGGCGGGTCCAACCGGTGGCGATGGATTCGCAGCACCTCCCCTAACTTGTAGTTTTACAACCTTATCTACTTCTTTTGCCATTTTTACTAATTAAATTTTAATTGTGTTTATTGGAAGCAACACAACTTCTATATGTAACAGCTCTTTATTTAAATTGAAGATATTAGAAACAAGATTCAAGATTTTATTATTTTTCTACAAATAATCACCTTAGATATAATATCTCACATCTTTATTTTCACTTAAACTTTCTCCACTTGCATATAACTCAGTTCCAATGGTGTTTTTCTTCCAAAAATTTTCACCATAACTTCGAGCTTACGCTTTTCTTCATTTATTTTTTCTACGGTACCATTAAATCCATTAAATGGGCCATCAATGACCTTGACTGTTTCCCCTAAAATGAATGGTATGGCAACGTTATCAGTGTTAACGGCCAATTCATCAACTTTACCAAGCATACGATTGACTTCAGACTTGCGTAAGGGAACCGGATCTCCACCCTTGGTCTCACCTAAGAAACCAATGACATTTGTTATCGATTTAATGATGTGAATCATTTCACCGCCCAAATTGGCTTTAATCATGATATACCCAGGAAAATAAGTACGCTCTTTGTTAATTTTCTTTCCATTTCGAATTTGAACTACCTTTTCAGTAGGCACCAAAACATCTTCTAAATAATCTCCAAAGCCAGCACGCTCAACTTCACTCTCAATGTAGCCCTTGATTTTATTCTCTTGGCCACTTACCGCTCGTACCACATACCATTTTTTTTCCAGAACCTCGGCCATCGTCTATCCTATTAACTTTTCAAAGTATAACGCTATCAACTTACTGAACACAGTATCTACACCCCATGTAGCCAGAGCAAAAAGAATTGAAAAAACCGCCACAACTACCATTAAATTAGAAGCTTTCTCTCGGTTTAACCAAGTCACATTGTTTTTCAACTCTTCCCAAGATTCTTTAATGTAAGTCAACATCTTAAATTCTTTTTTGCAATACAGGAGATTTCCCTTTGGCTTACAGCTCAAACTAAATCTCTTGCTTCACTGGCTTTTATTATTTATTCAGCACGGGAGGAGAGACTCGAACTCCCGACACCTGGTTTTGGAGACCAGTGCTCTACCAACTGAGCTACACCCGTTTATATTTACACTGAAAGGTATCCGCCTGAAAAGCGAACACCCTCAATGTAAAGTGATTATTTCAAAAAATTAATCTAGAATTTCGGTAACCTGTCCAGCCCCTACCGTTCTACCACCTTCACGAATAGCAAAACGAAGACCTACATTTAATGCAATTGGCTGAATCAAATCAACTGTTATGGTCAAGTTATCTCCTGGCATTACCATCTCTACCCCATCAGGAAGATTAATGTTTCCGGTTACGTCAGTAGTCCTTACATAGAACTGCGGACGGTAGTTATTATGGAATGGTGTGTGACGACCACCTTCTTCTTTTTTCAAGATATACACCTCAGCCTTAAATTTGGCATGCGGAGTTACTGAACCTGGCTTGCAGATAACCATACCCCTTTTGATATCTGATTTCTCGATACCTCTCAAAAGAATACCTACGTTATCGCCTGCTTCTCCCCTGTCCAAAATCTTACGGAACATCTCTACACCAGTAATAGTTGAAGAAAGTTTTTCGGCACCCATACCGATGATATCAACTGCATCACCTGTATTGGCCACACCCGTTTCGATACGACCTGTTGCCACGGTACCCCGACCTGTAATCGTAAATACATCTTCAATTGGCATCAAGAAGTCTTTATCAATGTCACGGGCAGGAAGCTCAATCCACTCATCTACCGATTTCATTAATTCCATTACAGTATCAACCCATTTTTGCTCACCGTTCAAGGCACCAAGGGCAGAACCTGAAATTACAGGACCATTGTCACCATCATACTCATAAAAAGAAAGCAATTCACGCACTTCCATTTCTACTAGCTCAAGAAGCTCTTCATCATCGACCATGTCAACTTTATTCAAGAAAACAACAATTCTTGGAATACCAACCTGACGACCTAAGAGGATGTGCTCTCGCGTTTGGGGCATGGGACCATCAGTAGCGGCAACCACTAATATAGCACCATCCATCTGAGCGGCACCAGTTACCATGTTCTTTACGTAATCCGCGTGACCAGGGCAATCAACGTGGGCATAGTGACGGTTTTCCGTTTGATACTCTACGTGAGATGTATTAATGGTAATACCCCTTTCTTTCTCTTCAGGAGCGTTATCGATAGAGTCAAAGCTTCTCAGCTCAGACAAACCAGCATTTGCCAATACCGTAGTAATAGCAGCAGTCAATGTTGTTTTACCATGATCCACGTGTCCAATAGTACCTATGTTAAGGTGTGGTTTGGAACGATCAAAAGTTTCCTTTGCCATTTTTAATAATTTTAATCTTAGTTTATATTAGTGTCTTTACTTCTATCGAGCCAACGACGGGAATTGAACCCGTGACCTCTTCCTTACCAAGGAAACGCTCTACCCCTGAGCTACGTCGGCGTAAAGTGTTCAATCTACATCCTTATTTACAAAGGAAGAGATTTCACCTTCCAATACAGGAAAGCTTCGTCACTCTTTGAGCGGGAGACCGGGTTCGAACCGGCGACATTCAGCTTGGAAGGCTGACGCT
>ERZ1740067.1167-NODE-1167-length-18670-cov-6.335858_pt1 | contig 18670 bp, 24 predicted proteins | sample MGYA00581736_ERZ1740067 | MGnify/ENA primary metagenome ERZ1740067 (study PRJEB43018, sample SAMN04849236) | marine metagenome | isolation source: floating plastic debris | place: Pacific Ocean | collected 2008-08-27 | study: EMG produced TPA metagenomics... | reverse complement strand
AAAGCGCAAGGATTGCAGCGGGAAGCAGCGACATGCAAAGCCTCAGGATATTGAGTGCGGCGTCGGTTTGCGGGGTGCTGCCGTCGGTCGTCTCGACCCAGCCGTATGCGCCAAGGATCAGCCCGAGAAGCAGCGGAGCAAGCGCGTTGGCAACTTTCTGACCAAATAGCCACAGGGCCGAGAACGCGCCTTCGATGGCCTCTCCGGTTTGAGCGCGGGTGACGTCCATAAGGTCAGGATAGATCGCCCATGGTATCTGCTGATACGCGCCGTTGGTCATGCCTGCCAGCACGAACATACCGAACATCGCGGTGACGTTAATCGAGGGCAGCACCGCGTACATCCCGAAAAGCAGTGCGATATAAAGGCTGAGACCAATGATGAGCGCGTTCAGTTTGCCCAAACGCGTCGAGAGGATTACCCAGACAGCTTGGCTGACGATTGAGCCGATGACGAAGGCTGCGAACATCAGGGATAGTGTGCCCAGCGCATTGGCGGCCCCGGAAAGCGGTGTGTTTCCAGTATCTTGGATCAGGTGAAGTGCTGCAAACGGAAGACCTGCGGTCAGCAAGGCCACCGCCAATGTCATCGCGCCGTAAAGCACAGCGAGGATGGTGAAAGGGCGATTTGACAGCACCAGTTTCAGCATTGGCAGGAACGCGGCTGCCGACGGCTCTTCGCTCCGGGGCGCTGTGCGGGCGGCAAAGATAGACAGCCAGATCGCACCGACAATCAGGGGCGACACGGCAAGGGCGGCGCGCACAAACCCTTCGCGGGCGTCTCCGGCAAGGATCGGAATCAGCGCCCCGCCGATCAGGATGCCCAACGACGCGAACCCCATGCGAAACCCAGTCATGGCAGAGCGTTCGCGCGGGTCTTGCGTAATCTCGCCCGCCATCGCGCCATAGGGGATGGCCACCATCGTGAACCCGATGGTGGCAAGGACGAAAAAGCCGGTCACCCACGTAAGGTTACCGATGGTCGTGAAGCCTTGCGGGACCGCGAAAAGACCGATCATGCCCAGCACAAGGACCAGTGCGCCAATGGCCATCCAAGGGGCGCGGCGACCAAAGCGCGTCTGCGTGCGGTCCGAAAGATAGCCGATCAACGGATCGGTGATGATGTCAAAAAGCAGAACAGCGGTTGTGACAGCACCCGCCAGCGCGATGGGCACGCCAAGGTATGTCGTTAAAAACGCAAGCACCAGAAGTTGCTTGACCACGACAAAGACGACGACACCCATGTCGGCAAGGCCCCAGCCTGCTTTTTGTGATAGTGATAGGGCCATGTCCCCTCCGGCATTTTGCACGGACGCTAAGCGCGAAGGCGACAGATCACATAGCGATACGCTGCGTCACGTCTTCGATGGCTGTTTCAATGATCGCAAGACATTCGGGATCGGAGAAGCTGTGGTCCTTGTCTTTGACAAGGGTCAGGCGGATGTCGTCGCATTGGGCGTGATCGAGGAGTCTGAGGGCTGTTTTTGTGCTGACAGAGGTGTCGGCGGTCCCTTGCAAACATCTGACCGGGAACGGCAATTTCATTGGGCTGCGCAGGACAAGGTTGTCGCGACCTTCCTCGATGAGGCGCTTTGTGATGAAGTAGGGCTCACCGTAGTCCGAGGGGAGCGCGATCTGGCCTTCGGTTTCGATTTTCGCGCGCTGATCGGGGGTAAAATTTGCCCAAAAGCCGTCTTCGGTGAAATCAGGGGCTGCGGCGATGGTGACAAGGCCTGCGACCTTTTCCGGCATCGCGCGGGCGTTTAGCAGAGAGATCCAGCCGCCCATGGACGAGCCGACCAGCACTTGCGGGCCGTCCGTCAATTCGGTGATCGCGGCAAGCGCATCCGCTGCCCAATCGCCGATGCACCCGTCGGTGAAGGCCCCGTCGCTATGCCCATGGCCGGAATAGTCGAACCGCAGGTAGGCGCGGCCCTGCGCCTTGTACCGCGCCTCAAGATGGGTGGCTTTAGAGCCTTCCATGTCGGATTTGAAGCCACCAAGAAAAACGACGCCTTGCCCCTGCCCTGCGTGGCGGTAATAGGCGATGCGGCGACCCGATTCGGTGCTCAGATAGGATGGATTAGGCATGCTGTCCTCTGGTTTGCGGTAATGAAAACAGGGGTTTGAAAGGATTTACAAGTTACCTTATTGTCACGTTACTATTTAGTAACTTATAATCATTCTTATGGATGACCTGTTCAAAGCCCTCGCCGATCCGGCCCGCCGCACCCTTCTTGACGCCTTGCGTGACAAGGACGGGCAGACCCTATCGCAACTCGAAGCACATCTGGAGATGTCACGCTTTGGCGTGATGAAACACTTGGGCGTTCTGGAAGAGGCGCATCTGATCACCACGACCAAGCGCGGGCGGTTCAAGCATCACTATCTGAACGCGGCCCGCTTGCAGGCCGCCCTTGACCACTGGATCGAGCCGTATCGCGCCAAGCCTGCGGCGCGCGCGCTGCTTGATCTCAAATCAACCTTGGAAGGAACCGCCCCTATGCCCCAGCCGGACCAAACCCCCGATTTCGTGATGGAAACCTTCATCCGTTGCACCCACGACGCCCTGTGGGACGCGTTGACGAAAGCCGATGCTGTGGCGCATTATCACTTCGTCGCCTCCCATGGCGCGGGCGATATGGATGCCGTCGGAAACCGGATGGCGTTCTGCGCGCCTGACGGCTCCGAGATTGTGGCGCATACGGTCAACGAGATCGCCCCGAAATCACGGATCGACGTCACGTTTGAACCAAACTGGGACGACGTGAAGACCCCATCGCGTTGTGTCTTTCTGGTCGAGCCGATGGCCCAAGCCTGCAAGCTGCGGGTCGAGCACTACGCAATTCCGGAGGGGCATGAAGGTGTTGCCGAAGGCTGGGCACGGACCGTGTCGGGCCTGAAAACCTGGCTGGAAACGGGCGAGGATGTCCGGTTTGGCTTTGAGGAGACCGCCGCATGAGTATCGAGCTGACATATCTGACCCTAAGCGCGCTTCTGGCCGCGTCTCTGTGGATGCCGTTCATCATCGGCGTGAATGCGACCGAGGCGCGCGAGGTGGCGGATTTCAACCGCCCACCCGACCTCAGCCAGATGCCTGCTTGGGTGCACCGCGCACACCGGGCGCATCTGAATATGATCGAACAGTTCTTGCCTTTTGCCGCAGTTGTTATTGTGGCGCATTTGCAAGGCGTATCAACGGCAGTCACGGTGATCGCGACCGCTGCGTTCTTCTGGCTGCGTGTAGCCCATGCAGTTGGCATGATTTCTGGCTTCGCGACATTCCCGATCCGTCCGATTCTGTTCACCGCAGGTTGGGTTTGTATCCTAGCCATCGGAGGCGCTGTTCTGCTGCCGTGAAGACGCCTGTGGCGAGGATATTTAGACCAAGTGGAAGAGGCGGGCGTTGACAGCGGTCGCCCCTTTCGGCATTTGAGCCAGACACATAACCCGCAACCGGGCGTTCCGTGGGCGCCAAACTGACGAGGAGTGCCTGTGATGGCCCAAATCTCTCTGACTTTTCCTGATGGCAATGCGCGTGACTTTGACGCCGGAGTGACACCGGCTGAGGTCGCGGCTGGAATTTCGAATTCGTTGGCGAAAAAGGCAATCTCGGCCACGGTCAATGGCGCGCATTGGGACTTGCAGTGGCCGATTGAGGCGGATGCATCCATTGCAATCAACACCATGAAGGATCGCGCACCTGCCGAAGAACTGGTCCGGCACGATCTGGCGCATATCATGGCGCGCGCGGTGCAGGATATCTGGCCGGACGTGAAGGTGACGATCGGGCCGGTCATCAAGGACGGGTGGTATTACGACTTTGATCGGGCCGAACCGTTCACGCCGGAAGATCTGGGCTTCATCGAGAAAAAGATGAAAGAGATCATCAACAAGCGCGATCCTGTGCGCACGGAGGTGTGGGACCGCCCCCGCGCGATTGCCCATTACGAGGCGTCGGGCGAGCCCTATAAGGTTGAGTTGATCGACAGTATTCCGGGCGATGAGCCGCTACGCATGTATTGGCACGGCGATTGGCAAGACCTGTGTCGCGGCCCGCACTTGCAGCATACCGGCCAAGTCCCCGCGGACGCGTTCAAGCTAATGAGCGTTGCAGGCGCTTATTGGCGCGGCGACAGCGACCGCGCGATGCTCCAGCGGATTTATGGCGTTGCGTTTCTGAACAAGGAAGAGCTGCGCAAACATCTGCATATGCTGGAGGAAGCGGCAAAACGTGACCACCGCAAGCTGGGCCGCGAGATGGACCTGTTTCATATGCAGGAAGAAGCGCCGGGGCAGATCTTCTGGCACCCTAATGGCTGGCGCATCTACACAGAATTGCAGGACTACATGCGGCGCCAGCAGCAGGCGGGCGGCTATGTTGAGGTGAACACGCCTCAGGTCGTGGATCGCAAGCTTTGGGAAGAGTCAGGGCATTGGGAAAAGTATCAAGAAAACATGTTCATCGTTGAGGTCGACGAGGAACACGCCCGTGAGAAAGCGGTCAATGCGTTGAAACCGATGAACTGCCCGTGCCATGTGCAAATCTTTAACCAAGGCCTGAAATCCTACCGCGATTTGCCCCTGCGGATGGCCGAATTCGGATCGTGCAACCGCTACGAACCTTCGGGCGCGCTGCACGGCATTATGCGGGTGCGCGGGTTCACGCAGGACGATGGGCATATCTTCTGCCGCGAAGATCAGATTGAGAGCGAGACGGCGAAGTTCATCAGCTTCCTATCGAAGGTCTACAGCGATTTGGGGTTTGAAAGCTTCAAGGTGAAATTCTCGGACCGGCCCGAGAAACGCGCAGGCTCGGACGCGGTTTGGGACAAGGCCGAAGAGGCGCTTTTGAACGCAACACGCGCCGCGGGTATCGAGCCGGAATTGAACCCCGGAGAAGGTGCATTTTACGGGCCAAAGCTGGAGTTCGTGCTGACCGATGCCATCGGGCGCGACTGGCAATGCGGAACGCATCAGGTCGATTTCGTACTGCCCGAGCGGCTGGATGCGAACTATATCGCCGAGGACGGGGCCAAGCACCGGCCCGTGATGTTGCACCGTGCCACGTTGGGCTCGTTCGAGCGGTTCATAGGGATCCTGATCGAGAACTCATCGGGCCGCCTGCCCTTCTGGCTGGCGCCGCGACAGGTCGTTGTCGCGTCCATCATCTCGGACGCGGATGACTACGTGTATGACGTTGTTGCTGCCCTGCGTAAGGCCGGGGTCCGGGCAGAAGCCGATATTCGCAACGAAAAGATCAACTATAAGGTCCGCGAACATTCAGTCGGCAAAGTGCCGGTGATTCTGGCCTGCGGGCAGCGCGAGGTCGAGGATCGCACCGTATCTTTACGCCGGTTGGGCGAAAAACAGACCTCGGTACAGGTGCTGGAGGATGTTTTGCGTGATCTGGCCGTCGAAGCGAAAGCGCCGGACGTCGCGTAACGAAACTCGCAGCCTTTTTCGAAAACTGTTACGGATGAACGGCTTAGCGCCTTGGGGAAAAATCCCGTGAGGCGCTTTTGCGGTTTTTCCCCGTTAAGCGCGCTCACCTAAACGACATTTTAACCTCGTCAGATCAATGAGGTTGAGATGAGCTACGGATTTTTGCACGGCACAACGGTCGAAACGGGCTATGGCGCATGCGCGATTGAGCGGATGCGCACGGGTGACCGTGTGTTAACGCTGGCCGGAAAAATGGAACGCATCGCGTGGGTTGGGCACACGACGCTATCTGCCCGCGAAGTTGCGCGCGCACCCGGGCTGAAACCGGTTCGGATGCGTCAGGGCGATCTGTGGCATACCGCTCCTTCCGCCGATCTGATCATGGCACCAGAGCAAGGGGTTGTTATCAGCTCTGGTCCCGGGCAGGCGGCGTCGCGCGTAGTGCTTGCAAAAGCGCTGCCTTTGGGGGCGACCCGTCTGCCCGTCTTATATGATTTGCGGTTTACCCATCTGGTGCTGGAACGGGACGGCCTGATGCTGATCAATGGCCTTTGGTGCCAATCCTTGATCGCAAATAATGTCGTCGATCACGCCAGATATGAAACACAAGCCGTCATTGACCGGCTGGCAAGCTAGCACCCGTGCGTGAACGCGCATGATCCGCGTATACTTTTTCAATTTTATTACAGTAGATTAGCTCCTGAATACCACCGTATACTGATTGTTACAAATCCTGACGGGGACGTGTTACACGTCCATGTGAGTGGTGTGTTATGATATGACCATTCTACGGTTCAGGCATCGCACATCGCGACCCCTGACCACATGACCAACACGAAGGATATTTACCTCATGTCGAATACCGCAAAAACCCTCGCCGTTGCTGGTGCTGTTGCTGCTGCGCTCTCCGTTCAGATGACCACACCGGTCCATGCCCAAGCACAAGAGAAATGCTTTGGTGTGTCGCTGGCTGGCGAGAATGACTGCGCGGCTGGCCCCGGCACATCCTGCGCCGGCACATCGACTGTTGATTATCAGGGCAACGCCTGGACGCTTGTTGCAGCCGGAACTTGCACTGACATGGAGCTGCCAGCGGCGGCAGACGGCACCGAGCGTATGGGCTCTCTCGAAGAGCTTGATCGTGACCTGCCGGCATAAGCCAAATCGCACCTTTGAGCCCTCGCCGTGCGGCGAGGGCTCATTGCTTTTTACGACAACGAGACGACCCCATGCTTGATGCGTCCCCCCGCTATTACCGCCAGCCGAACCGGCCCGGAGTCGGCTACAAGCCGCAGCATTTTATCGAGATCATGGAAGACCCCGGCCCCGTGGCCTGGCTGGAAATCCATGCCGAGAATTACATGGGCGCCGGTGGGCGTCCGCTGGCGCAACTGCGCGCTCTGTCCGACCGCTTTGCCCTGTCAGTGCATGGCGTCGGCCTGTCGATTGGCGGCGAAGGTCCGCTTGATCCGGACCATCTTGCACGGCTCAAACACCTCGTTGGCTGGCTGAAACCTGCGAGCTTCTCCGAACATCTGGCCTGGTCGACCCATGACAGCCATTTTCTGAACGATCTTCTGCCTTTGCCCTACACAGCTGCCACGCTGAACCGCGTCTGCGCGCATATTGATCAGGTGCAAGACGTCGTTGGGCGACAAATGCTGCTTGAGACCCCGTCGACATATCTGGCGTTTTCCGAAAGCGATATGCCGGAGGTCGATTTTCTGGCCGAGATCGCCCGCCGTACAGGCTGCGGATTGCTCTTTGACGTAAACAACGTCTTCGTATCGGCGACCAATCAGCAGACAGATCCGCTTAGCTACATCGACGCCTTTCCTCTTGATATGGTGGGGGAAATTCACTTGGGCGGACATGATGAGGATGTCGATGACCACGGCGCACCGCTGCTGATCGATAGCCACGGCAAACCTGTCGTCGATCCGGTCTGGGCGCTTTACGACCACACAATTGCGCGCGGCGGGGCCAAACCGACGCTGATCGAATGGGACAATGACGTGCCTGACTGGCCGGTCTTGGCGGCCGAAGCGGCCCGCGCAGATGCGGCACTAGCCAAAATCGCGCAATGACCCGTTTGACGGAATTTACCGAAGCCGTTCTGAACCCGGACCGCGCCCCGCCTGCGGGTTTGGTTGATCCGCAGGGGCGGCCCGCGCCCAAACGGTTTGACGTCTACCGCAACAATGTCGCCGTCAGTCTGACAGAGGCGTTGGCAACGGCGTTCCCTGTGATCCACAAGCTGCTGGGAGAGGACTTTTTCAATGCGATGGCAGGCGTTTACCTGCGTGCGCATCCACCACAATCGCCGTTGATGATGTTTTACGGCGACGCGATGCCCGCGTTCCTGCAAAACTTTGAACCTGTCGCACATCTGCCGTACCTTGCCGACATCGCCCGGCTCGAACTCGCCATGCGGCAGTCTTATCACAGCGCTGACAGCACAGCCATCGCGCCCGATGCGCTTGGCGCGCTCACCCCCGATCAGCTGATGGAAACACGGTTCACCCTTGCGCCTGCGCTGCGGATTGTGACCTCTGACTGGCCGATTTTTGCGATCTGGCAATTCAACATGTCCAGTGGCCCCAAGCCGCAGATGCAGCCCGAAGACGTCCTGATCTCACGCCCGGAGTTTGATCCACAGCAAACGCGCCTGCCCAACGGCGCTGCGGGCTTTATCGCGGCACTTGGCAAGGGACACAGCCTTGGCATGGCTTTTGAACAGACCGCTGAAACGCACCCTGATTTCGACCTTGGCGCGACGCTGGGATTGCTTTTGCAAACCTCGGCACTGACCTCTCTGACAACTGGAACGACGACATGAACACACTGATATCCTTGCACAATCGCGCCGCAGATGGCCTGAGCCGCAGCGCCGATTGGGTCACGCCAACCGTTGCGCGCCTGCTTTTTGCCGCTGTCTTGTTCAGCTACTACTGGTCGTCGGCCACAACCAAACTGGGCGATGGGATCCTCGGGTTTCTGCGCCCTTCAAGCGGCGCCTACATCCAGATTTTCCCAAAAACTGTCGAGGCCGAAGGCTAAGACAACTAGCAACAGAGCACGTTTCATTGGCTGGTAGTCGTTGCAGGAACCTGGGCCGAGTTCATATTGCCGGTGCTGATCGTTCTGGGGCTTCTGACCCGGCTCGCTAGCATCGGAATGATCGGCTTCGTCCTTGTTCAAACGCTGGTCGACATCACCGGCCACAACCTTGCCGCTGCCGATATTGGCGCGTGGTTCGACAAAGGGGCCTCCAGCCTGATCGCAGATCAGCGCGCGCTTTGGATCTTCCTGCTGGTGGTGCTGGTCTTTCGCGGTGCTGGGCCGCTGTCGCTGGATCGGCTTTTCACTCCGAAAGCAGCTTAGCCTGCACATCCTTGCCCCACCCAAGATAAAGCGCATCTGAGTCGATGACAGGGCGTTTCATCAGGGTGGGATGCGCGAGCAGCAGATCAATCGGGGCTTGGGCACGCTCCACCTCACTCAGACTGCGCCACGTGGTCGAGCGGGTGTTCAAAATCGCATCCCCAAACGCCGCCTGAAACCGTTCAAGATCGACGCGCGACACACCATCTGACCGCACGTCGATTACCGTCACGTCGTAACCAGCAGCGGCTAGCGCCTTTTGCGCCTTGCGGCATGTGTCGCAGTTTTTGAGCCCATAGAATCGCATGATCGCCCCCTTCGCGTTGAAATTGCGGCATGAAAACCATGTTACCGCACCGCGTGCACCCTTGTTTTTTCAGTAATCGTTCTAAAATTATTTTATGAACCTACGGGAAGCGGCCTCTTCCCGAAGGCTCACGAGTTTGACCTAGGCCACGATCCGCCACTGGCGGTTAATTGAAGGAGACTGCGGATGGCCACTGGCACCGTGAAATGGTTCAACACCACAAAGGGCTTTGGATTTATCGAGCCCGACGATGGCGGCAAGGACGTGTTCGTCCATATCTCCGCTGTTGAGCGCGCAGGCATGACCGGCCTCGCCGACAACATGAAGATCGAATATGAAATGATCGAAGGCCGTGACGGTCGTCAGTCGGCGGGCGAATTGAAAGCCCTGTAACGCGCCAGATACACCCCTTTTTAAGCCGCGCCTTTCGAGGGGCGGTTTTTTTTATGCCTTACGGATCAGTTCGCGCATCACCGCATCTGGCCCGTCGCCGGTGATCCGGGCGCGGCCAAGTTCGGTCCACTGCCCCTCATTAAAGTCGGGGAAAAAAGCGTCGGGCTCCTGTATATCAATGTCGACCTCAGTGATGAGCAAACGATTTGCGACAGGCAAAAGCGCCCCGTAGATGCGCTGCCCTCCAATCCCGTAGACGCGGCGACGGCCTTGGGAATAGGCGGCCTGAACAGCGTCTTGAGGGTCGGTAAAGACATGCTCGGTGATTGCGGGATCGCGTGAAACGACGATGTTAAGCCTGTTTTTCAAAGGCTTATAAGGCAAGCTGTCCCATGTCTTGCGGCCCATGATGATCGCGCCGCCCAAAGTCTCGCGCTGAAAAAGTTTCAGATCTTCAGGCAGATACCACGGAATCTCGTTGTCTTTTCCTATGGCGCCGTTGCGGGCGCGCGCGACGATCAGGCTTAGCATCAGACAGCCACCGGCGCTTTGATCGCGGGATCGGGGTGGTAGTCTGCAAACTCGAAATCGTCGAAGGTGAAGTCAAAAAGTGAGGACACCTCGCGCTTGATCACCAGTTTCGGAAGCGGCTTGGGCGTCCGCGCCAGCTGCGTCTGAACCTGGTCCATGTGGTTGGAATAGATGTGCGCGTCACCGATGGAATGGACAAAATCACCTTGCTCGTAGCCCGTGACATGGGCCAGCATAGCCAGCAGCAGCGCGTAAGACGCGATGTTGAATGGCACGCCAAGGAACATATCGGCGGACCGTTGATAAAGTTGCAGATGCATTTTGCGCCCGATGATCCGAACCTGCCAAAGCGTGTGGCATGGTGGCAGAGCCATGTTGTCGACCTCGCCAGGGTTCCAGGCCGACACGATCAGGCGACGGCTGTCGGGCGTTTTCTTGATCGCCTCCAGCAGCTTTTCGATCTGATCGACATGATGCGCAAAGAAAGTGGGCTGGTTCTGCGCATGCACACCGGTCGGGGCGAGCGCGGGGAACCGGCGCCATTGGGAGCCATAAACGGGACCCAGATCACCGTTCTCATCGGCCCATTCATCCCAGATAGAGACGCCATTTTCCTTGAGATACCCGATATTTGTGTCGCCTGCGAGGAACCACAACAGCTCGTGCACGATCGACTTCAGATGCAGCTTTTTGGTCGTCACCAAAGGGAAGCCGTCCGCCAGCGGATAACGCGCTTGCAGACCGAAATAGCTAAGCGTGCCGGTACCGGTGCGATCGGTGGAGACCTCGCCATGATCGAGGACGGTTTGCAGGGCGTCATGATACTGCTGCATCTGGGCCGGATCCTTTGCGTGGGCGACGAGTCGTCAGAGAACTATATCTTGATGATCTAGCTTCGTGAACCGCCAGCTGTGGTGTTTTCTGTGGATAAGTGAACAGTTCGAAAGCCGCGCGCGTTGCGCTACAATCAAAGGGACGGAAAAGGAGACATGAATGTTGCTGAAGTATCTGCACACAATGGTCCGCGTGAAAGACCTTGACCAATCCATCGCCTTCTACAAACTGCTTGGCCTCGAAGAGACCCGGCGCTTTGAAAATGAGGGCGGGCGGTTCACGCTTGTATTCATGGCGCCACCTGGTCAGCACGACTGCCCGGTTGAGTTGACCTATAATTGGGACGGCGACGACGCGCTTCCCGATGACAGCCGCCATTTCGGGCATCTGGCCTACCGCGTCGGCAATATCTACGAGATATGCCAGCATTTGATGGACAATGGCGTCACCGTTAACCGTCCGCCGCGCGACGGCCATATGGCGTTTGTTCGCTCTCCAGACAATGTTTCCATTGAGCTTTTGCAGGAAGGCGACGCGCTTGAAAAAGCCGAACCTTGGGCGAGCATGGAAAACACCGGTCACTGGTAACGTGATCGCATGGCTGGGTTTCGCGGTCGCTCTCGTGCTCGGACTGACGTCGGGCGCGCAAGCTGCATGCCGACAAGCGCTTGTTCTGGGCCTTGATGTGTCCGGGTCCGTGGATGCACAGGAGTTTCGCCTGCAACTCGATGGCCTGGCAAATGCGATTGAAGCCCCTCAGGTCGTCGAGCGTTTGTTGGCAATGCCCAGCGCGCCGGTGCGTCTGGCCGCCTTTGATTGGAGCACGACAGAGCGCCAGCGTGTGATCGTACCCTGGCGCGAGGTGCGCAGCAGCGCAGATATCAGCACCATCGCAGCCCAATTGCGAAGCACAAAGCGCGCATTTAATGCGGCCGCGACTGCAAACTCGACAGCGACCGCTCTTGGCACAGCGATGACGTTTGGCGTTGGCCTGCTTGAGCAACAGGAAAGCTGCTGGAAACTCACGCTCGATATCTCGGGGGACGGCAAGAACAACACAGGGATCGCACCGCAAGACGTGTTTGTTGCCAACACTTTTACCATCAATGGCCTTGTCATCGGCGCCGACAACCCGCCCATCGGCGACGTTCGCCTGATCGAAATCGCAGATTTATCAAGCTATTACCGCTCGACCGTCCTTCGCGGACCGGACGCATTTGTCGAGACGGCCCTTGGTTTTCGTGACTTCGAGGATGCGATGACGCGCAAACTGATCCGCGAGCTTGAGGGGCTCGTGATCGGTCGCTCTAATCCGTAGCGCGCGTTAGTAAATGTAGCGGATCTGGTCGGTCCAATACCGCTCAACCCGGCGCAGCGACGTGTTGATCTCGTCAATGCCTTCCATGCCGATCACGCCTTTATCCATCAACCCATCCGCATGACGCGCAAAAAGTTCAGACACGATGTCCCTGATATTGCGTCCTTTTTCGGTAAGACGCACCCGTACAGAGCGGCGGTCAATCTCACAGCGTTGGTGGTGCATATAGCCCATTTCAACCAACTTCTTGAGGTTGTAGCTGACGTTCGAGCCTTGGTAATACCCGCGGGTTTTCAGCTCTCCGGCCGTGACCTCGTTATCGGAGATGTTGAAGATCAGCAGCGCCTGCACTGCGTTGATCTCCAAAACGCCGACCCGCTCAAAATCGTCTTTGATGACATCCAAAAGCAGCCGATGGAGCCGTTCCACTAGTGCCAGACTGTCAAGATATCCGGTAATGAACGTGTCTTTTGCGCCCGGTCCGACCGATGTTTGAAAGCTCATAACTGTTCCGCCTTTTGCTCTGCTTTGAGAGCAGTTAAGGCCGAAATGCCCAATATTCGGTTAAAGCCTAAAAAATTCTTCGCAAAGTTACTATTTCGCGCCCGAATGCTCGGAAATATCTGAGATCAAAGCAGAAAAGTGGTCTGGCGCAGCCATTTGACCAGTCACCCATTGGTACAGGTCCTGATCATTTTCCGACAAAAGCGCATCGTAATTCGTAATCTGCGCCTCGGACATGTCCGCCAGCCGGTCGCCCGCATAGGCGGTCAGGATCAAATCCATCTCTTTGATCCCGCGACGCATGGAACGCATTTTTAGCCGCTTGATCCGGTTCTCCGGCGTCTCTCGCATCAACCCTCTTTCAGCTTTTGGCGCAACCGCTTCTCAAGACGGCCCAAACGGTCCGCCGTGCGGGTTAGTTCGCCTTTCAGCGTGCGAAGTTCAACCAGAACATCCGACACATCCGCCGACAGCTCAAGATCATCTATCGGGCCATCCGGACCATCGCCGTCACCGGTCAGTAACCAGCTGAGCGACACACCCAGCACACCCGCCATCATTTGCAGCTTGTTGGCGCGCGGTTCTGAAAGGTCCTCTTCCCAATTGCGCACGGTCGAATGCTTGACACCCATCTGCTTGGCCAGCTGCACCTGACTAAGCCCGGCACGTTCGCGGGCGGCGGCCATGCGGTCACCGAACGTGGCCGTATTTTCGTCAAACCAGCCTTCGATCAGCTCTGCTGCTTCATTCATGGGGGCGTCCTTCCGGGTTGATTGGCGTATGCCTGCATCTTATGAGACCTCTACCTTAGCTTTCCTGCGGAGACGACCATGCCCTTCCTGTCTGCGACACTCTCGCGCGTCAAACCGTCTCCGACGATCGCGGTGACCACAAAAGCGGCGGAATTGCGCGCAGAAGGTCGCGATGTGATTGGCCTTGGCGCCGGAGAGCCGGACTTTGACACACCCGAAAACATCGCCGCTGCGGGAATCGCCGCGATCCAAGCAGGCAAGACGCGCTACACCGCGCCTGACGGCATCCCCGAGTTGAAACAGGCAATCTGCGACAAGTTCCAGCGCGACAACGGGCTAAGCTATGCACCCGCGCAGGTCAGCGTCGGCACGGGTGGCAAGCAGATCCTCTACAACGCCCTGATGGCGACCCTGAACCCCGGCGATGAGGTCATCATCCCCGCACCCTACTGGGTCAGCTATCCGGATATGGTGCTGCTCGCGGGTGGCGAGCCTGCGGTCGTTGAGGCGGGTCTTGAGACCGGTTTCAAGATGACACCCCAACAGCTGGAGGCTGCGATCACACCCAAGACCAAGTGGCTGATCTTCAACTCGCCCTCCAATCCGACCGGGGCGGGCTACAGCTGGGACGAACTGAAAGGGCTGACAGATGTTTTGCTGCGCCACCCACATGTCTGGGTGATGACCGACGATATGTACGAGCATCTCGTCTTCGACGATTTCAAATTTTGCACCCCGGCCGAGGTCGCGCCGCTGCTTTATGATCGGACGCTGACATGCAACGGGGTCTCGAAAGCCCATGCCATGACCGGCTGGCGGATCGGCTATGCTGCGGGGCCCGTGGACCTGATCGCAGCAATGCGCAAGATTCAGTCGCAATCAACGTCGAACCCCTGCACCATCAGCCAATGGGCCGCGATCGAGGCGCTGAATGGCGATCAAAGCTATATCGCCACCAACAATGCCACGTTCCAGCGCCGCCGCGATCTGGTGGTCGGGATGCTCAACGCGGCCCCGGGCATCACCTGCCCGACTCCGGACGGCGCGTTCTATGTCTATCCATTCATCTCAGGCTGCATCGGCAAGACCTCAAAGGGCGGCACAAAGATTACAGATGACGAAGCCTTCACTACCGCTTTGCTGGAAGAAACCGGTGTCGCCGTGGTTTTTGGCGCCGCCTTCGGGCTTTCGCCAGCGTTCCGGGTCAGCTACGCTACGTCCGACGAGGCCCTGAAAGAGGCCTGCACGCGGATCATCGGCTTTTGCGAGGGTTTGCAGTAACGAGGGATCGAGCATGGCCGGTGACCTGCCAGACTATTACTTCCGGGTCCGCGAGAATGGCGCGGCGGTGTTCCGCGTGGACACCGAGAACCGCCAGCGCCGCATCGACATGGACCAGATCGCTGTGCTCAATATCCGCAACGGCGAAATCAAACCTCACGGCGACCGGGAGCTTTCCGCCGCCGATATGGAGGTCATCGAAGACTGGATGTCCGAACGTCGCGCGATCCTGTCGGAACGCGACATCGACGATATCCACCGCGCGGTGGATTATCTGAACCTCACCACGCAATGGGTGCAATCGAAAGCCACAGATGACGAGCTGGAAAACGTCACCGATGCGTTGCTGCTGGCCATGCACGATCTGCGGTCGACCCTGGTGCGCAAAAAGGCTGATCGCCTGCTGAAAGACAAAGGCTAGCGCGTCATCTCTCTGTTTGACAAAGCCAAAGCGCAAAACCTCAGACCGCGCTGAGCCTTCGCAACGTGGGCCCGTAAAACCGACCCAACAACAACACAGCAGCCATCGCCAAGCCAACCACCAATCCAAGCCAGATGCCCACGGCGCCCAGGCCCAGCGGGAAGCCCAGCACGTAACCTGCGGGCAACCCCAGACCCCAATAACTGAGCGATGCAAGGATCATCGGCACTCGCGTGTCCTGCACCCCGCGCAAGAGGCCCAGCGCCATGACCTGCGCGCCGTCGACCAGCTGAAAGAGGGCGGCCAGCGCCAGCAAGCCCACACCGATGGCCAGGATTTCCGGGCGCTGTGAATCGTCGGCATCCACGAAAAAGCTGATCAACACCTCGGGGAACAACAGGAAAGCGGCGATGGTGATCATCGCAAAAACCAGCGACGACACGACCGCCACATTGCCACCGGTTTTCAGGGCGGCGATGTCTTTCCGACCCCATGTGCGTCCGGCCCGGACCGTGGCCGCTTGACTAAGCCCCAGATGCACCATGAAGGTCATCGACGCCAGTTGCAGCGCAATCCCGTGCGCAGCCAAAGGCACAGCCCCCAGCCACCCCATCATAATGGCCGAAGCTGTGAAAAGACCCGTCTCGGCAAAGCTGGTCACACCGATGGGCCAGCCGAGGCGGAACACAGTGCCCAGGGCTTCGCCGTCGCGCCGCCAGATGCGCTGGAACAAAGCAAAGGCGGGTAATTTTGCAGTCACATAAACGCCCAGCAGCACCGCAGAGGCCAGTTGGACCGCCACCGACGCGATCGCCGCACCTTGCACACCAAGCTCAGGCGCGCCCCAATTTCCGAAGATCAGCGCGTAATTGATAAGGGCGTTTAAAATTGCCGCGATGATCGTCACCCACAGGATGATCGGCGTATGCTCCAAAGCGGAGAGGAAGGCTTTCAGAACCATCACGACCAAGGCAGGCAGAATACCCCAGCCTGCAATGCGCAGATAGGTTTGCGCCAGGGCGGCGACCTCTGGTTCTTGACCGATCAGCAGAAACAGCGGCTCAGAAAAGAACATCGGTGGCAACATGATCGCGCCGTAAATGAATGAAAGCCAAAGCCCCATCCGTGTCACACGCCGGGCTTGGACAATATCGCCTTCCTCCGAGGCTGCGGCGACCAGCGGTGTGACCGCCCATGCAAAGCCACTGCCGACGATAAACAGCGTGAAAAAGATCGACCCGGCCAAGGTTGCGGCCGCCAAAGCGGTCACGTCATAGCGCCCCAACATCAACGTGTCGGTCGCCGTGATCGCCATCTGCGCCACGTTGCTGCCGATCAACGGCAGACCCAACACAAAGAGTGATTTGAAATGGCTGAAGCGGGTCATACCATCCGCTTTGGATCAAAGCGACAGGGCGGGCAAGTCCCTAAAGCGCGCGCAGCAGGAACTGGCTTGCGACCAGAACGATCAGACCGCCGCCCAGAATTTCAAGGACGGGCGCCACACGCGCGAGACTTGCCGCGCCTGTGATCTGGCTCAGCGCGCCTTCTCGGGCAGACACTGCAAGGAGCGCCACGAGGATGGTGATCGTTGCTGTCCCAAGACCCATGGCAAAGGCACCTGCGATTCCGGCCACCTCGACCCCCAGACGCCAGGTCAGGATCAGCAGAAAAAGCGCGCCTGTGCAGGGCCGGATCGCTACAGCGCCAATCACCAGCAGCGCGCCGCGCAAAGATCGGACGGTTTGGACGTCTTCGACGGTCGGCGCATGTTTATGCCCGCAACTGTGGCACGTGCCGTCAGTCTGTGGGGCGTGGTGGTCAGACATGATCAACCCCCGCGCGCCGCGCCACAGCAACCACACTCCGATCAGCGAAATCGCACCATAGCTGATCGGGGCCATCACGTCTTCGCTGGCTGCCTCTACCTGCGTGCGGCCCCAACCAAGCGCGAACGCGACGCCATAGACCAGCACCACAGCTGTTGCCGCCTGCGCAAGGCTTGAGGCCAAGGCGAGCCCCGACAGCCGCAACGCCGTCACCCGACGCGCAGTCCCGTAGCCGCCGATCACCAGCTTGCCGTGGCCCGGCCCCGCCGCATGGAAAAACCCATAAGCAAAGCAAAGACCCATCAGACCCCAAAAGGCCCCGGCCTCCCCTGCGCGCAACCCGCGCAGATACGAGGCCATCGCGCCTTGCACCTCGCGCTGGCCGTTGGCCGCCCAGATCGCGATCCGGTCGTCCGCGCCACTGACCCAAAAGGCCAATGCCGCTGCAACAAAAAGGCCCAACGCTATCCAGAGACGCATGTGAGGGTCACGGTATCGGCGAAATGTTCTCCCACCGCGGGGAAGTCATACTCAAGCTGAGCTTGCGGGACGGTAAACAAAAGCTCCTCAAGCATGTCGGACGCAGCGGCAAAATCGGCGGGCTCCAACGCGGCTTCACAGCCGTCGCGGCCTTCGACTTCGACGTCCAGCGTCACCGCATATGCAGTGTAGTAGCCCGGATCATAAGCCCGCACTTTCACCGGTTCAGACACCGGCAGCGGTGCCGCCAAAGGACGGCGGTGGACGGAAATGATTTGCTCATTCTCGACACGCGTCTCGATCGGCTGTGGGGCGGTCAAGTCCACAGGCGCCGCGGCTTGCAAATAAAGATCACCCTCGAACCCTTCGATCCAGTTCATATCAAAGCCCTGTAGCTGGGCCAGTTCATCAGGTTCGAGCACGCCGTCCAGGTCAGGATCAAGCCGCATGTCCTCAAGCAGCAAAAGCGTGTAGAGCGGATCATAGACCCACGTGACATCCACAGCGCTAAGCCGCCCTTGATCGTCAAAGACCAACGTCAGCCCGGTGTCGATAAACACATGTGGGTGCGCTCCGGCAACCGGAGCGGCACAGCACAAACCAAAAGAGAGCGCGCGCGTCCACATGGGATCCAAATAGGACGTGGCGCGCGCGGTCTCAAGAGATCATTCCGCGGCAGCAGCCGGTTTGGCGACCTTACGCTGGGCAGGATGCATTGATGTTCCCAGAATATGATCCGCTTTATGGATCACCTGACCGGCGCGTCCGACGATCAACGGATCAGGCGCACGGGCCACTTTCAGGTTCTTGCCGGGATACTCGAGGCTGTCGAGAAAATGCAGCATGCAGTTCAACCGGGCACGTTTTTTGTCATTGGATTTGATGACGGTCCAAGGTGCGTCGGCAGTGTCGGTGTAGAAGAACATCGCCTCTTTCGCCTCAGTGTAGTCATCCCATTTGCCAAGGCTGGCCTTGTCAATCGGGCTCAGCTTCCACTGTTTGAGCGGGTCTTCGGCGCGACTGTCAAACCGTGTTCTCTGTTCGCCTTGCGTGACCGAAAACCAGTATTTGTAAAGCCGGATCCCAGAGTTCACCAGCATCCTCTCCAACTCGGGCGTCTGGCGCATGAACTCAAGATATTCATTGGGTTCGCAAAAGCCCATCACACGCTCAACACCGGCGCGGTTGTACC
>ERZ1740067.1166-NODE-1166-length-18681-cov-8.009342_pt1 | contig 18681 bp, 19 predicted proteins | sample MGYA00581736_ERZ1740067 | MGnify/ENA primary metagenome ERZ1740067 (study PRJEB43018, sample SAMN04849236) | marine metagenome | isolation source: floating plastic debris | place: Pacific Ocean | collected 2008-08-27 | study: EMG produced TPA metagenomics... | reverse complement strand
TGAAGAACCACAAGTGGACCAACATCAAGGAACAGGTGGACATGATCGAGATGCCAAATGGCAATCGTCTGATCCTGCTGTCCGAGGGCCGTCTGCTGAACCTTGGCAACGCGACGGGCCACCCGTCCTTTGTGATGTCGGCGTCCTTCACCAACCAGGTGCTGGCGCAGATCGAATTGTGGACCAAGGGCGAAGACTACAGGAACGAAGTCTACATTCTGCCCAAGCACCTGGACGAGAAGGTGGCGCGCCTGCACCTTGACCGGATCGGGGTCAAGCTGACCCAGATGGACAGTGAGCAGGCAGCCTATATCGGCGTGAAGCCGGAAGGTCCTTACAAACCCGAGCACTACCGCTACTAAGCGGTCGTTTTGCTACGACACCTTCGGCCCCGCTGCGCATGCAGCGGTGCTTTTTTATGCACGGTGAATTCGTGGACATGAACAGCGCGTCGCCGTTTCAATCAAGCCGCGGGCAAGATGAACAGGGGCACATTGGGGCTTAGCCTGTGTGGTGCCGAGTCGTCAGGTCGTCTGCACCAAAAGACGTCCCATTCCAAAACTCTGAAACGTCAGTCGTTGTCGAGCGCGCGGCCGACGCCCACGGCCGATCCGATCAGGCCAAAGATCGTGCGCACCGAATTCACCGGGCTTTCCGTTGCAACGACCAGGTCACGCGGGTTGACCTGGAATTTGTTCGCAGCAAAGAGGCCATCAGCGGAGGTCAGGTCGATGGTGAACACCACCTGTTCTTTGTCCGGGCCAGTATCATCCAGACGCACCTGCTTGCTGCTGTACTCACGCAGGATCAGGACGCCTTGCGGGTTGGCGCGATTGTCTTCAATCCCGCCCAGCAGTGCCAATGCTTCGATTGCCGTGATGCGCTCGCGGTTAAAGGGCACGATCGTTTCGGCCCCGGTTGCCCCAAGGGCGACGAAATACCGTTCGTCCTCTTCAACGATCACCTTGTCACCCCCACGCAGCACGACGTTGGCTGACGCGCGTTCAAACAGCGTGTCCGCGCGGATTTCGAATGTGTTGGCCTCGCGGATGACGCGGACTAGCGGATTTTCCAGGGTGTCAACAATTCCGCCCGCGGCAGAGATCAGGCTGAGCAAGGAAAAGTTACGGTTGGGCAGGGGATAATTGCCTGGCGCATTGAACCCGCGCACAGCATCGACGGTGTTATCGGGGCCAGGCATGACCGACAATTGCACTTGCGCCGCTGGCACAACAATCTCCAGGTCCGAGGCGATGCGGTCCCGCGCGGCTTCAGGTGTCTGACCACGCACCGGCACCTCGTTGAGGTAGGGGACAAAGATCGTGCCGCTTGGCGACACGGTCAGCCCGGTCATCGTCACACTCTTTTGTTCCGCAGAGGTCAGCAGCGAGTTTTGCTGGTTGTCCCAGATCACCAGATCAATCTGGTCCCCCGTGCGGATCAGGTTCGACTTGGGTCCACGTGCGTCACTGAACCAGTGGTACTGCCCCGACCAGCCGGTTACGGGCCATTCGCGCAATGAGGCGATGTTTTCCCGGTTGATCGGCACGACGGCAAAAGGCGCGTCGTCGGCGTTTTGGTTGCGTGTGATCTCGGCCTGGATGGCAGCGCCACGTGGCAAGGTGCACGCGCTGAGCGCGACACTACAGACGCAAAAAATGATAATGCGGAAAAATCCGTGCACGATATGTCCCCCGATGGCCTTGCAGCTTTGGCCTTTCGACCGTGTGTATCGGGAATTGGAACGCAGACCTAGGGCGAAAATGACACGCGCCATGTCTGCGTCCGCTTTTTTCCGCCGATGCCGATCAGGCCGACTTCTGTGCCGGATTGCCCAGGTCTTCGGCCTCGATGACATCATCGCTTTCATCGCCGCGTGGGGTTAGCGGCACAATCGCATCGGATCCGTCTGCTTCCTTGGGACCGATGAGCAGCGGCAACATCTCGGACCCTCCGGGCAGCGAGACCTCGCTGCCGGGCGGACGCTTCCAAGTGAGCGTGTCGAACGCACCACAATTGCCACATGTCGGGGCCCAGGCCGACAGGATGTTATGACAGTTGTCACACACCCATTGTGGGCCACGCGGTGCCGTTACCGCGCGGGCAAGCCACCCTTGAACCACCGCATCACTCGCTCCTTCGCCGCGTTCAATCGCTGCCATGAGCGTGGCAGAGCGGGTGGTCAGATCCGTCTCGACCAGATCACCCAAGGCACGCCGGGCACCGGGAAAGTCTTCGGCGGCGAGGTTCAACTCGGCCAGCAGCATCTTGGTTTCGGCGCTGTCAGGCTTGGCGCGTGTCAGCGGTGCAAACCGTTTGAGGCGCGCGGCCGGCGTCTCGTCCGGTTCGATTTGGGCAAAGGCGGCGGCGAGGTCGGGATGGGGTTGCGTCTCCCATGCCTTTTTCAGGACACGCGTTGCGTATTTCTTCTGGCTCTTGGCGATGTATCCTTCGGCCGCCATGATCGCCGCCGGGATCAGATCGGGGGACAGGCGGTTGGCTTCGATCGCTGCCTCGCGCGCTTCGATGCTGGATCCTTCGTCGATCACCGCCTTGGCCTGGCTCAGCGCCAATACAGCGTCGCGGCGCTTGTGTACGTCACGCGGGAGGCTGCCATGTTTCAGCTTGGCGTTCAGCGTCTCGCGAGCGCCTGACCAGTCTTCCTTGTCCGCTTGCAGTTGCAGCAGGACGTCTTGGGTATCGACATGTTTCGGCTTAAGCGCAAACGCCTTTTCCGCCAGTTTAAGCGCGGTGTCCGTATCCCCATTCGCCAGCTTTTGCTTCATGATCCCGCGCACCCCGACAAAGCGGGTCGCATCGTTTTTCACGAGCTTGCGATAGGTTTCTTCGGCCTTTTTCTTGTCGCCCGCCAATTCGGCAGCTTGTGCCGTCAGCAGGTTGGTCAGCTCGGGCCTGTCCAGATACCGGTTTGCCTTTTCGGCCTTGGCGAGCGCCAACCGCCCCTCACCCGAGGCGAGCGCCATCATGCCCTGCGCCAGCGCATCGAACCCCTTGGCCGCGCGATTGCGATCGAAAAAGCGCGAAATCGCGGTCTCGTCGCCATTGAGAAATTTCCACGTCGCAATCAGCAGACCCAGCAGTTTGAGGCCGATCCACACAGCGATGACCAGCAACCCCAGGCCAATGACCGATTGCAACGGGCCGAACGGGTATTCCGTGCCGCCCACGACAACGGTGATCCCGCCCTCGCTTTCCAGCAGCCAGCCCGCGCCGAGCGCGAGCGCGGCAACAGCGACGACGAAGATGACGATTTTCAGGAGTGACCAGATCATGAGCAGGCCCCTTTCAAAGTGCCGAGAGGCGTTGTGCAAGAGCGTTGGTGGCCGTGACGGCCTCGTGACGCTGGCGCGCCTGTGTAAGCCACGTGTCCATGGCTGCCTTTGCCGCGTCGGGCAGCGCGTCCGCCTCGGTCAGGGCTGTTTCGAGGTCACCCGCCTTGGTGGCCGCCTCGATCCGGGACAGGACGGCATCGGCATCCGATCCTTCGCGCGGCACGACGGACCGCCCACCAAGCTGGCGTTCGAAAAATGCACCCAGACCGCCATCGTCACTGGCCGCCCGAGCGGCATTCAACGCATTGCGCGCGGCATCCGGGATGCGCGCCTGCAGTTCGGAGAGGAGCGCGACCCCGTCCGGAGCGGCCTCCGCCAAGATGCTGGGGACATCGACGAGATCAGTATCCTGAACCGTTGCGAGTGGGTCGCCGAACGCAGCACCGCTGTCGAGCGCGGTAATGATTTGCGCAACGGCAGCACGCGCCACGGTCGCCTTGGCGGCGGTTTCATTGGCGGCGCGTGCGGCGGCCGCCTCGGCGATCAGCGCGTCAATCTCATCTTGTTGTGCTTGCGCCGTTGCACGCAATTCGCTCAGCGCACTGTCAAACGCTGCGGCGGGTAACGTGCCGTCGGCGGCAGGCTGCGTTGCAAGGACATCCACGCGGTCCGTGAGCGCATTGAGGCGTGTCGCCTGTTCGGCAATTGCCGTTTCAATCGGGGTGAGGTCCACAGGCTGCGGATTGTCGGGCGCGACGGGTTCAGGCAGGTTTTCGACGGTCTGTTCGAGGGTGGAAATCCGTTGGAGAGCGGCGTCCAGTGCTTGAGCGCTGTCGTCGTTGGACTCGAGCGCGCGCGCAGCGATAAAGCCAAGCGCGGCGGCAATTACCCCGCCAATGACCAGGGGAAAGAAACCGCCACGCTGCTCTTGTGGGACGGGTTGGGGCGCAGCATGCTGCGCTTTCTCAGGCTCAGGCTCAGGCTCAGGCTCAGGCTCAGGCTCAGGCTCAGGCTCGGCTATGACCTCGTCGAGTGTGTCGGCAAGTTCCGATGCGTGTTCGTCCGGGACCGTATCGGCGTCCAGCAGCGTATCGTCACCCTGCGTTTCCGTCGCGTCCTTGTCAGTCGCTTCCGTATCGGTGGCTCCCGGCTCAGCCAATTCTACCGTCTCAACGTCATCGTCTTGCACAATGGGCTCTTGCAAGGCGGACGCAGCTTCATCAGCGGTCTCAGTTGTGTCGTGGCCGATGTCGGCCTCGTGCGCTTCGGTCTCTGGCGATGTCTCAACGGTCTTGGCGTTGTCCGTGCCCGTGGCGGTTTTCTGCGCGGAGGGCTTTTCCGTGCTCTTCTTCTTGGCCAAGGTCTTCCCCCTCCGATTCTCGCGGATCGCGATGTACCGCTGAAAGTCTACTCTGCCCCCACCGGCCTCTCAACCCGCAGCCAACTGATCAATGGTCGTAACCAACGCTTTGACCATCGCGGAGGCTGTGGGTGCTTCCGAAACAACCACGTCCTTGCGCAGAAGTTCCGGTGCGCAATCTGCAATGGCATCGCTGAGGGCGAGCACCCGCGCCTGCCGAACGTCCGGCGCCGCGTCAAAGAACTGCACGGCGGTGCGCGGCGAAAACAGCGGAACAAGCGTGGGTCCCGGTTGACCAAGCGCAGCATGCGCGGCTTGGGTCAACGTGCAGCGGTCCTGGTCGTACAGCGCCACATGTTCCACGTGCGCTCCGGCGGCCTGAAGGCGCAGTGCCACGTTGCCGCGTGTGTGGATGCCTGCGAGGTGAAACAGTCTCTGATCAGGGGGGTTAGACAGCATTTCCACCACAAGCTGTTCCGCAGTCTCACCTGATTTGACAGCAGTCCAACCGCGGTCTTTGGCGGTTCGTGTCGTTGCCGCACCAACGCAAAACGCCCGGCGTCCAGCACCGTCGGGGGCAAAACGCACGCCGTTGGCAGACGTGAAAATCGCGGCGTCGTCCGCGCCAAGATCCACGGATCGACCTGTCGGTGTAATGCGCAGCAAGGGCGTCTCGATCACGGTCACCTGTGACAGGACCGACGTTGGCAAGCTTGCGACAAAGGCGCGACCGGCATCCAACGGGCGCGTCATCAAGAGCGGGAATGGGGGTGTGGATGGATTGTTTGGCACGGGCCTTGGTGATACCTCGCGCAGGGTATCAACGCAACGCACGTGCCTCATGTCCCGACCTTTCACCATTCTCGGCATCGAAAGCAGCTGTGATGACACGGCCGCCGCCGTCGTCCGCGGCATGCCCGGGGAGATGACGGTTTTGTCGTCCGAGGTGCATGGGCAGACGGCGCTGCACGCCGATTTTGGGGGTGTTGTGCCAGAGATTGCCGCCCGTGCGCATGCCGAGCGGTTGGATGCCGTTGTGCAAGCGGCGCTAGATGCGGCGGACGTCGATCTGCGCAGTCTCGACGCCATTGGTGTCACATGCGGTCCGGGTTTGATCGGCGGCGTTGTATCCGGTGTGATGATGGCCAAGGGGATCGCTGCGGCAACGGGCCTGCCCCTCTATGGCATCAACCACTTGGCGGGCCATGCGCTGACGCCACGTCTGACGGACGGCGTAGCCTTTCCATATCTGATGCTCCTGGTGTCGGGTGGCCATTGTCAGTTTCTGATTGCCCGTGGGCCCAGCGAGTTCAGCCGGCTTGGCGGCACCATCGACGATGCACCCGGCGAAGCGTTCGACAAAGTGGCGCGGCTGATCGGTCTTGGCCAGCCGGGCGGTCCCGCCGTGGAGGCCGCGGCGCGCGATGGTGATCCGGAACGCTTTGATCTTCCTAGACCGCTGCTGAACAAACCGGATTGCAACCTCAGCTTCTCCGGTCTGAAAACGGCGGTGCTGCGTGCACGGGACGCGGTTGTGGCCGAGAACGGTGGCCTGTCACCGCAAGCGCAAGCCGATCTTGCCGCGGGATTCCAGCAAGCCGTAGTGGATGTCTTGGCGTCAAAAACGCGGCGGGCGCTCGATCTCTACTTGCGCGATAGCCCGCGCATTCCGACCATGTGTGTCGCAGGCGGTGTGGCGGCAAATTCCGCAATTCGTACCGCGTTAGAGACGGTTTGTGTTGAAAATACCACGGCGTTCGTGGCCCCGCCCATGGTACTGTGCACGGACAATGCGGCGATGATCGCCGCCGCGACCATCGAGCAGATGCAGAATCGGTCCCCGGACGGTATGGCGTTGTCTGCCCGACCCAGGATGCCCCTCGACACCGCCAGCACACCCATGATGGGCTCCGGCAAGAAAGGGGCAAAGGCGTGAGTATCGCCGTGCTCGGCGCGGGTGCGTTTGGGACGGCGCTGGCCATTGCGTTGGCCGACAAAGGTCCCGTCACGCTGTGGGGTCGAGACACGGATCACTGTGCTGAAATGGCCGATATGCGTATCAACGCCCGACGCCTGCCAGCATGCCCATTTCCTGACGGTGTGAGTGTAACTGACAATTTAGAGACTGCTTTGCGGGTCGACACCGTGTTGATTGCGATACCCATGCAGGCGCTGTCGCGCTTTGCGGCCGGGCATGACTTGGCAGGCAATACCGTGATCGCCTGTTGCAAGGGCATGGACATTGCGACCGGGCGTGGCCCCAGCCAGGTGCTGGCATCGGCAGGCGCTGTTGCTGTCCTTACGGGCCCCAGCTTTGCTGCTGATATCGCCGGTGGTCTACCGACCGCACTGACCTTGGCCTGTACCCAAGCGGATGTGGGCGAAACGCTGCAACATCAGTTGTCGACCAACACTCTACGGCTGTATCGCAGTACGGATGTGATCGGGGCAGAGCTGGGCGGCGCGCTCAAGAATGTCGTGGCCATCGGATGCGGCGCGGTCATGGGTGCAGGGCTTGGTACCAGCGCGCGTGCCGCGCTCATGACCCGTGGATTTGCTGAGATGCAGCAAGTCGCGCTTCGCCTTGGTGCGCAGTCGGACACGCTGACGGGGTTGAGCGGTTTTGGTGACCTCGTGCTGACCTGCACATCGGAGCAATCGCGGAACTATCGCTTTGGTGTCGCCTTGGGCGCAGGCGCGCCGTTTGACACATCAGTCACGGTCGAGGGCGCGGCAACCGCTGAGGCTGTTGCAGCGGTGGCCAAAGACCACCGCCTGGACATTCCGGTATTGCAAGCCGTTGCGGATCTTGTTGCAGGGCGGATAGATGTTCAGGTGGCCATCGCCCGCCTCTTGGCCCGCCCACTCAAGGAGGAATGACATGTTGTATGCCCTGATGGCCTGGGACAAACCCGGCGCGTTGGACCTGCGGTTGCAAAACCGCCCTGATCACCTTGCCTATCTCAAGGACAGTGGCGTTGTGCGCCAAGCCGGACCATTTCTGGGTACCGACGAAAAACCCAGCGGGTCGCTGATCATTCTCGAGGTGGACGATATGGCGGCGGCGGAGGCCTGGGCAGACGCAGATCCGTATGCCAAGGCAGGGTTGTTTGAAACGGTGCGCATCGCGCCTTGGAACCGGGTGTTGGAGGCATGAAGTATTGGCTCTTCAAATCTGAACCGTCGACCTGGAGCTGGGATCAGCAAGTCGCCAAGGGAGAAGCGGGCGAGGAATGGGATGGCGTGCGCAACTATCAGGCGCGCAATTTCATGCGCGAAATGGCGGTGGGCGACCTGGGGTTCTTTTATCACTCGCAGTCGGAAAAGGCCGTCGTTGGTATTGTCGAAGTCATCGCCGAAGCGCACCCCGACAGCACCACGGACGACAAGCGCTGGGACTGTGTGGACATCAAGGCCATCGGCCCCGTGAAAACGCCGGTGACCCTCGCCATGGTCAAGGAAGATCCTCGGTTGGAGGATATGGCGCTGATCCGCAATTCGCGCCTGTCTGTGCAGCCGGTGACCGACGACGAATGGAAGATCGTCTGTGAAATGGCAGGTGTCGATCCATAAACCTGTTTGCCTTTGCTTAACCTTCTGGCACCGTGGTTGTGCATGATAGTGCCAAAGGGAGGGGTAGATGGGTTTTCTTGCGGTGATCGCGGCAGGTGTGGCCGCGTTTGTTTGGGGTGCGATCTGGTACACCGTCATGGCCAAGCCATGGATGGCCGTGTCGGGCGTCGAGGTGGACGAGACAGGGCAACCGGCCAACAGGACAAACCCGGTTCCTTACATCACGAGCATCATCGCTTCGTTCCTGGTTGCGGGAATGATGCGCCACGTCTTTGTCCTGAGCGGGGTCGATACGGTGGGGGAAGGGCTGGTTTCGGGCCTTGGCATCGGGCTGTTCATGTCGGTGCCGTGGCTTGCGACGAACTATGGCTTTGCCGGGCGACCCTTTCGTCTGACACTGATCGACGGTGCCTATGCCGCAATTGGCAGTGCTGTGATTGGCACCGTGTTGACGCTTTTCTAAGGGCACAAAGAAAAAGGGTTCTGACGCGTATGGTCAGAACCCTTCTCACCCACACGTGCACTCCCAAAGGCCACCACACGTTCAGTTGAATATCGGGTCTGACCATTCTGGTCGGACACCTGATATGTAGCCAATCAGGCCCGATAACTCAAATGCAGAGTGCTTTGCATTGGACCCAAAAAAGAAACGCCCGCTTAATAGGCGGGCGTTCACGTTCATCTTTCGGCAACGGTCTCAGCCGTAAACGGCCTCTTTGCCGAAATGCTTGGTCAGCATGTAATAGACGACGGCGCGATACTTGTTCCGCTCGGATTTGCCGTAGGTTTCGATGACCGAGGCAATCGCTTCGTCCAGCTTGGGCCCGTCGGCGAGGCCGAGCTTTTTGATCAGAAAGTTGTTTTTGACCGTTTCCAATTCGCCAGGCTGGCTGGAGGCGACGGTCGAGGCGTCAGCATCATAGATCGATGGGCCGCAGCCGATGGTGACCTTTGTCAGCAGGTCCATATCCGGCGTCATGCCGCACTTGTTCTTCAGATCATCGGCGTATTGCGCGATCAAATCGTCCCGTTTGCCCATTGTCATTCCCTTTTGTTGGACTTGGCCATGGCTCTGACCTTGCGCGAAACGTTAATTCAGCAAGCGCGGCGGAACAAAGGAAAAAACGCGCGGAAATTCCCCGTCGGCGGGTTACCGACGTCAGAAGCGGTTGATCTTGATGTCAGGTTTGCTGTCCTGACCGCCGCTGAAGGTGATGACATTGCCCAGATCAATACTGTCCCCGCGAAAGTAAATCGAATTTGGTTCGGTCATTTGCGTCGTCTGCCACACCCAGCGTTCGGAGTAGAGCAACGCCCATCCTTCGGGGTGGTGGTGCACTAGGTTGTGCATGCCCAGCAGTCCGGCCCAGAAACCCAAAGCCACCAGAACCATGTGAAGCGATCCTGTGAGACGCAGCAGGTAGGCGCACATCACGGTCAGGCAGACAGACATCCCACCTTCGGTCAGCATAACGATATCCGCATCGCCAGTCGGGTCGGGCGCGCCAATGAGATGCAGGAGGATCAGCCGCGTCACGGCGACCGCCAGGAACCCGACCACACAAGCAGACAGCAGCGAACTGATATAGCCGAACCGCCGCGCATGCCCGGACTGCTGCGCCTGCCCGACGATGCCGGATGCGCTGGGCTGCGTTTCATGCGCAGCGTGCAGACGCGCAATGCGGGCCGCAAATAGCTCTTGATCCTGTGCCACAACTCACCTGTGCCAACGCCAATACAGACGGTAGCGTAGGCGCAAAAACCGCCGTAACCGTGTCAAATGCCGGGCAATGTTTGGTCAAATTGTTCGAGATGCCGGTCAGAACCGGTTGATCTTGATCTCGGGCTTGTCCGGGGTGGTCGCTTCTTGGGCGATGGCGCCGCTGAAAGCAAAGCTATAGCCGCGAAAGTAGAACGAGCGAGGTTCGGTCATCTCGGTGGTGCGCTCGACCCACGGTTCGGAAAACGCTGAGGCCCAAAGGCCCGGATAGTCGTGAACGAGGTTATGCATGCAGGTCAATGCGATCCAGATGCCCACCGTTTTGGCAGCCAGATGAACCTTGTCCGACATGTAAAACGCCATGCGCAGGATAAACGCTATGCCAAAGGCGAGCGCGCCGTCGATGATCATGATCAGGTCCGCATCGGCCGCGGGATCTGGCGCGCCATTGATTTGGAACATGCAGTAGCGCGCAAGGATGACCGACAGCAGGCCGAGAACGCAGGCCCCGACAACCGAAGCCGGATATCCGAAATTGGTCACCCAATCGGGCCGTGATCCGCGCGCGGCGTGCGCCTTTTGTGTCTGCGCCGCGGCACGTACCGTATGCTCTGCCCCCAAACGGGCGAGCCGTTCTGCAAACGCGTCCTGTCCTCGGGCCATTTTGTTTCCCTTCCTCCCTCCAACCACGCCCTATTGACGCGCAACTGCGCCGGGAATTTGGCGAGACTGCGAAAAGAAGGAGGTCGCCGCGCGGTGTCCTCGCGATCACGATCTCTGAAAACTGCGACCCAAAAGATAGAGTGTGTTTGGTTCGGTTGCTTGGACGACATGTGCCACCCACTCTGGCGAGAAGGCCTGCCCCCACTGGTCGGGATAGGCATGCACCGCGTTGTGCAGTGTTGTCAGCGCGATCCAGATGCCGACGACCTGCGCAGTCATATGCGCCCGTGATGTCACGCTCAGGATCACGCGCACCAGAAAGAACGCGATGCAAAATGCAAAGAGCGCATCGATCGTCATCACAAATTCGGGTCGCGCGGCTGCATTGGGCAGCCCTTGGCTGTGGTACATGGCCAAGCGCAACAGCGGAACCGAGAGAAACCCGATCAGCCCTGCCCCGGCAATCGATAGGCCCCGCCCGACATCCATCGCATTGCGCGGTGCGCTGTCCGCGCCGCGGTCCATGCGACGCGCGTGATTTTGGTCCAATCGAACCAGCCGTTCTACAAATACTTCGTCCTGCCACGTCATAATCTGACACCCTATTAACGATGCTTACCTTGGGTAAGGTGACGCCAAAGCGCGGCAGGAAAGGGGCAGGGTTGTGGAATTGTTACGGAATTGACGACAATTCTTGGGATTGTCTACCGAACCGTCAGAATTTCGCTCAGCGGTTTCTTGATTTTGGCCATCTTGGGCACCGTCGCATTTTGCGCAGGGTGACCTGCCGCGATGATCATCGTCGCTTTTTCATTGTCGGGACGGCCCAGCAGATCGCGCAAAAAGCCCATCGGATTGGGTGTGTGCGTCAGCGTCACAAGCCCTGCAATATGCAGCGCGGTCAACAGCATGCCGGTGGCGATGCCAACGCTTTCCGGCACATAATAGTGCTTTTGCTTGGTCCCATCGCGCTTGGTCCCCCACCGCTGAGCAAAGACGACGATCAGCCACGCAGCATCTTCGAGATGCGGTTTGTCCGCATCTGTTCCAATGGGCGCCAACGCCTCGAGCCATTCGTCCCCCGCGCCGCCCTCGTAGAACTTGCGTTCTTCGGCTTCGGCCGCTTCGCGGATCTGACGCTTGGTCTCGGGATCGCGCACAGCGACAAAGTGCCAAGGCTGTTGGTTCGCACCCGACGGGGCAGTGCCTGCCGCGGCAATGCATGCCTCAATGACCTCTTGGGGCACCGGCGCCGGGTCATAGTCTCGCACGGTGCGGCGGGTCGCAATTTCGGCGCGAAACGCTTCGGCCCGGTCCAGGGCGTCGGCGTCGGTGACCTTGGCGCGGTCGAGGGTATCGTGCCCATCCGCCATCAGAAGTCCAGGTTTTCCACGCTCAGCGCGTTTTGCTGGATGAACTCGCGCCGCGGCTCTACCACGTCGCCCATCAGCTTGGTGAACAGATCGTCGGCCTCGGCCATATCCGCCACCTTCACCTGCAAGAGCGTGCGTGCGTCCGGGTCCAGCGTGGTTTCCCACAGCTGATCGGGGTTCATCTCACCCAAACCCTTGTAGCGTTGCAGGCTCAGGCCCCGTTCTCCTTCCTCCAGGATCGCATCGAGCAGGTCGAGCGGGCCCAGGATCGCTTGCACACGGTCCTTGCGGATCAGGGTCGCGGGCGTGCCGTAAACATCCTGCAGCGATTGCGTGAACGTGCCCGTGCGCCGCGCCTCACCCGAGCGCAGCATCGGCCCATCAAGCGTGCGCACCTCTTCGACACCGCGCAGGATTCGCGCAAGGCGAATGCCCTTGTCCTGGGTAATGCGCCCGAGCCAGCCACGCTCCCATTCCAGCGCAATCAGATTCAGCCTGTCCGCAACGCGGTCGGCCACACCTTGCAGGTCGGCGTCCACAGCACCGGGCACGAACGCCCCGGCGATGGCTGCCTGTTCGAGAATGTGGCGTGGGTAATGCGTTGGGAACGCATCGAGGATGCGTTTGAGCTGCCGCGCCTCGTCGACGACGCGGACCAGGTCCTGGCCAACGATCTCTTCGCCATTGCCCTGTCTCAACATGGCACCGTCGATGCCCTGCTGGATCAGGTAATCCTGCATCTCGGCCTCGTCCTTGAGGTACACTTCGGACTTGCCCCGCGCGACCTTATAAAGCGGCGGCTGCGCGATATAGAGAAATCCGCCCTCGATCAGCTCGGGCATCTGACGATAGAAGAAGGTCAGCAGCAGGGTCCGGATGTGCGCACCGTCCACGTCCGCGTCGGTCAGGATGACGATCTTGGGGTAGCGCAACTTGCGGATGTCGAATTCGTCGCGACCGATGCCGGTGCCCAACGCCATGACCATGTTGCCGATTTCCTGGCTGCTCAGCATCCGGTCAAAGCGGGCACGCTCGACATTCAGGATCTTGCCCTTGAGCGGCAGGATCGCCTGGGTCTTTCGGTCGCGTCCGGTCTGGGCCGACCCACCGGCGCTGTCACCCTCGACCAGGAAGATTTCCGTATTGGCGGGGTTCTTGTCCGAACAATCCTTCAGCTTGGAGCTGAGAAAGTTCATGTCCATCGGGTTCTTGCGTCGGGTCAATTCACGCGCCTTGCGCGCTGCTTCGCGGGCCATCGCGGCTTCGATGATCTTGCCCACGATGATCCGCGCCTCGTTCGGGTTTTCCTCAAACCACTCGGCAAGCTTTTCGTTCACCAGTCCCTCGACAGCGGGGCGCACTTCGGAGCTGACGAGTTTGTCTTTGGTTTGCGAGCTGAATTTCGGATCAGGCACCTTGACCGACAGCACGCAGGTCAGTCCCTCGCGCGCGTCATCGCCGGTAAAGTTCACCTTTTCCCTTTTCGCGATGCCGGAGGTCTGGGCGTAGTTGTTGATGGTGCGCGTCAGCGCCCCGCGAAAGCCCGCCATATGCGTGCCGCCATCGCGCTGCGGGATGTTGTTGGTAAAAGGAAGGACGTTTTCGTGGTAACTGTCGTTCCACCACATCGCCACTTCCACGCCGATCTCGTCCCTTTCACCGGTGATAAAGATCGGTTCTGGCATGACCGAGGATTTGGAGCGGTCGAGATACTTCACAAACTCCTTCACGCCACCTTCATAGAACAGTTCGGACCGCAGATGTTCGACGGGGCGTTCATCCACCAGGATGATGCGCACGCCGGAGTTCAGGAACGCAAGTTCACGCAGCCGCTTTTCCAGCGTCTCAAACGAATATTCCAGGTTCGAGAATGTGTCCGTCGAGGCGAGAAAACGCACCTCCGTTCCCGACTTGCCCTTTGCGTCGCCCACGATCTTGAGGTGCTCGACAGTGTCGCCATGTTCAAACCGCGCGACATGTTCTTTGCCATCGCGCCAGATGCGCAGCTCCAGCCAGACCGACAGGGCGTTGACAACCGATACCCCCACACCGTGCAAACCGCCGGACACCTTGTAGGAGTTCGAGTCGAATTTACCGCCCGCGTGCAGCTGGGTCATGATGACTTCGGCCGCCGACACACCTTCTTCCTCGTGGATGCCCACAGGAATCCCGCGCCCATTGTCGCTGACCGAGACACTGGAATCGTCGTGGATCGTGACCGTGACGGCGTCCGCGTGGCCCGCCAACGCCTCGTCGATGCCATTGTCCACGACCTCGTAAACCATATGGTGCAGACCGCTGCCGTCGTCGGTGTCGCCGATATACATGCCCGGACGCTTGCGTACCGCTTCCAAGCCTTTGAGAACCTTGATGGAATCTGCGCCATAATCTTCGGGCGCTTGCTCGTTTTCTGCCATTTTTGGGCCCTTTGTATTCTTGCCCCAAATATACGGTTTTTTTGCGGGAATGTCACGCAACTGACACAAGATTTTGTGGCGCGGCGAAAGGAGTTACCGGTTTCGCCGCGCTTGCGGGATCACGCTGCCCGCGCCCCGATTTTCTGCACTTCGGCGGCCCAGCGATCCACAAGGCCGGGCTTGGGATGGCTGGCCCCGGCAAAGTAGGTGAACCGCGTCGGTTTGATGCCGACAAAGCCAAAGATCTGGCCCGTCAATTGCCGCAGCAGCGCGCTGCCATAGGCCAGCCGCATGAACCAGCGCGGGCTGTCCGAGGTCAGGATGATCCGCCCCGTCTTTCCCGTAAACAGCGGCGAGGGCATTCCAATTTTGTTCAGGTTGCGTGTATCATAGGCGCGCCCGGGCAGCAGGATGCGGTCCAGTAGTCCCTTGAGCTTGGCCGGCAGCCCACCCCACCAGATGGGCGATGACATGACAACATGGTCCGCCCATTCGAGGTCCTTCAACACCGCTTCGATCTGCGGCTCGAGCGGTTTCCAACTGCCGTAGCCGCCGTCGCCGAAATCCATATCGAACTCCAGTTCGGACAGGCGCGTAACGCGCACATGGTGCCCCGCATCCTGTGCCGCCTTGGCGTAGGTGTCGGTGAACAGGCGCGACAGGGAATTTCCGCCGGGATGTCCGTCGAGAACGGTGATGCGTTTGGGGGTCATGAGAATCTCCCTCGTCTAAAATTGACCATGGTCATTTTAATAGACTCACAAAGTGACCCCGGTCAATATTTAATTTGACCCTGGTCACTTTTTCTGACAAACGACTGCTATGAACAAACCTGTCCAGGCCCGCACCCTCAAAACCCGCGCCAAGCTGTTGGATGCGGCCAGCGCCGTTGTCGCCGAAGCTGGTTACGCGGCATTGCGGGTCGAAGAGGTCGTGAGCCGCGCAGGCGTCGCCAAGGGCACGTTCTTTGCGCATTTCCGCGACAAGGATGCGCTGATGGATCAGTTGATCGGCGCGCGCGCGCTCGACATTCTCGCGACCATCTCGGCCGGGCCACAGCCCAGAACGGCGCGGGACATGGTCCACGCGCTCAGACCCTTGATCGATTTCGTGACGTCCGAACGGTACGTGTTCGACATTGTGCTGCGCTACAGCGGTGCGGCGGGCATCAGCGACATCGGCCCTATCGCACAGTCCTTTGAACGTCAGTATCTGCTCTCGCTGCAGTGGGTATCGCACCCCGACCTGCCGGTCCGGGATGACATCCCGCTGGAACTCGTGGCCGAAGGCATCGGCGCCTTTCTGATACAGGCGATTTCTCTGAAATTCTGCGCCCTCCACGGATCGGTCAGCGTCGAGGACAGGCTTGTCCCCTATTTCGAGGCGTGGCTCAGGTGAGCGGGATCACTAGCCCCACAAGGATCAGCAAAGCGCCCGCGCTCAGGTTCATCTGGCGCAGCGCCGACGGCGACGACACCAGCCGCCGAGCCCGGTCGATGAACACTGCCATGCCGAGGTTGCCCACCAGCGGCACGACCGCCGACAGTCCCACGATTGCGGCCACGTCCCATGCCGTCAGCCGCGTCAGGTCAAAGAACCCCGGCAACATGCCCATGTAGAACAGGATCGCCTTGGGATTGCCTAGGATCACGGCCAGCCCCGCGACAAAGCCCGCCCACATGCCGGGCCGGGTCAGGTTGCTGTCGTCGCCGATGGTTTTGTCTGCGCTCCGGATGACGGCGACGCCCATCAGGATGAACACTGCCGCCGCGACCCATTTCAGCACCTCGAGGATCCCGCCATACAGCGACAGGATCCAGGTGATGCCAAAGATCGCCAGTAGCGACCACAACACATCCCCGATCACGACGCCCAAGGCCAGTGGCCACGCGGCGTGAAACCCGCCCGACAGGCTGCGCGCAATCAGTCCGACCCAGACCGGCCCCGGTGTCAGGAATAGGATCGCCAGCGCACCCGCGTAAAGGGCAACGTCCAAGGGCGAGAGGGTCATACTTGCGTGGCCTCGCTTACGCCATCTGTCTCGGTCACATGCAGATACTGCGCCCGGTCGCCCAGCGTATCGAACAACTCCGGGCCCGTGCCGGTCATCCACGCCTGTGCGCCCAACGCACATATCTCATCATACAGCGCCGCCCGACGGTCCGCATCCAGGTGCGCGGCCACCTCATCCAGCAACAGCAATGGCGGCGCGCCGAAGTCCCGCGCCAACGCCCGCGCATTGGCAAGGATCAGCGACACCAGAAGCGCCTTCTGCTCCCCTGTCGAACAGTCTTTTGCCGGAACGCCCTTGGCTGCATAGACCCCATAGAGGTCCGCCCGGTGCGGCCCCATCATCGTGCGGCCCGCCGCCAGGTCGCGCGTACGGCCCTCCGCCAAAGCTTGCGCTGCGTCCTCCGCCGTCTCGGGCATCCCCAATTCACCTGGCTGCAGGGTCAGATCGGCCGCAGGAAAGGCCGTTTGCGCACCTGACTGCGCCTCTGCCAGATCGCGCAGCGCTTGCATCCGGTTGGCATGGATCGCGACGCCCGTCTCGGCCATCCGCCGCTCCAACGCGGCGTACCAATGCCCGTCCCGCACCATATCCTTGAGCAGGCGGTTTCGCTCGCGCATCGCCTTGTCATAATCCAGTGACAGCTGTGCATGATCCGGCAAAAAGCTGAGCGTCATGCGGTCCAGAAACCGTCGCCGCCCCTCGGCCCCTTCGATCCAAAGCCGGTCCATCGACGGGATCAACCATAGCACCCGTGCGATCCGCCCCAGTGCCGTTTGCGCCGCTGCCTTGCCGTCGATCCGCACTTGTCGCGCGGCACCGCCCTCGGACCACGTCTCAAGCTCATGGACCTGCGCCAGCGACTGCAGCACGCCGGACACCTTCCACCCCAACGCCTCCGGCCGCCGGGTCATGTCCTCGGCCGAGGCACGGCGCAGTCCCCGACCGGGGGACAGCAGCGATACCGCCTCCAGCACATTCGTCTTGCCCGCACCGTTGGGTCCATGGATCGCTACGGGCCGGCGATCCAAGGCAAGCCGCGCCACCTTGTGCGAGCGAAAATGCGAAAGGGTCAAAGCAGAAAGGGACAGCGTCACAACTGTCCCTTACGTCGTCTTCTGGCCAAGGATACCACAGCCCGCGGCAAACGTCTTAGACGCGCATCGGCATGACGACATAGATCGCCGATTGGTCATTGCCTTCACGCATCAGGGTCGGGTCGCCGGACGAATTGAACATAAACACCGCGTTCTCGCGGTCCACCTGGCTTGCAATCTCGAGCAGGTATTTCGCGTTGAACCCGATCTCCAGCCGCTCGTCGCCATAGGCCACGGCCAGTTCTTCTTCGGCGGCACCGCTGTCTGGGGCGTTCACGCTCAGGATCAGCCGATCCTCGTCCAACGCCAGCTTGACCGCGCGGGACCGTTCGGACGACACGGTCGCCACACGGTCCACCGCCTTGGCAAAATCGCCTGCGTCCACCTCAAGCTTGCGCGTGTTGCCCACCGGGATTACCCGCGTGTAGTCGGGAAAGGTGCCGTCGATCACCTTGGAGGTCAGCGTGATGTCGGGCGTGGCAAAGCGTACCTTGGTCTCCGACACGCTCACCGCGATCTGCATCTCGTCATCGTCCAAGAGCTTGCGCAACTCACCCACCGTCTTGCGCGGAACGATCACTCCCGGCATGTCCGCCGCCCCCTCGGGCAGGTCACTGTCGATCCTCGCCAGACGGTGGCCATCGGTTGCCACACAGCGCAACGACTTGCCGTCTTCGCCTTCTGACACGTGCATGTAGACACCGTTGAGGTAATACCGCGTCTCTTCGGTCGAGATCGCGAATTTCGATTTGTCGAACAAGCGCCGCAGCTTTGGTGCAGCCACCGAGAAGTTCGAGGCATATTCCGACGAGGCCATGACCGGGAAATCTTCCTTGGGCAGGGTCGCGAGCGAAAAGTTCGAGCGCCCCGCCTCAACCGTCAAACGGCCGGCGGCCACATCGGCGTTGAGTGTGACCAACGCACCATCGGGCAGCTTGCGGACGATCTCGTGTAGGGTCGTGGCGGCGACCGTCGTGGCACCAGCACGTTCCACCTGCGCGGGGGCCTTGTCGACCACCTCGATATCCAGGTCGGTCGCGCGAAAGGTCACGTCGGACCCTTCGGCCTCGATCAGGACATTGGCGAGGATCGGTATGGTGTTGCGCCGTTCGACCACCGATTGCGCCTGGCTCACGGCCTTGAGCAGCACACCGCGTTCCACACTGATCTTCAT
>ERZ1740067.1165-NODE-1165-length-18683-cov-18.006335_pt1 | contig 18683 bp, 11 predicted proteins | sample MGYA00581736_ERZ1740067 | MGnify/ENA primary metagenome ERZ1740067 (study PRJEB43018, sample SAMN04849236) | marine metagenome | isolation source: floating plastic debris | place: Pacific Ocean | collected 2008-08-27 | study: EMG produced TPA metagenomics... | reverse complement strand
AATGTTGGGTTGATGTCAAGTTAGTATGCGCCAGGCGCAGCAGCAGTCCTAGCCCAAAAAGGCTAGTTAGACTGTGTAGCGATAGCTGCTTGGCTGCGTTCATGACAATAAAAGTTTGCGAAAAACTCAATGACGAGATTCTAGCCTAATTTTTCTCGAAGCGTCAACTAAATTAAGGAGTTGTTAAGCAATAACCCTATGATTTGAGTTTCATCCTCTAAATCTTCTGCAAAAACCGATTCAGAATATTCATAATCGACCCCGCCGTAACCCGAAACTTATTGCCATTAGGGAAAACTTAGTATGTTGGGCCTTAGGGCGGCGTCCCGGCCCTAACCATGGGAAGCCCCGCATGCGATTTGGGAGAACTTATATATTTCCGGAAAGGGAACTCGGAGGGACCCCAAGCAACACCTTTCACACTCAACCAGCTGCCCCAGCTATTTTCCTAGCTAAAACCATAAGCTTGATTTTTAACAATCTCTAAGTGTTGACTACGCGATTGAATTGTTCTCTTTAAGCACTCTGTTGGGCAACAGAATTCTGGGTCGTTAATCCAAAACCTAGAACTCAAAATTTTCGGCGTTGCTCATTCTCGTGATGATTTTGATCTGCAAGGTGCTGGCGTATGACGTTTCTAATAGATCGATGCATGTCTAAATCAGCAACGACAAATTTCCTCCTTTCCCAGACATGCTGATATTCTGACAGGGTTACAAAACTTTACGTCACTGGTTTATTTATGGCTGCCAAGTCACGCCTACCGCTACAGTTTTGGATTGTCACCCTGGTGGCGTTCATTAATTCCGTTAGTTTTACCATCATCATTCCAACGCTATACCCCTATGCCAAAGAGTTTGGTCTGAGTGATTTGGCGGCGAGTTTGCTGACGACGGCGTTTTCCCTATCGCAGTTTGTTGGCACGCCAATTCTGGGGCGGCTGTCGGACCGGATTGGTCGTAAGCCCCTGCTGGTGATGAGTTTGCTGGGTACCGTGGTGGCAAATGTGCTGGCGGCGGTGAGCCCGTTTGCCTGGTGGCTGTATCTGGCTCGCATGTTGGATGGTCTGACCGGGGGCAATAACTCGGTGGCCCAGGCGGTGGTAAGTGACATAACGACACCGGAGCAGCGGACCCAGGCGTTTGGGATCTTTGGGGGGATGTTTCGATTGGGGTTTGTTGTGGGGCCCCCACTGGCGTATTTGGCGCAAACGCTGCCACCCTTGCCGGGTATTACACCGTTGGGAATGAGCTTTATGGTGTCGGCCATCATGGCCCTGGTGGCCGCTATCTTGTGTTTTGCGGTGCTGCCGGAAACACGACCGCCTGCGGCCTGCGATGGCAACCTCAAATTCTCCCTGGCTGACTTTGGCTTTGGCCGCCTGGCCGCCTCGTTTCGCAAACCGGTGGTGGGTCGCATTTTTCTAATGACGTTTCTCAACGGGGCGACGTTCACCGTCTTTACCTTTGCCTTTCAGCCCTTTTTTCTGACTGTGCTGGGGCAAGATACTAAAAATCTGGCGTTTGCCTTTGTATTCTTTGGAATTTTGGCGTTTCTCTCCCAGGTATTTTTGTTAGAGCCTCTGCGTAAGCGGATGAACCTGGTGACGCTGCTGGTGGTGGCCCTGGTGATGCGGGGGATCCTCTTAATCCTGTACCCCTCGTTCCCTACAGTTCAAGCGTTCTGGATTTTGCTGTTCTTCTTTGGCATTGTTAATGCCTTTCCCATGCCGCTGATCGACTCACTGCTGTCGCTACGCACATCCAAAGACGAGCAGGGGGAAGCCCTAGGCACCAATTCCTCCTGCTTGAGCATTGCCAATGCCATTGGCCCGGCCATTTCTGGGGTGCTGGTTACCTTTGGCTATGGCATGCCGTTTTTTGTGGCGGGCGGGTTAACCATTGCGATCGCAACCTTTGCCCTCTCCCTCAATGCCCCCGGCGATGGGGCTAAAACTGCCGCTTAGATATCTTCCGCTAGCTGAACTTCACAATTAATATGCCCGGCCAGCCGGGAGTTCTATTCTTGCAACAGGGCCTCTTTCTGCAACACCATTAGCTGCTTAATGCCCGTTTCGGCATAGTCCAGCATTTGGTTTAGCTGAGGCCGATTAAAGCTATTGGCCTCGGCGGTACCCTGTACTTCGATGTAGCCCAGGTCGCCATTGAGCACCACATTAAAGTCAATATCGGCGGCGACATCCTCTGGATAGTTCAAATCGAGAAAGGCGTCTCCCTCTAAGAGACCCACGGAGATGGCGGCAATCTGGTGCTTGAGGGGAGAACGCTGGATGGTATTGCTGGCGATTAGAGATGCGATCGCATCTTCTAAGGCCACATAGGCCCCGGTAATTGCAGTAGTACGGGTACCGCCATCGGCCTGGATCACATCTGCATCCACCGTGAGGGTAATTTCACCCAGGGCTTCTAAATCTATGGCCGCCCGCAAACTGCGACCAATCAGCCGCTGAATCTCTTGGGTGCGCCCCGATAGTTTCATTAGCTCCCGTGACTTGCGCGTATGGGTGGCGCTGGGTAGCATGCGATACTCTGCCGTCAGCCAGCCCTGACCCGAATCCCTCAGCCAGCGAGGCACATCTTCAGAAGCCGAAACCGTACATAGCACCTGGGTATTGCCACAGTGCGCCAAGACGGAGCCCGCCGCATAGCGAGTAAAGCGACGCTCAAACTTAACCGGACGGAGTTCATCGGGTTGCCGACCATCAGGACGCTGCCAAGCCATAGTCAATGCTCTAAACATTTAATTACGATACACAGGCTAAAAGCGTGTAGGAAGTTATCACTAGTTTTTTTAGGGTTTGCCCCCCCACTTCTCAGAACGGTTACTTAACAAAAATTGCTAATTTGATACCGATTGGGTAAAAAATACGCAACGACGGAACTCAATTGTCCCCAGCTATCGTCTGCCTAAGCAGCCTGTGTTAACGGCGCTATCGCTTGAATTATTGGAACGAGGATACAGATCTTTGCCGGTCTTTGCCGGACAGGGCCCCATTAACCCCGTTCTCTAGATAATGAAACCGCATGCAATTAAACCGGAGGCCGGGTAACGCTGTCCCCTGTTTTCAATGGGGAACCCTAACGAAAACGCGCTGCTGATCGTCGCGATGATTTTATCCGCAAGATGTTGACCTATCTACCCGACCGGTTCATCCTCTAAATCAGCAACGGTAACGAAAACAGCTGGTTTGAGAAAAATTGTCAGTACCTGAAACACAATGATGATGCATAGGGCCTTAAGGGCACCCACATCAACCACCCCCAAAATTTTAGCCGTTGATGCTCAGCCCAACCACTTGGATAGGCTCACGGAGATCCTGTCTGGGGCTGGGTACGATGTCGCTGTGGCCCTGGACGGTGAGGGAGCCATCCATCAGTTACGGTCCGTTAGCCCCAGTCTCATTTTGCTCGACTTGCAGCTGTCGGGGCTCAGCGGTGTTGAAACCTGTCAGCAAATCAAAGCTAATCCCAGCACGGCCCCCATACCAATTATTTTGACCACCGCCCCATCTACGACAGAAGCGATGGTTAAAGGACTGGCCGCAGGGGCCGTGGACTTTATTCATAAACCGTTTCAAACACCTGAGGTATTAGCCCGCATAGGGACCCAGCTACAGCTGCAACAGGTTAATCAACGTTATGAGCTGGAGAAACAAAAAACAGCCGCACTCACCCAACATAACAACAGACTTTTACTAACACAGCTCTCAGTAGACAATGCGGCAGACGGCATTATTTGGATTGATGCTGATTCAAAGATTTTTTATGGCAATTCAGCGGCGTGCGAGCTGCTAGGATACTCGTTCGAAGAACTGATTACCCTTAGCATATCCGACATCGATATCCATTTTTCACCCCAACAATGGCAGGGGCATTGGCAAGAGATTCAGGGCGTTCAGCCCCTCACCCTAGAATCTCAACATCGAACCAAAGGCGGACACGTTTACCCAGCTGACGTGACCATCAGCCATCTTGCCTGGGCAAATCAAGACTGCAATGTCATGGTATTTCGTGATATCAGCGAGAGAAAACGGGTTGAAGCAGAGCTGCAGCTGAGCCAGGCTCGTGCCACAGCCACCTTTGAGCAGGCTGCTGTAGGGTTCGCCGAGGTGGATATAGCCAGCCATAAATTTACAACCGTCAATACGGTTTTTTGCGACATGATTGGCTATACCCGGGCAGAGCTATTTGACCTCACCTTTTCTGACCTCACCCATCCTGAGGACATGGCCGCGTCGCGGCGGGCTATCCAAAAGCTCTACAGCGGTGAGACTGATAGTTTTACCCTCGAAAAGCGCTACATTCGCAAAGATGGAACTTACTTTTGGGCTGAAACCACGGCCTATTTGGTGAAACTAAAGGGGGAACAGGCGGTTTATAGCTTGGGGCTGGTGCAAGACATTAGTGAGCGAAAAGCCACTGAAAAGGCGCTAAGTTTGACCCAGTTTGCCATCGACCACAATGCCACCAGTACCTTTTGGCTGAATAAAGCCGGTCGCTTTATCTCGGTTAATCGGGCGGCTTGTCACTCACTGGGATACTCCAATGAAGAATTAACCCAGCTGTCTGTGTGGGATATTACCCCAACCTTTTCCCAGGATGACTGGCCGCTCATTTGGCAATCTCTACAGGAAATGTCCTATCGACAGTTTGAAGCATTTCACCAAACTAAGGATGGATATGTGTTTCCGGTTGAAGTTGTCGCTAGCTTTTTAGAGTTTGAAGGAGACCAATATACCTTTGCTCGGGCAACGGATATTAGTATACGCAAGGCGGCTGAGACCAAAATAAATCAGCAAAATCATGAGCTAGAACAGGCCCTGAGCCAACTTCAGAATACTCAGCTACAGCTTGTACAACAGGAAAAAATGTCGGCTCTAGGTAATTTGGTGGCCGGTGTCGCCCATGAAATTAATAATCCGGTGGGGTTTGTGGGGGGTAATTTGGCTGAGTTAAAACGCTGTCTGACGGAGCTGACAGACCATTTGGCTCTCTACCGTCAGCAGGCATCTTCGGAGGTGATTGTTAGCCATGCGGAGACAATTGATCTGGAGTATGTGCTGGATGATATTCCCAAAATGCTGGCATCGATGGAGCTCGGTTGCGATCGCATCCACAATATCAGCGTCAATCTATGCACCTTTTCCCGGAATGACAAAGCCACCAAAACCGCCTTTAACCTCCACAAAGGCTTGGACAGTACGCTGCTAATCCTCAAACATCGACTAAAGTCCAACGACTATCGCCCCGCCATCAGCATCAAAAAACACTACGGCAATCTCCCTGACGTTCCATGCTTTCCAGGTCAGCTAAACCAGGTGTTTATGAATATTTTGGCCAATGCCATTGATGCCCTAGACGAAAACAGCCAGGGAAAAGACTACCAAACCTTAGACGCCAATCCCAATCAGATCACCATTACCACCGAGCTAAACAACGACCATGCCACCGTTTCTATTCATGACAACGGTGCAGGTATGCCCGAAGATATCAAATCACACATCTTTGACCACCTGTACACCACCAAGGAGATCGGCAAAGGTACGGGGCTGGGGCTAGCCATTGCCCAACAGATTATCGTTGAAACCCATGGCGGAGATATTACCGTAAACTCTTCCCCTCAGCAGGGCACCGAGTTTGTTCTTACATTACCCATCGTGGCACCAGAGTGATCGCAACCTAATTCCAGCAAAGATTGCGTTTTCTCAATTTTTCTATTCCATCCGACTGTAAGCGGTTAAAACAGGCATATAAGCTTGCCTAAACTATCAAAATAGTGTGGAGGGTCAGATGGACTTTACACGACGTGATGCGCTGCGCCTCGGGTTACTGGGTGCCAGTAGCTTTTTGTCCTGGGGCCAGGGTATCCATAGAGCCCTGGCGGCCCCTGGAGACTGCGTACCCCATGGCACAGGAGAGCCCCCCGGCCCTTACCAAAACTCTCGCTTTAGTCCAGATATTCCTCTCTTTGATCGTCCCTTTGAGCCCATGCAGGTGCTGCCTGCCAAGGCAGTCGGTCCAGACTTAGATGGTTACACCATCACCATGCAAAAATCCCAGGTAGAGATTCTGCCGGGTAAACAGACAGAGGTGTGGACCTACAACGGACAGGTGCCGGGACCCCTGATTCGTCAGCGTCAGAACACAGGGTCTGTCGTTCGATTTATTAATCAGCTGGGTACTGATGACCGGGGGCGAGGCATCAGTTCGGTGATTCACTTGCACGGTGTTGCATCATTACCCCAATACGATGGCTATGCCGAAGATTTGATTCCCCCTCAGTACTACAAGGATTACTACTACCCTAACGATAGGGGAGCGACCTTTTGGTACCACGACCATGCCATTGAGCACACTGCCCGGAATGTCTACATGGGGTTGGCCGGCATGTATATCGTGGAGTACGACGCGGCCGACTTCTGTGACCCCAGTGCCCAAGAACAGCTGCCCCAGGGGGAATACGACATCCCCTTACTGATTCAAGACAAACGACTCACCCCCGATGGTCAACTCTGGTTTAACGATCGTCGCCATCGAGGAGTTTATGACGATGTGGTGTTGGTCAATGGGGTTCCCTGGCCCCGCATGGCGGTCAAAAATCGGAAGTATCGGTTTCGGGTATTAAACGGCGGACCGTCGCGCACCCTAAGCCTGGAGGCGCGGGTTAAACACGACGACGGTTCCTTAGAGCCGGTAACCTTGCAGGTAATTGCTAGCGATTCCGGGCTGTTAAGTGCCCCCGTTGCCACTGACAACCTGCGGGTAGGCGTTGCAGAACGCTATGAGTTTGTGATTGATTTTGCCGACTATGCTGGCAAAGACGTGTTGCTGGTGAACCCAATTTTCTTTGGCAATATCGACGGCAATTTGCGCAGTACCCAGGTGATGTGTTTTCAGGTAAGCGACGGTGCCCAAGATAATCCCCCTCTGCCGGACCGTTTAGCCACGCTGACCCCCATTGATACGCTCTTATCTGAGGTGAAAGCCCCCATTCGCACATTTCGATTTGAGCGCCTGGGGGCACGGTGGTTGATTAACGGCAAGGCCTGGGACCCCCATCGGGTAGATGCCTTTGTTGAACCCTGCGCCACCGAAATTTGGCGCTTTATTTCAACCGGTGGTTGGGTCCATCCCATTCACATTCACCTGGGGCACTTCCGTTTGCTGGGCCGCAGCCGCCTACCCATTGCCCCCTACGAGCGGGGTCAAAAAGATACCTTCTTTGTGAATGATTTTGAAACATTGGATATGATTGGCCGCTTTGGCCCCCACGAAGGCAAGTACATGATCCACTGCCACAATCTTGTACACGAAGACCATGACATGATGACCCAGTTTCAAGTGGGGACCAAGGGCTGTTCACCCTGTGCCGAGACGGCTAGACCACTACCGGCTCCGACTAACTTTGATGCGCCCCAGTGTGTGCCGCCACCGGAATGCTTAGCGGCGGGTGGCGACAGTGGTGACAGCTGTGGGTAGAGACTAGTTGGCTCGATGATCGCCAGCATCAAACTGCTTTAGCGCCTTCATGTCGTAAGGGTTAAACGGTTTAGCATCGGAGCGCTTTTCAGGCGACCGCCGATCGGTCGCTGTCTGTTTAGACGTTGTTTGTTCAGCAGCGGGGGGTGTTTCAGTTTGTTTTTGGGGACGAGACTGTTCGGTAGTAACGGTGGGAGTAGGGGTTTCCATTTGTGCGATCCAAACTGTTGTACTGGATGAAGCATCGGCCCCGGTCGGGCCAGCAAAGCCAACAACCCCGAGTAATCCAACTAAACAGATAAGAATAATTTTCTTAACCATGGGGTTCACCGGATAAGGGAGTAGTGGTGGATGGACAAGATTGTTATTTGCCCATCCTATTTCGATCTTATGTAGGGTATTTGACAAGCACCAAATCACGTTACAAAGCTTACGGATGCAGCCGATGGCAAACGTCCAGGTCACTCCTAAAAATTGCCCCTTAAACAACGGTTGCCCGGTATGAATTTGGGAGGCAACTACCGGCACATCCCATAGCTCACGGATATGCGCACCCTAAATCAGCAACGGCAAACAGCCCTCTTCGGGCTATGGGCTTATTTTTTCATCAAAGCTTTAGTAAAACCGCAGGCTGGCTTGCCAGTACTTCAAATTAATTTGGTTAATCTGTAGGTCAGTATATGAACGCTGGCTAACACTAGTCTGCTTTTACAAGGGAGAGAAGAACACCTTGAATAGACCGCTTATTTCTGCTGGAGTTGCCTTTTCAGCTATCGGTTTGATGGCCGTCGTAGCGCCTGCCCAGGCTGGCACCCTGACGTTTGACTTTGAGATAGATACTTCATCTACCGTAACCTTTAGCCCGCTGCTGGGCGGTCTTAGTCTGGGTAGTTTTGGGCTGGACGGGGTCACCGTCCCTGACAGTCTGGAGGTAACGGCAGCGGGTGTGGCTGGCAGTTTTACGGTGTTAGATGATCCGGCTCAGTTTACCGATGGCAGCATCGATTTAGACTACGGCTGGGTGGACGATGTGCTGAGCGACTCCTATGGGGCCATAGCGCAGACGTTCTTGGGGAATTATGGTCTAACCCCCAGCCAGGTGGTGGAATCAGCGGATGCACTATTTGATATCGACCAGTTTACGGGGGGGGGTGTTCTGGAGTCTAAGGATTTCACCCTACTGGGTAACCCCAGTCCGTTTAACATCGGCTATGACGGTGAGACTAACTCGCTTGCGATCAATGGGTACAGCACTGAGGTGGCGGAAAGCTGTCTGTCTACCACCTGTCTGCTGGATGGCAATGTCAGCTTTGGCGTTAGTCTTGTCCTGAGTGAGTTGGTGACGATCACTGGTGATTTGCTGACGAACTCTAGCCTGCCTTTGGGGCAAGAGGCGACGGCTGCGATCGCAAATCTACAGCAAATGGCGACCATCGCTCAGCTGTTTGGTCCCACGGTCAGTCTAGGTAGTGTAACCACTGGGTTTTCCGCTATTACTGACCCGGTGAGTTCTGACCCGACAAGTTCTGAGCTGGCTTTTGAGGTGACGGATGGTTTGGTGACGGCTACTGCCACCACCGGTACAGAGCAGGCGCAGATCTTTAGTCAGTCTTTGGCACCAGTTGAAAAACCACCGTTAGTCGGGGAATTGGCTGCCGATGCCATTGTGGTTACCACGTCTACAGGGACACCCGGTGGCCCATTACCGGTCACCACAGGCCCCATCGCCCTCTCTACTGTTTCGGTAGCGTCGGCGTCGGTCACGTCGGCAAACCGTAGCAGTGACGCTCAGGATGTTCCGGAGCCGTCTATTTTGGTTGGCTTGTTGGGAATGGCTGGTTTGGCGGTTAAACGGAATCGGCAGAAGGTTGTTACCCGATAGGGTATTTTTGACCTCTATGGCTGGCGTTGCTGATCCTCGGTATGATTTTCTCTGCGAGATACTGTCCTATGGCATATCTCACCGATCGGTTCATCCTCTAAATCAGCAACGGCCTATGGCTCAATGAAATGCGCATACTGCTAGCTTGTTTGCTGTATAAGTAAGTATCTACGCACTGCAGCAGAGGAGTACTGCCGATGTCGGCGCATTTCATTGCTTTTTGGAATCTGGAAAACCTATTTGCTCCAGAGAATCATTCTGGCCGTGAGCCTTGGCTGGCAAGGCGGATGAAAAAGGATCTGGCTGGCTGGACTGTTACCTTATTCAACACAAAAATTGACCAGCTAGTCTCCATTATCCAGCAGATGAATAGGGCTCAAGGCCCTGATATCCTTGGTGTCTGTGAAGTAGAAAATGCTTTTGTGTTGGAGACATTGGCAGAGCGTTTGAACGAACAGCTTAATAACCGTACTTATTCTGTTGTCCATGCCGATGCCACCCGCGATCATCGAGGTATTGATACAGCCTTTATATACGATAGTGCTCGCTACACAGTTGATCCGGAGACCATCTTCTCCCATTTTGTAATGCGACGCACCGGAACTCGCGACATTACACAGGTTACGTTTACGACTGAGCAAGGAAATGAGCTGATTGCTCTGTGTAACCATTGGCCATCCCGGAGAGGCAGTGCGTTCGAAAGTCGGGGGTTTCGTATGACTGCCGGTGAAACCCTAGCCTATTGGCATGAACGGATTCTTGATAAAAAAGGGAACACCATTCCCATTATTGCCCTGGGTGATTTCAATGATGATCCATTCGATGAATCGCTGCAGGTTCACGCGAGAGCAACCCGAGAACGTGGTGATGTTGAACGGGCGCGCACATCTCGGTTTTATAATCTGGCCTGGCGTTATCTACAGCAACAGGCGGAAGACCAAAACGGCAAACTAAGGTTGTTAGACGGAACGCTGTATTTTAGAGGCAACGGGAACGTATTCGATCAAATTCTTGTTTCTAAAGGTCTTTTGATAGATGACAGTCCACTTCGAGTGCGCGAAGAAACGGCTAAAGTTGAATTATTTTCAGAAATGATCGATCATCGCGTAGGCCAGGGACCGATTCGGTTTGGACTGCCTAGAGGGGACGCTGAAGAGAATATTAATGCCCATGGCTTTAGTGATCATTTCCCAATCTCAGTAGTATTACAGGAAGATTAATTGGCTATTGCTGATTTAGGGTATGAACCGATCTGTGAGATGCGCCGATGTTTACCCGATAAATTCATACCGAGGAGCAGCAACGCCGAAATTCTACTCTGTCCTGAGAGGGGCAAGCAACATTGGCCAATGTTGCATAGTTAGCTCTGCTCTTTGAGGCGCGACCAGGCTTCTTAATAACTTGGGGGAATCCCCTAAGTTAAAACGTTCCCATATGTTCTTATTCCCTTATGCCAGAAGGGTTTATTTGCTTTTCGATATGGTGTGCTTGGGGTTAGATACCCCACTTATAGTGTTGGCCAAAGAGACAGATAGCTCTGCTCTTAAGTCACACATACGAAAGAAGGAGGCCGCTATGGCGAAAAGGGGCAGTGATTCTTATTTGGATACAGTTGGACAGGTGGCAACTGTAAACAGAACTCCTCGAAAATCAAGCTCAGAGCCTGGTGCTGTAGTACCGAAGCTTCCAAGCCTAGTTGAATTAAAAACTTGGGATAGTCGGTTAAATCATAGTTTTCTGGAAGGTTTTCTGGAGGCTTTTTCGGAAGGCATCCTGGTTTTTGATTTGTCTGGTGCGTTGCTTTATGTCAATGAAGCGGCTCATGGTTTGTTTGAGCAAACTATAGTTACATCTGAACAGCAGCGATTGCTTGAACGGCAAATTCAAGCATTGTCTCGGTTGATGATTGAGCAGCCTACTGATCATGTTAAGGCGCAGACTTCATTAGATGAGGTACCTCTCAGGTCTATGGAAGCTGAGGTGATAGTGACGCTAGATATACAGCTACGTATTCATGTGCGACGGTTTCAGATGTGTACTCATTCAGCTGAGATGGTTTGGGTCCGTCTGGAGGATCGACAACAGTTGAGTCGTGCCAGGGCGTTATTGGAAAGTCGCTGGTATGGGCTTTCTGTTCGTGAAGGTGAGGTTTGGCAATTGCGGCAGGCCGGTTTCACCTATGCAGAGGTAGCGCAGAAGTTATTTATTACTGTCAATACGGTGAAAAAACATGTGCGTAATATCCTTGCCAAAAGAGAACTCTACTACTGCCAGAACTCGTTAGCAATGACCTGCGGATAAAGGGGGTAGTTGTTACATAAGAAATAAGAGAGAACATTTACTGAACTAAAAGGAGAAAAACAATGTCTGCTTTTCCTCAAAACAATTTAGTGCCAACTGATCAAACTGTATCCTTACAAGTTGATGATTCCAAAGATACTGCTTTAGCAGCTAAGCCTACAGCCAAAGCTTTATGGAGTAATCCTGAGTTTATTGGAGCAGTGACTCCTTTGCTTCTAGCAATAGTGGGTTGTGTAATTGGAATTGTAGTGCTCGTAACAAAATCTGAATCGGAGGTTAAGACGGCAGGTTTGGGATTAGCTGGTACTGAGATCACGGGTAGTGCGGGTTCAGCACAAGCTAAAACTAATCGCCACTAAATCAACGTAAAATCCGCAACCTTGCTCACTTCATCGATCATAGATTGGCAGGTCAGTCTAAAAATTAGATGATTTATCAATTTTTAGACCCAATTTTCGTAATTCTATGCATCATGAAGTAAGCAAGTAGCATGCGTTTTCCTTAGAATTTCCTGAATATATTTCACTAGAAAGCCGAATTATGCGTCGCCGTTTGTTTGCTCTACTGGTTGGTATAAATAATTATCCTGATCCACGCCATCGCCTTGATGGGTGTATAAATGACATGGAAGGATGGCTCAGCTATCTAGAGGCTTATTCTCAAAAGGCAGGATATGAGTTTCAGCCATTGATTCTTAGGGATGAAAAAGCTACTCGCCAAAACATTATTTCAGGGTTCTCAGAACATTTAACCCAAGCAAAACAAAATGATTTGGCTGTCTTTTTCTTTGCAGGGCATGGTTCTCAAATGCCTGGTCAGGCGGTATTTAGTCAAACGTCCAATGAAAAGAATGAAACCTTAGTGTGCTGGGATAGCCGTTCAGATAGCTGGGATTTAGTCGATAAGGAAATATCAAACTTAGTAGCAGATGTAGCTGTCCGTCAACCACAAATTACATTGATTTTGGATTGCTGCCACTCTGGTTCAGCATCACGGGATATCCCCTTAAAAGAAAAGGGTAAAGAATTCAAACAGCGACAACTTGAACCCCAGTCAGTTGGAGATCGTTCAGAGGATTCCTATTATTTACCTGTTAACCCTGCAGTTGTTGAACAGGTAAATAATCAACTACTCGCTGATAGAACAGTACGAACAAAGAATGATGGTTTTAAGTTAAGACAGGGACGTCATATCCTATTCTCAGCCTGCCATGAGGATGAAACAGCCAAGGAAATTCGTATGAAGGGAGGATTTCCTCGGGGCGTATTTTCGTATTACCTGCAGCAAATTTTGGCTGAGGCAACGCGGGAAATGACTTATGCTGAACTGCTAGCACAAGCTAGGTATGAACTTAAAAAGCAGAATATTCCAGCACAAGTTCCTCAGTTAGAAGTCATTAAAGGTCATGATGCTGATTTTCAGCGATTATTTCTACGTCAAGAGATGCAAGCTAATAGCGATGGGCTATTCACGCTTTCTTACGATAAAGAGTGGAGAGTGAATGGAGGTCAGGTTCACGGCTGGGAAAATGCAGAGGTAGAAGATGGGATTGAGTTATCGATTTTTGCCTTTGCTGATGAACCTGACACAATTAAAAGAGGATTGGGGCAGCTAACAACGGCGTGGGTAGAGGAAGTCTGCTCTACATTTAGTCGAGTACGTATAGATAAACCACAGGCACTCGATGATCATCAAATTTATAAGGCTTTAATCACAAAAGCTACACAATCTTCCACTCTCACAGTATTTTTGGAGGGTAATCAGATCGGTATTAAGACCTTACGACGCTCTCTGTTAGATATCGATAAGCGTTTGGTAGATGCACGAGAAGTGAGTGATGTATCCCAAGCAATGGTGCATCTGAAGGCAGGAGACGGTGAGTACGAAATTTTTCGTGGAGCTGCGTTGGGGAAACCAATGTCAGTACCAATGGCTATAAAGGAATATCCTCTAAACATTTCAACTGATTTAGCTGAGCCGTTAACACATATTGGACGTTGGTTAGACTTGTGTAACTTAGCGAATACGAAGCTAGGTGCTACTGTTTCTAACGATATTCAATTTCAGTTGATTCAAAATCGAGAGTTATATGAAGGTTCAGAGCTTAAACGTACTTGTGAGTATAAGGATGGCAAGTGGCTTGTTCCTGATATACAGTTTCAACTTATTAATCGCACGTCATCTTCTATCTATTGCGCTGTTTTGTATTTATCGCCGGAGTTTGGCATTGATCCAAACTTAATTGAAGCAGGTGAGCTTAAGGTTGAATCTGATGAGATAGGCAAGAGCATCAAGTTTAGTTTGGCAGTCCCTAAAGTATTTGTAAAACAGGGAGTTACTGAATATCCGGCATTTTTCAAGCTAATTGCTTCTAATAAGCCATTTAACGCACGATTTTGGAGTCAGCCAGGACTTAATAAAGCTCATAGAGAGATTATTCCTCAAAGGGAAGACCGTGAGTTTTGGCTAACAAAAGAGATAAGTATCAGGTGTTGCATGCCCAAAGAGGATATGAAAGTTAGTGATAGTCCAGCTAATTTGGTGTTTGAGGCTTCCCAAAAGCAAGAAACTGGAAAAGCCATCTGCATCAAGGATCTTTGGCTAGTAGATAAGTCTGATTTATTAGTTCATTTAGGGCAATTGGTGGGGCGATCACCTGTTGTCACTGAGCGACCTATTGATGAACAGCAAGCAGATGTTCCGACACGGTCACCTGTCGTCACTGAACGACCTCTAACTGGAGAGAGTATACTGATACCTTCTTCTGAAAGCAATCTGACCTTAGAACAGAATTTTCTTGAAAAGGGAGAACAATTTTTTAGTAACTTTGCACCAAAAATTGACGAACTATTGCTTTCATCAGAAGGTAATGCATATGGCAATGGGTTGACACACGGATTGCCCCAGCTAATAGCCCAAAGAAATGAAGATTCTACGGTACAAGCAATTGAGATATTGAAGGCATTACTGAGACACAATTTTAGTATGTCTCAAGATATATTGCTAATATTGGCAGCTTTGACGCTGAAGAAAGTAAGTGCAGATACTTTAAATTTGATGGGAAAAGATATCAAAACAGACATGAACAAGTCTACTCCGTCTAACCAAAAAAATACGGATGGTGTTAGTTTTCATAATGAGATTCATGGCGGACAGGTAAATCAGGGGCAGAACCTGACGATCAATAACGATTTTGTGAATTCATTTAGCCCTGAATCTCAAACTAAGTCAGATAATCAAAGTACTATTCTCTTCCTAGCTGCTAATCCTGAAACTACTTCTAGGCTTCGTTTAGATAAAGAGTTTAGAGAAATTAGTGAAAGCCTTCGACGGGCTCAGAAACGAGATTCGTTTAATTTACAAAACCGAGGCGCAGTCCGCCCAAGGGATTTTTATGAGGCTATCCTAGATTCAACTCCACAAATTATTCATTTTTCTGGTCATGGTTCCGGTGAAGAAGGCATTGCTTTAGAAGATGATCAGGGTCGAGTGGCATTGATGAGCATGAGGAAGTTGGATACCCTCTTTGAACTTTTTGCGGAAGAAGACGTTAAGTGTGTGTTGCTTAATGCTTGCTATTCTGAGGCTCAAGCTGAAGTGATTCACAAGCATATCCCCTATGTGATTGGCATGGGTCGTAGTATTTCAGATAAAGCAGCTATCGAGTTTTCTATAGCTTTTTATGGTGCTATTGGGGCAGGAAGAGACATCGAGTTTGCATTTAAATTAGCCCGTGCTCAGCTGATTGATTCTGATGAACAGGATATTCCTCAGCTACTTAAGCATAGAGCTTAGGGATAAGTGAATCATGACTAAGAATTCTACCCCAGAGGAGGGAAAAAAGCAGAAAAGTGTTAGTTTCCTAAATAAGATTTTAGGAGGGCAAGTTAATCAAGCTGGTCGTGATATCCATAATACAAACAACCTTGAAGTTGATAATATTGAAAAATTAATTGTTAAAGAACTAATTATTAACTTTCCTTCGGAAGACAAAAATACTTCTGAAGTTCAAGGAACAGCAGACAGTTCGAACCTTGCCACTACAATCGGACCTAATCCTTATAAAGGTTTACAAGCATTTGATGAAAATGATCGAACTAGCTTTTTTGGGCGCTCAACTGAAATCAAAATTCTACAGGAGAAAATTTATAGCCTCTACAGACAAGAGAGTAACTATCGCTTGTTACCGGTTCATGGTCCTTCTGGCTCCGGAAAATCATCTTTAGTGCGAGCAGGCTTAATTCCTGAGCTTAGAGAGAATAGCTTACCAGAATCGGAAGAACTTCAACTAAAGGTCTTAAAGCCAGGAACAGATCCGCTTCAGTCGTTGGCTAAAGTTTTAGCTTTTACTGTAGCAGGGGGAGATAGTTCTGTTAGAAAAACGCGTGAACTTGCAGAGGAGTTATTGCAACCCAATAAATCAGGAGACTATGATGGTTTACAGCGTATTGCTAGCCATTTGCCTAGAATTGATTTTTGTCCATTGATTATAGTGGTAGATCAGTTTGAGGAAACGTTCTCGCTTTGTAATGATGCAGAATTAAGAAACGCTTTTATAGCAAATCTACTATATGCTGCTAAAGATCTCACTAAACATGTGTCAGTTATTCTGACCATGCGAAGTGATTTCATGGGTGAGCTTTATCAGTATCCCGATCTAGGGCGCTTGTTTTCTAAGCCAGGTTTTTTAGTCCCGCCTATGGATAAAACAGCATTACGCGAGGTAATTGTTCATCCAGCTCAAAATGCAGGATATAACTTTGACGAGGGAACAATTAATCTTTTGATTAATCAAACTATAGGCCGAACAGGGGCTTTACCTTTATTACAGTTTTCTCTAACTCAGATTTGGGACAAGTTAAATAAGACTGAACCAGTTGAACCAGCCAAAACACTACAAGAGCTTGGCGGTGTAGGTGGTGCAGTCGCAAAGAAGGGAGAGGAAATCTATGCAGGATTAAGTGAACTAGAACAGAAAATTGCGCGAAGAGTATTTCTAAAATTAGTGCATCTAAGAGAGGGATTGGAGGATACAAGGCAAAGAACTGCTATTCAAGATATGATAGCCGCGCAGGATAAACCAGAGCAAGTAATCAAGGTTATTCGACAATTTTCCTCAATCCATGCACGGTTAATTACAGTGTTTACAGAAAGTAATCAAGGATTTGCTGAAATTAGTCATGAAGCTTTAATTTCATATTGGCCGCTGTTAAAGCAATGGCTAGATGAAGGGAGGCAATTGTTGCCTCAGCAACTTAGAATTGAGAACCTTGCTAAAGAATGGAAAAAGCAGGATAAGAAATCAAGTTTTCTTTTGCAAGGGAAACAAGTGTCTGATGCAATAAAGTTTGACAAGCATCATAAAGATAGTTTCCCTCTAACAGAAGATGCAAAAGATTTTCTAAATAAAAGCATTCTTCGTCGAAGAACAAATCGCATAGGACTTTTAAGTTTGTTGTGGCTACTTTTACCAGGTGTCAATATCTTTCTATATGAGCATCAAATCTATGAATATTATCAAGATGTAGAGACCTCAGCAGAAAAACGTCAACCTGTCGCCAGCTTAACTTCAGGATGTTATAAGCTACGAAATTGGCCTTCATTCTTACTTCGGATAGGCGAAAGGGTCATAGGAAACAACTGTCGCTCTCTAGAGAATATGAACTTGTCAGGTGGTGATTTTTATAGGCTTAATTTATACGAAGTTGATCTTAGTGGTTCAGATCTGAGTAAAACTAATTTTACGGAAGCCACTCTCTTAGGCGCAAACCTCGAAAATGTAGATTTGACTGGTGCCAATCTTGTTGGTGCAGATCTTACTAGAGCTAATCTGAGGCGTGCAGAGCTTATAAACTTAGATATAAGCTCTGCACACTTACATAAAGCAAATCTTCAAACTGCTACTTTAGATGGTGCAACGCTTATTGGATCGGATTTACGTGATGCTGATTTACGTGACACTATTATCAAAAATAGTAATTTCAAATCGGCAGAGATGCAAAACGCTGTCTTAATGATTGCCGATTTAGCAGAGGTAGGTGATAAAAATTTATCATTAGAGCAAATGCAGACTGGCTTGCTTTGTAATACAAGACTACCTGAAAACTGGATGAATTTGAGTAATAGAGATTGTGACCAACTCATAAAAATGTGGGCAGATCAATATCCTATAAGCGAAGATGAGGCATCAATGCTAATTCAGAATTACAAAGATAAACAGTGGGGAAAGTGATAGGTATTTAAATGAGGAGCAGATGCTGACTCTATCTCCACCTACTTTGATATTCTCTTTTAAAGACCCCTTGAAGTTAGAGTATATTCTCGTCTCGCGATAAGCATAGATACTCAAGATTAAACCTAGTCCTATCTAAGTTTGTTGGCATAAAATAAGGGCGCAGAGTTTGGAAGATCCATCCATCGCATTTAGTTGCTCAGCATCAAAATAGCCTATCGGAACTTGTTAATTGCCTCTTCTCTCAAGGGCAGGAAAGTTAATCCTATATCCCTCACACAAAATGAGTGGATATAGGATTAACGTAACGTAGTTCAAAGTTCTAGAATGACCTCTTGATACTGTTGCAAGAGGTTATTGTTTGAAAGTAACACGGATCTCTAAGTAGTAAGCCAACATCCAACTTCAATGAAGCACATCTAGAATTTCCCAACACTGACGCGTACTGCCATTAGTAGACCATATATTGACGGTTCCACCGTTGGCCACATTTCCATCCAAATTTAGACAGAAAGTTAGATTGTCTAGATGTCTAATGGTGCCATCGGGGTAAAGATCCCAAAACTGACTCTTATTGCCATTAAATCGCCATAGATTGACAGTGCCACCATCCTTAGCATCATTATGAGCCAAATTCAGACAGAATTTTGGATGGTCTCGATGTCTAATGGTGCCATTGGGGTGAAGAAACCAAAACTGACTCTCATTGTCATCAAATCGCCATAGATTGACAGTGCCACCATCCCTAGCATCATTATGAGCCAAATTC
>ERZ1740067.1164-NODE-1164-length-18724-cov-6.812202_pt1 | contig 18724 bp, 13 predicted proteins | sample MGYA00581736_ERZ1740067 | MGnify/ENA primary metagenome ERZ1740067 (study PRJEB43018, sample SAMN04849236) | marine metagenome | isolation source: floating plastic debris | place: Pacific Ocean | collected 2008-08-27 | study: EMG produced TPA metagenomics... | reverse complement strand
ACCAGTTCGACGTCGTCTGCGCTGTACTCTTCTAGACTATCTACTGTAACGCCCCCTTCAAGGCCCTGAGACGACCGCTCTGTAGTCACTATCGTTTCTGTAAGCGTCGTCGATTCTGAAAGAGCAGTTACGTTAGGAGCTTGAGCATAGGTTGCATCTGTCGCTGTAGAAGCCCTATCTTCGTATTCTCTAAATTTGAAGATACTGCCAATGATTCGGCCCGACGTTTCTCTCAGTGCTGCGGCATCACCTTCTATTGAAACGTGGGTTAGAGATTTGGTGACCAACTGGGTTTTATGGGGAATAGGTTGTATGCTACATCCATTTAAAACCGCCTCTAAAATAGAAACAGTACTTTGGGCTTCTTCAACTACAGTCGAGCGGGCGGGCGGATGAAAATCAAGCACTTCTACAAGGGGCTGATCGATAACACTGCTCAGCTGCCAGCCTGTCATATTCTCAGCAAAGGCATTCATAAAAATAATCTGGCCTTTCTCATCTGTGGCAATGACTGATTCATGCAGAGACTGAAACGCAGTTGCATACCACTTTTCACTCGCTTTGACGATCTGCTCTTGCTGATGCTTATGCAACGCAATCTCAATAGCAATCCCTAACTCCTTCTCTCCAAAGGGCTTTAGCAGGTAACCATAGGGACTGGTCAATTTTGCCTGCTGAAAGGTAGCATCATCTGCATTTGCCGTAAGGTAAACAACAGGAATTTGAAAATCTGACTGTACCTTTTCAGCAATGTCGATGCCTGTCATCTTCCCCTTAAGATGAATATCCATCAGGATAAGGTCTGGATGGCTGTCTTCGATTTTCATAAGGGCAGAATTACCGGAGGCTGCCACACCAGAAATACCGTAGCCCAAATTGAGTAAGCTACTTTTAATGTCTAGAGAGATGATGCTTTCGTCTTCAACAATCATCACATTTTGGCGAGCCGCCGTCTGGATAGCAGCTGGCTTTTCTGCAAGTCGTGTGCTCATAGCTATTTTCGATGCTGATTTAGATATAACTTGTTTAGGTAGATAGTGACTTAGATACAGAGAAGGCTTATTAAGATAAAAGATTATTCCGATTCAGATCAAGGCTTCTTTTGATATGGAGAGATGATTAAACATAAATTCTGTTCCATCTGTCCCTGTCACCGAAAGGCTACCGTCCAACTGTTCTATTAGGCTGCTAATAATTTGGAGCCCTAAGGTTTTTGAGGCATGGATGTCGAAGTCGGGTGGGAGACCGATGCCATTATCTCTATAGTGGAGGAAAAACTGATTTGATGCTGTAGTGCTAGCCTCAATTTCGATGCGGGCATTTTCCCTATCGGGAAATGCATACTTGAAAGAATTGGAGACCAGCTCATTGATAATAAGCCCACAGGAAACAGCCGTATCGATAGCAACAAAAATATCGTCGATATGAATGATCAAATCGATACTGCCAGCATTGATATTGTAGGAACCCAGTAAGTAGCTAACCAAAACCTGAATGTAGTCTTTCAAATTGATATTACCCAAATCCTCTGACTGATAAAGCTTTTCGTGAATGAGCGCCATCAGACGCACGCGATTTTGGCTATCTCTAAAGAGATTTAAAATATGTTCATCCTCAATGGTTCTGGACTGTAAGCTCAACAGACTTGAAATAATTTGGAGATTATTTTTTACTCTATGATGAATTTCTTTGAGCATGGCTTCTTTTTCTAAGAGCGATGCTTTAATTTGTTGTTCGGCTTGTCTGCGCTTTACGACTTCTTGCAGACAGCGTACTCGCTGACGTAGGAGCGCCCAGTTAATGGGTTTTGTAGCGTAGTCGGATGCACCCACAGAAAATGCCCTATCAACTGATTCTGGATCGTCAAGGCTTGTAATCATTAAGATGGGCGTTGGCGATTTCGAAGATAGTGTTTGCAGTACTGAACAGCATTCAAACCCATCCATCTTCGGCATCTTTGCATCCATCAGAACAATATCTGGCTGGTGTTTCTGAAAAAGCGTCAGACAATCTTCGCCATTGTCAGCTTCTATAACGTGATAGCCCTCTTTTTGCATCGCTGCGCGCAGTAGAAAGCGCATAGTTGGCTCGTCGTCTACGACCAGAATAGAAAGTCTAGCTGCCTCTGAAAACCGATAAACGGCTTCGAGTAGGCCACCTTGAGAAGTTTTGGGTTCGATAGATACCGCTGACATGTTTTTTGTCTCTAGGAGTTTTTATGATGAGTGCAAGTGATGGTTTGATGGAGAGTTCTGGTTAGGTCGTGAGTAACGTCAAGAAAGAACTGGTCGTTTTGGAGCGTAATGTCTTGTTATATGAAGACGCTTTTAGAGCTGTTGTTGATACTCACTGATTGCAAGCTGGACTTTTTGATAGTCGGCTTCGAGTCCTTGGATAAGTAATGCCGCTGAGTGAATATGGCCTGTTTTGCCAGCAACTTCTATCTGCTTACACAAGTGGAAGAGCGTCATTGCACCAATGCAGCTGCTGAGTGATTTAAAGGCATGAGCAGCCTGCTCAAGGCTTGATGCATCGCCATCGCTAAATGCTTTTTTAATCCCTTGTAGTCGAGTGGGCGCATCGCTCAAGAAACTTTGGTGGACCTCTTTTATAAATGCTTTGTCGCTGTTGATTTGTTCTATAACGCGAATGTCTAAAATGGGTATCTCTTCAATGTTTTTTTCTTCTACGCTAGCTTTGCTTGCGGTCACTTGAACTTGTGCGCCTGATCGAGATTGACCTAAGGGGGAAAGGGGTTGCTGCTGCTGACAGGCGGATAGCTTAGCAGTACTGGCCTGTGCAGGGTTAAGATATGTGCTCGAAGAGCCTGCTACGTCTGGCTTGCGGATGGGTTTGCTGATGTAGTTGCTCATGCCAACTGAGAGGTACTGTCCTTTGTCGCTTTGCGTGGCGTGGGTTGTCATGACAACGATATATGATTGGTCGATTTACGGATGTATGGGGCGATTGAATAGAAGCAGACAAAATACTGTAGAGAGCGACATTCTTTGATGCTTCACCCAAAGTCTATGCTTGTCGCCAATGCATTTCACACGGGGTTTATACCAACCTTTTTAAGTATGTAGGGCTCTCCCAACCGTAAATTTGCTCAAAATAATCAGAGATGAAAGAGCGTTATGATGAAAGGGCTTTATTAGGGGATGCCGATAATTTTTTATTCAGATCGTAAACTAAATCATTGACGAGACGGCTTAGACCTAGAGCTCTCCAGTGACCTGTACGAAGAAGTTTCTGTCTCTGGGCCCGTCGAGTTCTATGAATAGGATGGATTGGTAAGTGCCCAAGGCGAGTTTGCCTTCTACGATAGGCACAATTTCGCTGGTGCTGAAGGTCATAGCCATGAGGTGGGAGTGGGCATTTTCGGGCTCGTCGGGTGGGACAATACGGAGATGGAGATCGTTGTGGAGATATTTGTCACAGGGTGGAGCAAGTTTACGAAGATAGGTTTTGATGTCTGTCAGTAGGCGTTCTTCGTACTCGTTGATGGCGAGGGCAGTGGTCGTATGGCGAGAGAAAATGAGCGCCTGGCCGGATTGGATAGCTTGAGAATCGATGAAGGCTTGGATTTTTTCGGTAATATCGTAGATATCGATGCTCTCAGCTGTAGAAATTTTTAGTAGTGTGTGGGCAATCGTCATGGTAGCGGCTGTGATAGCAGAGATGATTCCATCATAAGGTGAGTACAGTTACAGCCCTAATCACAAAAAAGGCGCTCTGCTACATACAGAACGCCTTTGGAGTTGAGGAGTGTCTTCTACCTAAAACGGGCCAGTTCCAAAGAAATCGTTCAGGTTCTGGCTACCGATTAGTCTCTATCGACAGTTTTAGAATGGTCATTTTTGAAACTATGCCCTCTACGTAAGTCCGACGATTTTGCAGCGGTAGAGCTATTTTGACTCCGTATGTTTGGGTACAAGAATGTTGAGACAAAAGAATGAGTATTGCAAAGAAAGGCTCTCGAAAAATTACAGTAGCGGAGGTAGACTACCAGTGGCGGGTCTCTCGACCTAGGCGAATTTCGGATTGGCGAGATGAGTGTGACTTGCTAGATGAGGTTTATTGCAAAATTGCAGCTCAGTATGGACTTAGGCAGGTAGCAGATGTTGTTTTCAACATTCCTATAGAGCTATACCGTGAGCCCAAATCCAAGATTTTGGCAAAGTACTTTGGCATAATAATCGATGGCTTTCTGGGAATAGAACAGGTCGCTCAGATAAAGCCTGGATTAGTCGCCGACATTATTAGAGAGAGTCTCAGAAATGGTTGGGATCCTGCAGCTAAGGGTGACTACATGGTAGAAATATTCGAGAGGAAACCGTTTGAAGGAAGTACAGAAAAGCTTCGGCCTGCGGTTATTGTGATGCCGGGCATCAATGAAGCTAGCATGCCAGAGTACGACAATTTAATTAGACTGGTTGAGGTTTCGTAGACGCGACGAAAATTGACAAAAGAGTCAGGATCTTGCGAGGGTCTACAAATCATGTTGCAATTTTCCTTTTCTCTTGAGAATACGCCTCTCTAAGAAACACTGAAGCTGTAGTCATTGCATAGTTTTGATGTGCGTTTTAATACAGCTTTATTTGCGTATTTGCTTACAAGTGAGGGGCTTGCAGGAAGTCTTATACTAAACTAACTTGCTAAAACCTGATTAAGCTAAGTCCACTATGACCGCTGACCCTCCAGTGAAAAAGCTCCTGATCCTAGCGGCTAATCCAAACGGAACATCGCCCCGTAGATTGGACCAAGAAGTGAGGGAAATTGAAGCGGGTTTGCAGCGGGCAAAGAAACGAGATTTATTTGAGTTGGAACAGCGGTGGGCGGTGCAGCCCAGGGACGTTCAGCGGGCGCTGTTGGATGTGAGACCGCAGATTGTTCACTTTGCTGGACAGGGAGAGGGCTCACAGGGTCTTGTTTTTGAAGGGGAACAGGACCAGGCAATTGTGGTTGATGATGCGGCACTGGCAGGTTTGTTTGAGCTATTTTCAGCAGATATAGATTGTGTGGTGCTCAATGGCTGCTACTCACAGATGCAAGCAGATGCGATCGCACAGCACATTCCCTACGTGGTAGGGACCGCTGCCACTGAGTCGACTGCGAAAGATCCGCAAAAGAAGGCAAAAAAGCAGCCGCCGCCGACCGAGGGCGAAGGTGCGATTGCGTTTGCAGTAGGTTTTTATGACGCGATTGGAGCCGGTCGCACTGTGGAGTTTGCCTACCGACTGGGTTGCAACGCTCTGAGTTTAGAAGGGTTGGACAATCAGCTGTCGCCTTTTGTCACCAAAGGACCTGAGCGTCCGTCCGAAATAAAAAAGCCGCTGCAAGATGATTCAGCTACTTCAGATACGGAGGAACCCACAGAAGAAGAGCTTTTGCCCGCTTCTGAGGACGATATTTACCCGACACTGCTACGGCTGGGCTACCAGAAGCAGAGCCGCTTGTTTCGCCGATTGATGCAGTCTGAATCGGCAGCGGCCTTGTTAATTTGTGGCCATCCAGACTACGGCCAGCGTTGGCTGCTCAATCGGCTGGTGGTGCAGTATGTGCCGCATTTGCTCACGGGTAAAAAGATTGTCGTGGATGTGGGCCGCAGGGTGCGCCGCAACGATTTGAGTGCGCTGTGGCGCGAACTGGCAAGCCGTGTGGGCCTAAAAGGTAAGCCCTACAGCCCTGCAGACGTTGCCAAGCAAGTATCTCAGTGCTTACAAACCCAGGACGTATTGTTAGTTTTTCACGAGGTAGAATCTATCCCAGAAGATGCGTTTACCGAGCTGATTGATAGCTTTTGGAAGCCGCTGATTGAATACGTGCAGGCTGATTCGACGACTCATGACGGTAAGTATAAGCTACTGCTGTTTTTGGTGGATTATGACGGCTGTGTGGGGAGTGGAACGTTTCCCTTTGTGCAGAAGCTAGGCGCTCAGTGGACGCCCACAAAACCGATAAAATCACCGACGCTTTCTAAATTTTCTAGCGATGATTTAATGAACTGGATGGATAGGGAGTACGATAAGCTGCCTCCTGTGCTTGCAGAGAGTAATGTGGATGATTCGGTGGCTGAAATTTTGGAGAGTAGCGAGGAGGGGGTGCCTGAGTGGGCGCTAGAGGCAATCTGCGATCGCTGTGGCCACGACTGGTATGACTCATTGAAAAAATGGCTGAAACTATGACAACTCAACGATTGGAATATACGGGTCGCGCTCAGCCTCAGCCTGGAGAAAAAGATGCTTCGGGGCGATTGCTCTATCCGTATCTGCCCAATCAAGATCTGATTGAAGCGGTGAATTTAACGCTACAGCTGGGCCGCCCGCTACTGCTAAAAGGGGAACCAGGCTGTGGGAAAACACGGCTTGCCTATGATGTGGCCTATGAGCTAGGTTTGCCTTTTGAAACCTGGTATATCAAGTCTACGAGTCGTGCTCGTGATGGGCTCTACAGCTACGATACGGTGGGCCGGCTGCGCGACGCTCAGCTGGCTTCTAGCAATTTGTTAAATGCCGAAGATTTAGCGCGTATTAGTAATCCAGCGACCTATGTAGAGTGGGGTGCCATTGGGCGGGCCTTTCAAAATTCGCAGCGCACGGTTATTTTGATCGATGAAATTGATAAGGCAGATATTGATTTTCCGAATGATTTGTTGTTGGAGCTAGACGAATCGCGTTTCTTGGTGGAAGAAACCGGTGAGATGATAACGGCTAAGCACAAGCCGATTGTGTTGATTACCAGTAACGATGAGAAGGCTTTGCCCAATGCTTTTTTGCGACGGTGTTCTTTTCACTATGTTGAGTTTCCTAGCGATGAGCGGCTGGTGCAGATTATTCAACAGCTTTTCCCACAGACGGAGGGGGCGATCGCCACAAAAGCCGTAGAACGTTTTACCGAGCTGCGTGAAGAAATGAACAGAGACAATGTAAGTAAAAAAGTCAGCACTAGTGAGCTTATTGACTGGTTCAACATTTTGCGTCGCCATCCTGAAGAAGAGGTGCTTAAAAAGCTTGATGGCAAGCTCCCCTACCCTGGCCTGTTGCTCAAAAGCTGGGATGACCATCGGCGATACTTGGCTCGGATGGGAGGCAAAGGGTAAATGGCTACCGATAAGCTACCGATCGGTAGGCCGGCAGTAGATAAAATAGCAGCAGATGAGCTGCCATTGATAGAGCTGTTTACCCGCCTTAGGCAAGCAGGTTTACCACTGGGGATGAATGAATATCAGCTGGTGCTAGAGGCGTTAGAATCTGGTTTTGGCCTGCCCGATGAGGCGGCGTTGGCTCGGCTATGTCGCACATTGTGGGCTAAATCCAAAGAAGATCAGCTGTTGTTTAACTATCACTTTGAGCAGGTGATGGCCGCAGAGCATGAAAAGTTTGCACCGAGTGAAGCGTGGTTATATGAAGAAGATGCTTTGAACAACTCTGCTCTCGGCGCACTGCCCGGTCAGCTGTTAACCCACTGGAGAAAAGTCTCGTGGCAAGCGCGCCTAGCATTGGGTAGTGTGACGTGTTTTGCTGCTGGCGTAGCACTGTTATCTGCGAGGCCAAAATGTCCTTACTTTACTACTAGCCCGCCGGGAACGGTAGAGCTAGGCGCAGCCTACAGATATGTAGCCAGAGCCTGCAAAGCGAATCCTGATGATGAAATAGAGATTACTGTGCTCTCGATGCATCCTTGGCTCGATGTTAAATCTATGGGAGATGACGCAGTGGTTATAAGTGCGCCCAAAGAAAACATTGGTGGCGATACTTACGAACAGGCCAGGCTGTGGAATGTTCAAGGAGAGGAGATCGCTAACTTTAACAATCAAGCAGATATTCTTGCGTTTCGTTTTAGCCCAGATGGCCAGTGGATACTCACTTATTCGGAGGGTACAACCGTTAGTCTGTGGGATAGTAAGGGCAACAAAATAAATGATTTTGAGAGTATCTGGACTATTGCGGCTTCACTTTTCAGCCCAGATAGCCAGTACTTATTAGCCTATCCTGAAGTTGGGAAGGCACAGTTATTCAACTTGCAGGGGCAAGAAATCACTGACTTTGACGGCCTTAGCAATATTAAAGACGTTGGCTTTAGCGACGATGGACAGTATGTTTATGTTGTCACAGGGGAGGGCAGTGCGCACCTATGGGATACTCAGGGTAATAAAATCCTGAGTTTGAACAATCGTGGGATTGTAGATGCTGAGATTTTACCGCTGCAAGAACAAATTGTGACGTTCTCGACAAATGGATCTGTGCAATTTTGGAGCTGGGCTGGCGAACTTGTTTCTGAGTTGGCTTCCAATGAATATGCTCAAGATATACAGCTGACGCCTGATGGTAGATACCTGTTGATTAATTCGTCTCTAGTTGCAGCTCGGTTGTGGGATTTACAAGAGAACGCTTTTATCGATCACTTTGAGCGGCTGCGCTTGTCAAGAGAAGTCAGCTTTAGCCCCAGTGGAAAATATTTCTTTTGGTTTGAACAAGTTGAGGCAGGGGAAGTGGTACCCGGCACAGGGATCTCTGATCAAGCGATTTATGCGCCATGGAGCTATAACATTGCCCGCATAGGAGACTTGGACGGTAATCTAGTCACTGATTTTAATAATCAAGATGTTGATGATTTAGACTTCAGTGAAAACGAGCAACTTGTGGCGACTCGGTCGTCAGCTGGAAAGGTCGATCTTTGGAACTTGTCTGGAGATTCAGCAGGGAATTCAGCAGGAGATCATGTTAGCGGATTTAAGACGCTGGAGAATATTGATAGCATTGAATTTTTGCCGGAAGATCGCCTGATAACTGTTGATGAAACCGAAGTGACCGTAAGAGACTTTGACGGTAAATTAATCGATTGGGTCAATCTTCCTCCAGGTATTCAAGATTTCGAGACTAGTCCTGACTCACAGCTATTTGCAACACTGCGTAGAACTCGTGAAGTGCAGCTACGGGTGGTTGATAAAAATAATCTGAATCGGAAGGATGCTCAAACATTTGAGTTGGTAAGAGAAGATAGCATTGATGATTTGCAAAAACAGCTCATTCAAGGGCTAATTATTATTGGTATTCTGAGCGGTGCGTTAATTACGCTGATTCTTCCGATTGGCTATGTCGTTGTTCGTTGGCTAACGGGTCTGCGGGCCAAATCACCTACGTTTCCTTCACTGCCAGAGCAACAAGATCTGCCGACGCAAACGGCAGCAGCAGAACTAAACCAGAGAATAGATGATGAGGTTCAGGTTGCTCAGGCCATCCACCAAACCCGTCGTTCATCGGGAAATAGCGACCGTGAGCTGGCAGCAAGTTCCTTTTCGCGCACGAGTGAATACTTCCCGATGACGAGTCGTCAAATGAAGCAGAGCTGGCGCTATTTGCGCCGGTTAGTGCGAGAGGGCCCACCTGTGGAGCTAGATTTGGAGGCGACGGTGCACCAAATTAGTTCTGAAGGCATGCTGCTGCAACCGGTACTGCGGGCACGTCGGATTAATCGAAATGAGCTGCTGCTGCTAATCGATCAAGAGGGCTCGATGGTTCCTTTTCATGGCCTTTCAGAGCGATTGGCAAAAACGGCGATTAGCGGTGGGCGACTAGCAGGCACAGGGATTTACTATTTTCACAACTGCCCGGACGACTATCTCTATCACGACCCGTATCACCAGCAGGCAATCCCTATTAGCAGCGTGCTTGCAGAGCTACATTCTGAATATACGGGAGTTCTGATTTTTAGCGATGCGGGGGCGGCGCGAGGGGCGCTGAATCAGGCGCGTTTGGAGATGACAATTGAGTTTTTGTCGCAGCTGCGACAGCAGCTACGCTATGTTGCCTGGCTCAATCCGATGCCCCGCGATCGCTGGAATAGCACAGCGGGCGAAATCGCCAATCATGTGCCGATGTTTGAACTCAGTCGCCAAGGGCTCAATCAGGCCATTGACGTTTTACGCGGAAAATCTACGGGGGCAGCTGTCAGCTAAAAAATGTCAGCCAAACAGTGTAAGCAAAGCGAGTGAGCCAGTAACAACGTGAGCTAATAACGAATAGTGTAAGCAAAAAGCGTGAGCAAAAGCATGAGCGAAGCCAACAACAACAGAACGAGCGCGCCCGATGCTGGCAGGCAATCGGTCAGCGCTCACAGAACCGAGAGAAAGGCCAAGGCGGCACTGCGAAAAATTGCCTCGTTCGAGAAGCAGTTTGGACCTAGCCACTTGCCGTTGCTATATCAGGCGGCTTTTCCGCTGGCGCTGACGCCAGACTTGCTCTATCGACTGTGGGCCAACTTTCAACAAGATATAAACGGCACATTTCTCGATATTCCCTGGGTGGCCGTGGCTGACATTCTACTCTCTAGTCTGTGCGAGGAAGTCGGGCAGTCGCTGTACGAAATGGATGAAGCGGTTCGCGATGAGCTGCTAAAGCGCCTGTACTCAGATGACAATTTTGGCCAGCAGCGCATTCAAGAACTCTCTGACTTTTTGCTGGAATACACTCGGGGGCAGTTACAAAGCAGCGATATTGACACGCGAGACTTCGCCCAAGCTCAGAAATTGACCGTACTAGCTTACACTCAACCGGCTAAAGCAGCCCATGAGCTGGCCTCAACGTTTCAGCAGATCGGAAACAGTACAAAAGATAAAACCGAGCTAGTCCGAATAGCCGCACTGGTAAACACCTTTGCCAATCCTTTAGCTGAGGCGCAGCTACAGCCTTTGCTGACCTATGCTAAAGGCATTTCTCGCTGGGCAAAAGGAGATGGGCAAGCCGCCATTGCCCATCTCGAGAAGGTTGCAAAGAATGGAAATATCAACGTTGCAGGTGTTGACTTGCCCATTCCTGAGGACATTCGAGAGCATTCTCAAACGCTCAAGGTAACAGTGGGGGCAGACTACAGCGGACAACGCCTTCGCGGTCGTTCCTTTCGTGGGCAAAATCTTGTGGGGGCCAACTTTAGCAACGCAGATATTCGAGGTGCCGATTTTTCTCAGGCAATTTTGACCGGGGCCAACTTTAGCCGAGTACAAACCGGATTGCAGCGTCGATGGGTCAGCGTGCTAGTGTTTTTCTCGTTGTTGCTTACGGTGCTCTCAGGGCTTATGGCAACTTTGGTCGGCGGTTTGGTGTGTTTTGGGCTGTACAGCACTTTGGATCAGATACCGTTGTCCAAAGAACAAATTGCCTCTACGGGGGCAGGCGCTGCCGCTTTTGTGTGCTTTTTGCTGATGTGCCTGCGAACACTTTTTGGTATTCGCTCACGTAAATGGAGTGGGGGTGCCCTTGGCCTGCTCGGCTCTTTTATGTTTACGCTAGGAATGCTCACGCCGATTGGTTTTTTCAGCATCATTATCTTCGATAACACTGAAGGCCGCCTGATCCCAATACTTTTGGGCGGCGTTGCAGTTTTTATGTGCGTGACTTTTGCGGATTTGTTGCGGCAGGGTGGCCTATCGTTTTCATTGCTCAAGCCAACGGTTGCAAAGATGATATTTGGCGGGGTGATCGCAGCTGTTTTGATGCTGTCATATTTTTTAAGTCCTGATGATGCCTTATCTTCTGCAATCGCCTTAAGTCTAATCGCTACAGTTTTAGACTTGGGTTTGTTTTGGCTTAATTTTCAAACCAAAAGACTTGCTGAATCTCTGACTCTTTTGAGTGTGTTTATCCTGCTGGCGCTGTTCTTAACGAGCGCTGTCCTGCGGCTAAATCAGGTTGAATGGCTTGTGATTGCGGTGGTTTTGGCCTTTGTGTTTGCGGCGCTCTTGTTTATCACCGTCCCTTTTGTATTTGCTGGCGCGTCTTCAATGTCTGGAACGCTGATAGGGGCGCTAGTGATACCGGTTGCGATCGCAGTCTTCTGTCTGTTGATATGGGTGAGTTCCTCCTTAGAAATATGGACAGAGGTCTTTGCCATTGGTGAAATTTCTTTGCTGCTTGCGGCTTTAGCCTGGGCAACTATTATGACTACTGCGATCGCCGCAACACTCATCTGGACAGATGCGGGCAATCGAGTCATCGCTTTGATTTGGACACTGCTGGGTTCTGTGCCCTTAATTGTGGGTGCGGTAGGGTGCATTATTCTTATTCTGCCGTTTATGCCCGCCACCGGATTTATACCCAAGCATTTCTTTATTGCCACGGCCGCGGGGGTAATCATTGCCGCCGCCATTCCTACGTTAGGGCTCTACATCAGCTGGCGAGCGATTGCTGGAGACCCCAAGTTTGTTTCTATTCGAGACTTAGCGCTGACCTTTTCTGCCCGGGGGGGCACTAGCTTTAGCGCTGCGGATCTCACTGGCGCTGATTTCACCGAAGCCAAGCTAAAAGCTGCCGATTTTAGAGAAGCCAATCTGACCGATGTCTGCTGGTTCCACACTCAAAACCTAAACTATGCCTACATAGAAGGCGGCTATCTTAGCTCGCAAAAGGTTCAGCGTCTTGCAGTGACGGGCATCGGCCAAGGAGAAAATTTTGACAACTTAGATTTAAGCGGTATTCGTCTTCAAGATATTGATTTATCGGATACTAGCTTTATCGGAACGAACCTATCTGGTGCAAACTTACAGAATGCCAACCTCTCTAGAGCTCGGCTAGTGAATGTCGAGCTAACGGGCGCGAACTTGTTGGGTGCTCGCCTGACGGGCGCTTACTTAAAAGATGCCATCATCGGCGAAACAACTCCACTTAGACGCGTGGAGTGTCAGTATATTTTCACGAAGTTACCGACTAAGCGCAGCCCAGATCCGGGACGCATTCCCGCAGACTATCGTCAGACCTTGAAGCCTGGAGAACTAGCTGATGCGCTTGATATATCTTAGATTTGGGCCACACGATTCGTTTTCTTCAAAAAGCCCTCACATACAATTCACAGGAGCTTTAAATCCAGCTTGTGACTTGTTTGCGTAGTACTTAGGAACGCTATTGAAAGGACTGTCCAATCGCGATGTAACTTTCATGACGTTGATTATAGACAAAACGACCGATAGAATTAGACTCAGCGCAATATAGCAACTTCTTTAGACTTTTCGCGCCTGCTTTTATCACAAACGATCTTCACAAGCGTTCCTTTAAAGATGTAGCCTCTGCGAGATTCAGCGACTTATTTGTTGGTTTTGATAGTTCTATCGGTTGCCCCTATTTACTAGCCCTTATTCACTTTTGCCTCATTCACCGGTGGCTCTCGTATGCCTCTTCGTCTGACTCCTCCTATGCGGGCTGCCCTTGCAGCTTTTGTTTGTTGGCTGTGCATTGTGAGCGCTGCCTTTTTGCCAGCTGAGCACATGCCTAGTGCGCTCGCACATCAGCTCAATCAAAGCTATCTCTACTTACAAATTGGCGAGTCATCTATTACGGCAAGGGCAGAACTGCCGATAGTCGATTTGAACAAGACGCTCTCTCTAGGTTTTGAGCCTGATGAGCGGGTGGGCCCCAAGCAGCTTGAACCTCATTTGGACAAAATCAAGGCATATGTCGCTGAGCAGACAACGCTAGATTGTGGCCCCCAGCCCTGTGAGCTCAGCTTTACGGAGCCCGGCTATTTCAATACCTATCAGTCTCAATATCTGTTGCTGAACTACGACTTAATTGGATTTGAAACACTTCCTGAGTCGATACAGGTAAGCTACGACGTTATGCTGGCTGAGAAACCGGCAAACATCAATATGCTCTTGATTGAAGAGAATTGGAAAACGGGGACGTTTGCCAATGAGTCGAATGCGCTCCTGATTTTTGAGCAGCCCGGTCAGCTACAGTCGGTGGATTTGACCGCAGGTAGCCTCCTGCAAGGCTTTTGGGGGGTCGTGAAGCTGGGTGTAGAGCGTATTTGGGATGGGGTTGACCACGTCTTGTTTTTGGTGGCGTTGCTGCTGCCCTCTGCACTGCACCGAAAAGAGGGTAGCCGCTGGTTACCTGTTGATAAGTTTTCGACTGCTTTCACTTACATCGTTAAGGTTGTTGCTGCGTTGGCCATAGCGCAAAGTATTACGCTCTGTTTGGCAACGCTGAACATTGTGCAGGTGCCTTTGCGTTTTGTTGAATCCGTCATTGCAACGTCGATTGGCTTGGCCGCGATAGAGATCTTCTTCCCTATTTTTAACGGGAAAGCTTGGAAAGCCGTCTTTTTATTTGGCCTGTTTCATGGCTTTGGACTCGCCGATGTGCTTGGCAAGTTATGGGTAACCAGCCAATATACGGCGCTATCTTTGTTCGGGTTTAACGTGGGCGTTGAACTCGGTCTGCTGGCAATTATTGCAGTGGTGTTTCCTATTTTGTATCTGCTACGGATGCAAAGACTTTACAATCCGTTCCTATTGAAGACAGCGGGGTTGGCTTTAGGAGCGATAAGTTTGTACTGGCTGATTGAGCGAGCATTTGATGTCAACATTCGAGTTTTACCAATTTTGCAAGGACTGTTCTAAGACGTTTTCGATACGGCTTTCTAAGATGATATTTGAGAATCTTGAAAGCTCTCTTTTCGACCCCTGTATGTTTGCCCCACCGATATGATGTCACCTGCTTCTCTCACGAATACACTGCCAAATGTCTCTGCTGCTAGGTCGGTGGCAACAAGTGCACCCCGATTGAAAACGAGAGTGTTGAGTGTCGACGATATTCGCATCATCACGTCGCATGTGGGCCTCAATGCACTGATGGATGAGATGATTTCTCGGCTGAGGGTTGCATTTTCCCAGTTTGATCCTGAGCAGACGGTGGTCCCTGTGCGCACAGGGTTTAACTATGAGCAGCCCCATGTAGGTCTGGTGGAATGGATGCCGCTGCTCCAAAAGCACCGTCAAATCGTCGTAAAGGCCGTAGGCTATCATCCCCACAACCCTCGCGTGAACGAACTGCCAACGGTGCTTTCAACGCTCTCCGCCTATGATCCAACGTCGGGCCATTTAAGCGCACTGATGGATGGGACTTTCTTAACAGCGCTGCGAACCGGGGCGGCTTCTGCGATCGCAGCCCAGCACCTAGCCCATCCAGAGAGCAAAACGCTGGGCCTTATTGGCGTAGGCGCACAGGCGGTGACTCAGCTGCATGCGCTTTCTCGCTGCTTTGAGATCGAGCAGGTCCTCATTTTTGATCGCGAGGCCCCAGTGGCAGCATCTTTTGCGGCACGAGTGGCGAGTTTGCAGCTGCAAGGCATGCAGATTCGGCAGGCGAGCGTCGCTGAGATTGTCGCCAAGTCAGATATTGTGTGTACCGCAACTTCGGTAGAAGTCGGGGCGGGGCCAGTGTTTACCGATGCTGAGATGAAGCCGTGGCTACACGTGAACGCGGTGGGGGCGGATTTTCCAGGCAAGGTGGAGGTGCCACTGAGTTTGCTGAAGCGCAGCTTCGTGTGTCCAGATTTTCGGGCGCAGGCGATTGCAGAAGGAGAATGTCAGCAGTTTGCCAATTATGATGAACTTGATAACGCGATCGGCCCTGAGCTGTTTGAAGTGGTAAAACACCCCGAGCGATACAAGCAGCAGCAACAGCAGCTGAGCGTTTTTGATTCGACAGGATTCGCGCTAGAAGATCAGGTAGCCATGAACATGATGCTGGACTATGCTGAATCCTTAGATGTTGGCAGTTGGCTGAGCCTGGAGAGTGCCGCCGCCGATGTGAAAAATCCCTATAGTTTTGTGGTGGGCGGTTAAGACGATGGATTTTTCTTGGAGTGAAGAGCAGCTAGCATTCAAACAAAAGGTCATTGAGTTTGCGCAAAATACGCTCGACAGCAGCGACATTATTGAGCGGGACTATGCGGGCAAATTCTCCTGGGAGAACTGGAAAAAGTGCGCTGATTTTGGCATTCAAGGGATGTGCATGCCTGAGGAATACAGCGGCTCACCTGCGCTAGACATTATGACAGCCGTCCTGGCGATGGAAGCGATTGGCTATGGCTGTAAGGACAATGGCCTGACGTTGGCACTCAATGCCCAGATGTGGACAGTGCAGATTTTGCTCTCGCAGTTTGGCTCACCCGAACAGAAGCAGAAGTACCTACCCAAGCTGTGTAACGGTGAATGGATTGGGGTGCACGCGCTCTCTGAGCCCGACTCTGGATCGGATGTGTACAGCCTCAAGACATCGGCAACAAAGTGTGAGGGTGGCTATCTTCTCAACGGGCGCAAAAAGTTTGTCACCTGTGCGCCCATCTGCAACATGGCGCTGGTGTTTGCCACGCTGGATGCCAGTCTGGGGAAGTGGGGCCTGACGGTATTTTTGGTCGATCGAGATATGGCAGGCTTTTCCACCGGGCCGGTGAAAGAGAAAATGGGACTGCGGACCGCGCCCTTTGGCGAAGTCTTTTTTGAAGATTGTTTTGTGCCAGAAGAGAATCGATTAGGGCCAGAAGGGGCAGGGTTTAGCTTTTCTCACAGCTCGCTGGAATACGATCGGTGTTTTAACCTGGCCAGTGAGCTGGGCGCGATGGAAAGGCAGCTGGAGCGAACAATCGCCTATGCGAATTCGCGAGAGCAGTACGGCCAGCCCATTGGTAAGTTCCAGTCGGTTTCTAATCGGGTGGCGGATATGAAGCTGCGGCTAGAGACAGCTCGGCTGCTGCTGTATAAGGTAGCTTGGCTCAAGGAACGAGGTGAGCCCGCGATGCTGGAAGCGGCGATGCTGAAGCTGCATTTGAGTGAGTGCTATGTCGCTTCAGGGCTAGATGCAGTGAGGATTCACGGCGGCAATGGGTACTTGACCGAGCACGGGGTAGAAAGAGACTTTCGCGATTCGGTGGGCGGTGTCATTTATGCAGGCACCTCGGATATTCAGCGAAATATTATTGCCAGATCGCTGGGGCTATAGCCATGATGTATTTGCTCTCTCAAATTCTAGATCGTTCGGCAGCGCGCTACCCTGACCATGAGGCGTTTCGCTGTGAGGGTGTGGGCTTGACCTATGCTGAACTGTTGCAGCGGGCAAATGGGCTGGCGCAGTGGCTGGTGGGCAGCGGGGTGAAACGGGGCGATCGCGTCGGCATTTATTTGAACAAATGTCTGGAGAGTGCGATCGCGGTTTACGGCATTTGGAAGGCGGGCGCGGCCTATGTCCCGCTAGACCCCAATGCCCCCATAGAGAGAACAGCCTATGCGATTAATCACTGTGGGATTCGCTGCCTGATTACGCAAAAGGGCAGACGGTCTCGCATTCCAGATTTGCTGAAGGCATCACCCAAACTCTCTAGCATTGTGGGGTTACCCGATTCATTTGAACTAAACAAGTCTGGAATTAATAAGCCGCTTTCGCGCTGCGACTGGGGGGAGTTGCCCGTCAGTGACGTCGCACCTGATGTGCGTATTATGGAGCAAGATCTCGCGTACATCATGTACACATCGGGATCTACCGGCACGCCAAAGGGGATTATGCACACCCACCGCAGCGGTCTCAACTACGCTCGTATGGCGGCTTACACCTATGGGTTGACCCATGAAGATCGCTTGGGTAATCATTCTCCTTTGCACTTTGATATGTCTACGCTGGACTACTTTTCAGGACCGCTAGTAGGCGCTACGACTGTGATTATTCCAGCGGCTTACACCAAGCTCCCTGCGAGTCTTTCACAGCTGGTGCAAGATGAGGAAATGACGATTTGGTATTCTGTTCCTTTTGCGCTGATCCAATTGCTGCTACGCGGCGTGCTGGGAGAGAGAGATTTAAGCCAGTTACGCTGGATACTGTTTGGTGGAGAGCCCTATCCAGCAAAGTATATGTATGGCCTCATGGAAAAGCTACCCCAGGCTCGATTTAGCAATGTGTATGGGCCAGCAGAGATTAATCAGTGCAGCTATTACCATGTGCCGCCTGTGGCTGAAGGAGAAAGTGTGCCTGATGCGATCGCACCCATCGGGCACATCTGGGCAAATGCCGAAGAGCTGGTTGTGGATAGCGCAGATCAGCCGGTTGCTGCGGGCGAAGTGGGCGAACTTCTGGTCCGCACGCCCACGATGATGCAAGGCTATTGGCAGCAGCCTGAGCTGAACAAAACGTGTTTTTATAGAACAACCATTGCGAATCAAACAGCGGTATTTTACAGAACGGGCGATCTTGTTCAAGAGATTGACGGCCAATATCATTTTGTAGGACGCAAAGATCGGCAGGTCAAGACGAGGGGCTACCGTATTGAGCTAGATGAGGTGGAGGCGGCGCTAGTGGCCCACACGCAAGTAGAAGAAGCCGCTGCCTATACTGTGCCGACCCATGAAGGCAGTCATCAGGTGGCGGCAGCAGTCATTCTCAAAAGCGATGACTCGCTGAGCCAGGCAGACCTCTTACGGTTTGCTGCTGAAAAACTACCGGCATATGCGGTGCCTCAGCAACTGGAGATAGTCACCTCTTTTCCTCGAACGGGAACCGGAAAAATCGATCGCCGCGCACTCCAAGCAGCCGCTACAGATCTTTCTTCGTCAGATCCACCCAAAAGAAACAACCTGGCAATCTCTTGATCTGAACACATAAGCAGTAATTTCTCTTTCCTCCCTCACCTTCTATGGATAACCAAGAAACTCTCAAAAAATTCATTAGTGAAACGCTGCTAAACGGTCGTCAGCAAGTGGAAGCAGATGACGATTTGCTGGGCGAGGAGATTATCGACTCGATGGGTGTGATGCGACTAGTGGCGTTTGTTGAAGAAACATTTGCCTGCAAAGTGCCTCAGTCCGACATTACAATTACGAACTTTCGTACGATTAAGGCACTAGATGCTTACCTAGCCGCAAGGAGTCTGTAACGAATATGACGCCTGCCGCCACCTC
>ERZ1740067.1163-NODE-1163-length-18757-cov-5.387766_pt1 | contig 18757 bp, 18 predicted proteins | sample MGYA00581736_ERZ1740067 | MGnify/ENA primary metagenome ERZ1740067 (study PRJEB43018, sample SAMN04849236) | marine metagenome | isolation source: floating plastic debris | place: Pacific Ocean | collected 2008-08-27 | study: EMG produced TPA metagenomics... | reverse complement strand
CATGGGGAGGGCTCGCACCCCGTCGCCATCATATTACACCGCCCGGAAACTATTATCCATGCCTAAGTCCCGACAGAGGGTCAGCATGATGTCCTTGGCCGAAACGCCCTTTTTGAATTGCCCGTTAAGGGAAACGCGAATGGTCTCGGGCACCGTGGTCCAGGTTTCCCCGGTGGCAGCAATAGCCGTTGTGTCCGTCGCACCAAAACCCGCGGCGTAGCAGCCAAAGGCGCCCGCCATGGGCGTGTGGCTATCACCGCCCGCAACAAACATGCCGGGGCTTAAAAGCCCCCTTTCCGCCAAGAGTGCGTGGCAGATCCCCTCCATGTCGAAGAAGGTCTCGACCCCATAGTCGCGGACAAATTCGCGGGTTTGCTGCAAAATAGCGGCGGAGGCCGCATTCACCGCAGGCACATAATGGTCAGAGACAATTACCACCTTCGAAGGGTCCCAGAGGCGCGCGCCAAGCTCTTCAAGCCGCGGTCGCCACCGCCGGGGCCCTGAAGAATCATGGGCCATCAACAGATCGACCCCTACCGTGACGATCTCTCCCGGCATCACGGCATCGCGACCAGCGGCCCGCGCAATGATCTTTTGAGATAGTGTCTGTCCGGTCACGGTGATCCTGTCGCACTGAGAGCCCTCGACATTTGCAGACGAGAGTTCAATAAGGGTATAAAAGTATATCATTTGACGCTCGCCGCCAACCACCCTGAGGGAAACCCCATGTCTGCGACGAAAAAACGAGAAAATTCAACAACTTCCTTTGATTGGCAAGATCCATTTGCGCTGATTGAGCAGCTATCAGAAGAAGAACGGCTGATCCTGGAGGCGGCCCGCGGCTACTGCCGGGATAAGCTGATGCCTCGGGTTATCAGCGCCAATCGCGAAGAGCGGTTTGATCAAGAGATTATGACGGAGCTTGGGACCCAAGGCCTTCTCGGTGCCACGGTGGCTGAGGCCTACGGCGGCGGCGGCGCCAGCCATGTGGCCTATGGCCTCATCGCCCGCGAAGTTGAGCGCGTTGATTCGGGCTACCGTTCAGCGATGTCGGTGCAATCCTCCCTCGTTATGTATCCGATTGAGGCCTTTGGCGACGAAGCCCAAAAGCAAAAATTCCTGCCCAAGCTCGCCAGCGGCGAGATGATTGGCTGCTTTGGTCTCACCGAAACCGATGGCGGCTCCGACCCCGGCGCTATGCGCACACGTGCGGAGGCAAAGGATGGCGGGTACCTGCTGAAGGGCTCAAAAATGTGGATCACCAACTCGCCCATTGCGGATATTGCCGTGGTGTGGGCGAAACTGGATGGGGAGATCCGCGGCTTTATCGTTGAGCGGGGGATGAAAGGGTTCTCCACCCCGAAGATTGACGGCAAACTCTCCTTACGCGCCTCCATCACCGGCGAAATTGTGCTGGATGACGTGTTGATCCCCGCAGAAAATCTTCTGCCGAATGTGAAGGGCCTGCGCGGCCCCTTCAGCTGTCTGAATAAAGCGCGCTACGGCATCGCCTGGGGCGCCATGGGGCGGCAGAGTTTTGTTGGCACGCGGCTCGCGACTACGCCATGGAGCGGATCGTCTTTAATAAGCCGATTGCCGGCACCCAGCTGGTCCAGAAAAAGCTGGCCGATATGCAAACCGAAATCGCACTGGGCCTCCAAGGGGCCCTGCGGTTGGGCCGGATGCTCGACGAAGGGGCATGGGCACCCGAGGCGATTTCCCTCATGAAGCGGAACAATTGTGGCAAGGCTCTCGACATTGCGCGCGTCGCCCGGGATGTGCATGGCGGCAATGGTATTTCGGAGGAGTATCACGTGCTGCGCCATGCCATGAACCTTGAAACCGTCAACACCTATGAGGGGACCCATGATGTACACGCTCTTATTTTGGGTCGCGCCCAAACCGGCATCCAGGCTTTCGCCTGATGGCTGAGTTCGCCCCCACCGTCCCCCGCTTTGAGGGCACCGTTTTCGCCGTTTGGTGCGAGGATGGCCCTACGGCCCAAACTCTTCGGGATGATCATCTCGAAGGGCATCTCCACCATGTCGAAAAGAACTGCGATCGGTACATCGTTGCGGGGCCAATGCGTGCACCGGGAACGGACGAAAATGCCGGTAGCTTTTTCCTCGTCATCGCTGATAGCGAAGCCGAGGCCCGCACCCTGTGCGAAGGAGACCCTTACTTTACCTGCGGCATGTATAAGACCGTCACCATCATGCAATTTACCCCCGCCGTTGGACAATTTCTCGGCGGAGTCATCTGGCCTTCCATAGAGGCGGTGCGCCCCTTTGCCGCGAAGGCCCGTCCGGCAGAAGGGTAGGTCCCGTGCAAACCGATCTCGCCCTCATGACCCTCCTCCACATACTGGTCTTTGTGTACTGGCTGGGGGGTGATCTGGGGGCGTTTTATTCAAGCCGGTTTGTGACGGATACGTCGAAAAGTGTCCCTGCCCGTCTTCTTGCCGCTAAAATATTGGGGGATATTGATATGGCCCCGCGCACCTGCCTCCTCCTGGCTCTGCCTACCGGATTGGCGCTTGCCAACGCAAAGGGGTGGATCGCCATCAATGGGATGTGGATTGTAACGGCCTTCGCGGTCGCGGCCATATGGATCTTCACCCTGTTTCACTTGCACCGATCTACCGCCCCCCAGAATGGCCTAAAGGCGGTTGATAAAGGCGCCCGCATTCTTTTCCTTGTGGGCCTCTCAGGCGTGGCGGCGGCAGGCCTCCTCAAATGGACCGCATTGCCCCTATTTCTCAGCCTGAAGGCCTTACTGCTCGCCTTTTGTATCCTGATGGGCCTCCTCATTCGGCAGATGCTCATCCCGTTTGGTGCCGCCTTTGGCAAGCTCGTTGCCGAGGGGGCCTCCCCGGACGTTGATGAGACCTTACGCGCCAGTCTTGGGCGTGCCCGTCCCTTTGTTCTTACGATATGGGTTGCCCTTCTCCTCGCCGCATGGCTGGGCCTTCGGACCCCGGTTTAAAGGAAATAGATCTATGCTGACCATCGTCACCTCAACCGCCAGCGACCTAGAGAAAGCCCTTGTCCAACGCTTAGGCCAAGATAGCGTGAGCAGCGACGAAGCCCTCCGTACCCTCTATTCCCAGGATGTGTGGGCCCGCGCGCCTCACCAATGCGCCCTTGTGGTCTCCCCCCGGGACACCAGCAGCCTCGCGGATGCCCTATCCACCGTGACCGCCGCGGGCTTTGCCGCGGTCCCCCGCGGGGGCGGCATGTCCTATACTGGCGGCTATAGTCCCGAAGAGGAAGGCACGGTTCTTTTTGACATCACCCATATGAACCGTGTCCTAGAGATCAATACGGATGATATGACAGTCACCGTTGAGGCGGGCGCAACCTGGCAGGATCTTTACCACGCCCTTAAGGATAAAAATCTGCGCACCCCCTTTTGGGGCCCCTTATCAGGTTTTAACTCTACCATTGGCGGCGGCCTTAGCCAGAACAACGCCTTCTTCGGCGCCGGCACCTATGGGCCCACCGCCGACAGCGTCACCTCCCTTTCCGTGGTCTTAGCGGACGGCACGGTCCTCGAAACCGGGACGGCCTCCACCGAGCATGGCAGCCCGTTTTTCCGCCACTATGGGCCGGACCTCACCGGGCTGTTCCTCGGGGACTCAGGCGCCCTGGGGTTCAAAGCCACCGCCACCTTCCGGCTGATGCCCTTTCCCGCGGTGGAGCGATGGGCCTCGTTCGAGTTCGCTGACAAAGCCGGTTGCGTTGCTGCCGCCTCCGCCCTTTCCCGCGCCGGGATTGGATGCGAAGTATTTGGGTTTGACCCTGAACTCCAACGGGTTCGGATGAAGCGGGCCAGCCTTGCCGCTGACATTAAAAGCCTCGCCGGCGTCGTAAAGGGGCAGAAGAGCATCCTGTCGGGCGTTAAAGAGGCCGCCAAAATTGCCATGGCGGGCCGCGACTTTATGGATGAGGCGGCCTACTCCCTCCATATTGTGTGCGAGGGGCGACACGAGGCGGCGGTCGATGCCGATATGGCCGACGCGCAGCAGCTGGTCCTAGAAGCGGGCGGCAAGGAGATTGAAAACACCATCCCGAAAGTCATCCGGGGCACCCCCTTTACCCCCCCGAACACAATGATCGGCCCCGACGGGGAACGCTGGGTACCGGTGCACGGCATTGTGCCCCACTCAAAGGCCCTTTCCACTTGGGCCGCGATTGATGCCCTGTTTGAGACAATGGCCGCCGACTTTGATCGCTATGGCATCACGGCGGGGTACCTTATCACCACCCTGTCCACGAACGGGTTTTTGATTGAACCGGTCTTCCTATGGCCCGACGCCCTCGACGACCTGCATAAAGCATCGGTGGAAAAAGACGTCCTTCATCGGATTAAGGGCTTTGACGAAAACCCTGCGGCCCGCGCCGTGGTGACAAAAGCCCGTAAGGGCGTGGTTGAGATTTTCAAAGGGGTGGGCGCTGCCCATTTCCAAATTGGCCGTACCTACCCCTATCGCGAGGGGCGAAAACCAGCAGCGCTATCCCTCCTCGACGCCCTTAAGCAGGCGGTCGACCCCGAAAATCGGATCAACCCTGGGGCGCTTGGGTTCGCCGTGAAATCCGGTTAAACCAGCAAGCATGACGGATCATGTGACACTGTCTGTTAAAGGATCGATTGCGACGATCACCCTCGACAGGCCCGACAAAAAAAACGCCCTTAGCCAAGCGATGTGGCAGCGCATCCCCGCAATCTTTGCCAAGGCGCAAGAGGAGGGTGCAAGGGCCGTGATCTTAACCGGCGCTGGCGGCAGTTTCGCAGCAGGCGCCGATATCTCAGAGTTTGAAACGGTTTACGCGACCCCCGAAAGCGCCGCGGCCTACTCCGCGGACATCGCCCAGGCGATGGATGCCGTCGCGGGGTGCGCCCTTCCGGTCATCGCCCAAGTTGAGGGGGCATGCGTCGGCGGCGGTTGCGGCTTGGCCCTTGCCAGTGATCTGCGATTTGCCGCCACGAATGCAAAATTTGCGATCACGCCCAGCAAACTTGGGCTGGTCTATTCCCTCAACGATACGAAACGCCTTGTGGACGCCGTGGGGTTTTCCCGAGCCAAAGACATTCTATTCAGTGGACGGCTTATTAAAGCTGACGAAGCCCTCGCCATCGGCCTCGTGGACGAATTAGTCGACAATGTGCAAGCGGCGGTCGAAACCTACGTCCATAGTATGGTGGCAAACTCGGGCTTCTCTCTTCGCACGACGAAAGAGATTATCGGCCAAATCAGCGCCGGGCAAATGGCCGACGATGACAAAACCCTCGGCCTTTTCCTCTCTGCCTTTGAGGGACAGGACTTTAAAGAGGGGTATAAAGCCTTTTTGGAAAAGCGAAAGCCGGGCTTTAGCGGCTAGAGCGCTTCGCGATCAAATATGTTCAGAGACCGGCAAGGTCAAAGTTCTAATAGTCATAGCCCTGAGGACGCATATCTTGCTTGGTCGCTTGAGCATAATGTTCCGCCAACGCGAACAGGGCGCCCTCTTCTCCCTTGCGACCAACAATTTGGAAGGCGTGAGGCAAGCCCTCGCCGGATAGCCCGGCGGGGACGCTGAGGGCTGGTAGTCCTGTCACATTGGCGAAGGCCGTGAAGTCCGCCTGATTGGCCGGCAACTCCTCCATCAGAAACGCCGTTTGGGGCGCTGTGGGCAAGATGAGCGCCTCATCCTCTGCCCAAACGGCGTTAAACGCCGCGGCGTCCTTGATCGAGCGATAGGCCTCCTCCACCCGCTCAGGCGACAGACCGGCTCCATACTGAAAAAGACTGGTCAAATGGGATGAGAAGCCATCTGGATCTTTCGCCATCGCCTCCCGGTGGGCTTTATATCCTTCAATTTCTGAAACAATGAGGCCATTGATCCGTGTCTTACCAAATTCATAGCCGTCAAAGGTGACCTTACGGCAACTAACATCAAGCTTCTCAAGAGTGGTGAGAACATTCTGAAATGACTTCGCCACGCCGGGCTCCACCGCCACTTGGTTCTGCCAATCGAGAACCGCCACCCGCTTTGGCAGGGCCTTCGGCCGGGGCGCATCAACCAGACCGGCATATAGGAGATGCACATCGGCCAGGGTTCGGCCGTGACATCCAATTGTGTCGAGGGTCGGTGAAAGAGGAACAAGCCCGGCATCCGGGATAGTACCCGCTGCCGGTTTTAGGCCATAGACACCACAATAGGCCGATGGGATGCGCACACTGCCCATTGTGTCAGTGCCAAGGGCCGCCGCGCAAAGGCCAGCCGCCACCGCCGCGCCCGATCCCCCTGACGATCCGCCCGGCGTATACCCCTCCCTATGGGGATTCCAGGTGGGGCCGAACCAGGGATTATCCGTCCGAGCACCAAGGGCGCCCTCCTCCATATTCAATGTACCAATAATGAGCGCCCCGGCTTTTTTTAGGCGCTTTACCACCTCGGCATCTTCGTCAGCGATCCGGTGCCGGTAGGCGCCGATCCCGCCGTCCCAGGGCAGGCCCTTCACCGCAATATTGGATTTGACCGCAATGGGGACGCCATCCAGATCCGACAGGGCAAGCCCCGCCTTCCACCGTTTGGTCGAGGCCTGCGCCTCCGCCGCCAACCGCTCATTGGAATGAAGAAAAGCGTTCAGTTGACGGTTATATTTGGCGATGCGCTGAATGTAGAGCTTGGCAACACCCGTCGGGGTCACCACCCCCTCTTTATAGAGGGGCGCTAAGCCAGCCGCACCAGCACGGATAATGTCAACTTCATTCATCATACAGAAAAACGCTCATCAATGAGACGAATAGGCTTTTGCCGTACTTCCACCTGGGTTAACTCTGCCAACGCCCCCGGTGCCACTAACTCAACCGCCATGTCGATGCCCACCTTTTGTTTGAGCAGCGCTTCGAATGCAGGACGGTGGTCATTATACTGTTCAGGCCCGCCATGGGCCTCGGCCATAACAATCATCTCATCACGCCCATTGTCATCGCGGACACATTTACAGATAAACTCACCGGCAAAGGCATCAATATCTTCTAGCATCGGGCCAATCGCCTGAGGGAAGATATTGATCCCGCGCAGCTTCACCATATTGTCAGAGCGCCCCAAAAACCCTTCTATCCGCAAGAAATTAAGCCCTAGGCTCGATGCGGACTGGCAAACTTGGGTCACATCATGGGTATTAAACCGAATAATGGGATATACATCATCCTTATAAAGACAGGTGACGACCATATCCCCCGTCTGGCCATCGTCAACCCGTTGGCCCGTATCGATATCGCACACTTCTAAAAACTGCGCGTCCTCAAAAACATAGAGGCCATCGCGATCCGGCCCTTCGCCTGCGATGGCGCCTGTATCACCCACGCCGTACCAGTCAAAGCAGTCAGCGCCCCCCCAGGCTTGGGAGAGGCTGTCCTTATCCTCCCGCCCCATATGGCCGGAAATCATCCGAATATTGATGTCCCGACCGGGCTCCAATCCATTCTCCCGAGCCACATTGGCGAGCTTTTTGATATAATCCGCAAACCCAACGATCGCGGTGGTGCCAAAGTCCTTCATCAGCGCCACCTGCTGGGCTGAGCGGGTTTCAATGCCGGTCCCCGCTGACATAAAGATGGCCGACGTCCAGTGAACAACCGCCTCCCGCACATAGTGGCCGCCATTGATCATACCGTGGCCGTAGACGGAATGAACAATGTCATCGGGCCGAAGCCCCTGGAACCGGTAAAGACGCCCAAGGAGGAGGTTCTGCACCTCCCGCGATTTGGCACCAACCAATAGCACCTGGGGATTGCCGGTTGTGCCGCTCGTGGTGTGCATCACACCATTGGGCGCGCCGCCCGGATAGGTATCCATGCCACCAAAATCCCCAAAAGGTGGATAATCCGCCAGGGACGTCATAATATCTTGCTTGTCGAACGTGGGCAGTCTGCCAATATCATCAAGACTGCGAATATCTCCTCGCTCGACGCCTTGGGCGCCCCATAGCCGTTGATAAAAGGGGATCTGCCAGGCGCGTTCCACAAGGCGGAGGAAAAGCCGGTTTTGGTGTGCCCGGATTTCATCGCGGCTTTTCTTTGCGAAGGCCACGAAGTCCTCCCCCACCGGATGGTCGGCTAGGATGTCGTCCGTGTTAATAGCATCAAAATAATGTTGATGGGTGGTCATGAGATCATCTCCCTACCGCAATAATGCGGCGAACGCGCCGACATTGTCTTCTAATTCAAGGTCATCGACCCGGTCGATGACATGGGTAATATCTTCGTCCCTCACCCCCGGCACCCCGTGACGCACGCATGCGGAAAATTTCTCAAGATGTGCATCACGAGAAAGGGGGGCGCCCGGACCGCCGGGCATTGCTGTGACGGTCTCGGTCAGGACAGTACCACCCTTGAGATAAGCCGTGAGCGTCTGCGGCACAAAGTCGAAGGGGGTACCGGTCCCCGCCTCTTCAACAAAAATTCGATCGCTCAAGGATAAACGTCCTTCATCCCCAAGGGCCGCTTCGGTAAATTCGCCCAAGCCCACGGACCCCGTCTCCAAAACGGTTGCTCCCAAATAAGCAAAGCAAAGACGGGCATAATTAACCGTCAGGGGGCGGACAGGGCGCCGCCCCACTAACCGATGGATAAGCGGCGGCGCGGTGAGCACCAACCGGTCCAGGGTCTCAGCGGTAACACCGCGCTCTCGCAACGTTTGCAGGGCGACAATGCCCCCCTGCGCCGCCCGCCCCGTCGGGTAGGGTTTGTGGCTCACTTGCGCTATGCGCCACACATCTCCTAACGCCCCAAAGCCCTTTTCCCAATCGACCTCATCTTCAAACAAGGTAAGATAGCCAAAGGGACCGGTCAGACTATCCTCCGGCCCCGGAAGGCCCGCCTCTGCCAAGTCGCAGGCCACAATAGCGTTTCGGGCGGCATGGCCGATTTGGATGGGAAGGGCAGGTTTTCCCTCCACATGGGCCTGCATCGTGCCCCCCGCCTGGGCCAGGGCATAGCCCCACGCGTTGAGAAGCTGGCCCGGCGTGAACTGCCTGAGGGACGCAATCGCCGCGGTGGTCCCGAAAATACCCGCCGTGGCAGGACGAAAGAACTTGAGCGCTGATGGCGCCGCCACACCGAGACCAGCCGATACATCAACCCCCACCGCTAGGGCGGTGATGGCGGCACGGCCGCGCACGCCTCCTCCCCGCTCCATCTCAGCCATCAGCCCGCTGAAAAGGGTAGCCATCTGATGCACGACCGCCGCCTCATGGACGCAGTCAAACTCCTGGCAATGAATTTGATAGGCATTCACGAACGCCGCCGACGGCGCTGGCAAGCGAAGGGAGGAGCCCAGTACCGTTGCGTCATCACACTGCCCCCAGGCGCTAGCCACGCTACGGACAAGCTCCGTATATTCTGTACGAGCACCGGCAATACCAACACCAAGGGTATCTAAGAAAAAGATCTTTGCCGCCAAAACGGCATCGGCTGGCAGGTCCTCATAGGATGTCTTTAACACATGATGGGCAAGCGTTTCGGTTGGAGTCACTGGCTTCCCTCCAACAGTGCACACCAATCCGCAAAAGGATGGTCCAGCAACGCCAATGTGGCATCACAGAGGTCATCGATAGCTGCGTCCCCCATCCCCCCACTTTTCATCAGCATATGTGCCTTGTCGCGCAGATCATCAGTGGACATTGGCCATTCTGGATCACCGAACGCATCCCTCACCATGGCGTCATGGTGATCCCCTTGGGTGGTCCGCACCTTTACCCGCGCGCCATAGTGATCAGGGAACACTTCAGAGAATTGAGGGTGGTCCCTCACGGTCACCCGCTCACGAAGCCTTACGACACTCGGGTCATGAACCGCCTGGGGCTCAAAATGCTCAAGCGCTGGCCGCCCGTGCAACAACACCATGGCCACCGCATGCTGGATAGAGAATTTCGCCTCCAGCACCGTTGATGGTGTCGTCCGATCACAGAACTTCACCGCATCGGCGTAGGTTTCCACCGACACTGCTTCGATAGTATCCACTTCAATCTCGTCAGACAGATGCATCGCTGCATCAATCGCAGCATGGGCATGGCGGCAGGCGGGCCAGGGTTTAAAGCTCACCTCATGCAGCGCCCAGGGCGCATGAGGGTTCGCCACCACCTTATCAGCCGCCCCGTCAGGACAAAGAGCGGCAAAAAACCCTTGTTCCCCCTCCAAAAGGCCCGCAGGGCCCGTAAAGCCAACTCGCGCCAATTGAGCGGCCCGCAGACCGCTTTGCGCGGCGTGACCGGCGTGAAGCTGCTTTGTCATGCAAGGCTCATGGCGCATTTGCCATAGGCCCCCGGCAAGGCTACCGGCATTGGCCAAGGCCCAAACCCATTCCTCCGTCTGCAGCTGAAAAGCACTGCCCGCGGCAGCAGCCGCGCCGAAAGGTCCGCAGGTGGCCGTATTATGGAAATAGCGATAATGCGCTGCCCCCACCGCTTGGCCGATGCGGATCACCGCTTCGTACCCCCGCACAATGGCATCAAGGAAGTCTGTCACCTCCCTCTTCGCCGCGATGGTCGCGGACAGGGCCGCAGGCACCACCACCGGGCCGGGGTGCAAAATCGCCTGGCGATGAACGTCATCCATCTCCAGCACATTACCCATGGCGCCATTGATGAGTGCCGCGGACAGGGGACTAGCGGTCCCGCCTCCTATGAGAGGCACCGCGCCGGGCTCGCTGGTCGCGCGCTTTAACAGAACCGCCGCCTCGGCAGACGCCCCCGCCACGGCACAGCCGAGCCAGTCCAAGACGTGCAAAATCGCCCGCTGCCGATCCGCCGGGGTGGCGGGCCGGGCAAGGATTTCCGCTAAGCTTTGCAACAGGGTTGGACTTTGTCCGGACATTTGCCCAAACTAGCAGTCTCTGGCGCAGCATCAACGGGGTAAACGCCTAAAATGCCAAAGAATCTCAGCCCGGCCGAGGCGATGGAATGGCTGTTGGCCCAAGGCAAGGGCCCTGGCCTTGTCTATGCCGCGGGATGCGCGGGCGAGCCCACCTTATTTGCAGAGACGCTGGTCCAACTCGGCCCTCGGGACCATGGCCTCACCTTCACCGGCGTTTGGATCCCCGGGGTGAACAAAATAGATTGGGGCGCCCTCGGGGCGGCGGAAACCTTCTTTTTGTCGCCCGCCCTGCGCCCATCATTTGAGGCGGGCCGCACCCGGTACCTCCCCCGCGCCTATACCGACATTTATCCCTATCTGGAGACCGCCCCGCTGAGGGCGGCGATGGTGCAGGTCAGCCCCCCGAATGCGGAGGGCCTCTGCTCCCTCGGCGTCGCAAACGACTTTACCCCGGCAGTTCTCGGGCGCGGCGCGCCCCTAGTGGCGCACCTTAACCCCGCAATGCCCTTTATCCCATCGGCTGAGACTATTCCCTATGAAGATATAGACGTGGCCGTTGAAGCCGAACGCCCGCTGCTCACCTACGATGCAGGGACCGTGACCCCAGATCTGGAAGCCATCGCTCAGCATATAGCGGACCTGCTTCCCCCCAACCCCACCCTTCAATTTGGGTTGGGCAAAGTGCAAAAGGCAGTACTGGAACAATTACAGGATCGGTCATTTTCGATCCATGCAGGCATGATCTCGGACCCCGTTCTTCCTCTGTTGGACAAGGTGAGTTCGATCACCACCGGCGTGGCGCTGGGATCGCCGGCGCTTTACGAAGCCATGCTTGACGCCCCCCAGGTGCAATTTGCCCCTGTCTCCCATACCCATGACATCGGTACGCTCCGCTCCCTTCCCAATCTGGTGGCCATCAACTCCGTGGTCGAAGTGGACCTCTTCGGCCAAGCCAACGCAGAATTTGTGGGCCAGCGACAAATGAGTGGCGCGGGCGGCCTTGTGGATTTTCTGCGGGGCGCGCGACTGGCGGGCGGACTGCCAATCATTGCGCTGCCCAGCACCGCGAAAAAAGGCACGGTGAGCCGCATCGTACCGCACCTTGCCGCGGGTCTGCCTGCCAGCATTGCGCGGGGGGACGAGTGTATTGTGGTCACCGAACAGGGAGTAGCTGACCTTCGCGGCCTCGACATTGAGGCCAAGGCGAGGGCATTGATCAAGGTGGCCCACCCGCAGCACCGCGACGCTCTTACCCAGAAATGGACCACTATGCGGAGTGCCCTGTGACCCGTCCCCGCTATCAGATCCTTGCCGAACAGCTTCGTGAGCAAATTACCGATGGCACCTTCCCACCGGGTAGCCATCTGCCCACGGAACTAGAATTATGCGACCAAACGGGGATGAGCCGGCACACTGTGCGGGAGGCCATGCGTATGCTGCGCGAAGGTGGGCTCATCGCCCGGCGCCAGGGCATCGGTACCGTGGTGTTGTCCCAACCCGGTCCACGCGCTTTCGAACAAAGCCTCGATGGTATCGACTCCCTATTACAATATGCAGTGGACGCACCGTTGATCATTCTTTCTTACGAAGAGCTGACCGCGACAGAGACAGAAGCCAAGCGTTTCAACGCCACCATTGACCGCACCTATGTCTTGGCGGAGGGGTTGCGACGTCAACCGGAGACCGACGCCTCGGTCGGCCTAACACGGATCTTAATGCGGGGAGATATCGCCCCGCCGGAAGAAGCGCTGGGCGGTCTGTCCGGCTCTATTGTATCAGAAATGGAGCGCCAGGGGCGCCTTACCATTGGCCGCATTGATCAGCGTATTACAGCAACGACGCTGAACAAAGCCGACTCAACCTTGCTAGAGGTCGCTACGGAGAGTGCCACCCTTTTTGTACGCCGGATCTATTATGACCGGGATGACCGAGTGGCAGTGGCCTCAGAAACTTTCCACCCGGAGGGACGGTTCGCCTACCACCAAATTATTCATCGGTCTAAATAACACCACGATCAATGAGGTCCGTTATATCCTCCTCCGACAGGCCCGCTTCCCGCGCCAAAACCCCTGAATGCTCGCCAAAATCAGGTAAATCCAGATTGAGTTGGGCCGGGTCCTGTTTAAATTGGATCGGGTTCCCCACATGGTGATTACCAGCCTCGTCACGAAGGGCCATGGCCCGCTCAACACTAAGCGGATCATCAAAGGCGTCCTTCAAGCAGCGCACCGGGACCCAGCAGAGATCAACCTCCGACAAAAAGGCTTCCCACTGGCTTCGGGTGCGTGCACGGAACGCTTCCCGAAAAAAGGCGCGCAGCGGCTCCTGCTCGGGCCCTGGTTCAATGCTTGCCAGGGGGATAAGATCAGGGCGCCCAAGGGCCGACAGGAGGTTGGTGGCGAACTTCACTTCGGAACCACCGAGAATAATAAATTCCCCATCGGATGTTTCGTAAATATTATTCATGCCCGCACCCCCAAAAGATCGCATCACCTTAGGCTGCGGCGCCTCTCCCTTCGCGAAGACAGGGCCGGTCACGTTCGGCGTCCATGACAAGAGCGCGTCATACATGGAGATATCGAGATAATCCCCCTTCCCCGTTTTCTCCCGAGAAAAGAGCGCCATCATAATACCCGATAGCGCCATGAGGGATGCGGCCATATCCGCCGACGGCATATTCGGCAGGGCGGGTTTTCCGTCCTCTAACCCCCGATTAAGGTCAACAGTCCCCGCCAATCCCTGGATCGCCAGGTCATGGGCAGGCTTATCGCGATAGGGGCCCGTTTGGCCGAAGGCTGAGATCGAGCAATAAACGATCCGTGGATTGGTTTGTTGGATAGCGTCATAGTCAATGCCCAAGCGCGCGACCACACCGGGGCGAAAGGCCTCCACCATCACATCCGCCGTTTCGACAAGCTTCAAAAACAAACCCTTTGCATCAGGGTCTTTCAAATTGATCTTGAGGCTTTTCTTACCGCGAGCAATATTCCGGAACCAAACAGATACATCGTCGTCTGTGCGGTAGCCAATATGACGAGTCGGCTCCCCCACCCCGTTGGCGGGCTCCACCATAATAACGTCGGCCCCATGATCAGCCATCATCATGGTCATGTGGGGTCCGGGGAGGAATGCCGACAGGTCGAGGACACGGACACCGTCAAGCTTCATGACAACACCTCATCCGTATGCTCACCGAGGGTGGGCGCGCGCGATGATGAAAGCCGCTTGCCATTCACTTTAATGGGAGAGGCCAGGGTGCGGAGACCCTCTTCCCGCGCCGGGTGGGGAACAGTCTCCGTCATGCCAATGGCATTCACATAGGGGCTATCAAGGGCTGCCGCGATATCTAATACGGGCGCAAAAGGAACCTTTCCCCCAAGCCGGGTCATCCATGTTTCCGCACTCTGCTTTTCCATCACCGCGTCCACTGCTTCTGTCAGCGCTTCAAGATTCTCTCGACGTGCCGGGATATCTGCAAAAAGTGGATCGTCCTTGAGGTGCTGGGCATCTGCCAATTCGCAGAACAGATCCCAGAACTTTGGCGTCTGACGCATAAGAAGACCCCAGCCATCTTTGGTCTTCACCAATTGTGACGGCGCGATGGAGGGGTGCGCCCCCCGGGGCAGTCGCCCGGTTACGTGATCTTGGTTGAGATACCAGGTCGCGGGATAAGACAATTGGTGTACGGCCGTATCAAAGAGGCAAACATCAACGTCGCACCCTGTCCCCGTTTCACGCGCGTTCAGGACCCCCGCCAAGAGGGACGCGGCGAGCTGACTGCCTGTATGGAAATCCACCATGGAAAGCCCGAACCGAACCGGCGGGCCGTCAGGCTCCCCCGTAAGGCTCATAAAGCCCGCCTCGGCCTGCATCAGGTAGTCATAACCCGGCCAAGCGGCCCGTTCACTATCCCGACCATAGGCCGACAGGTGGGCGCAGACAATTTTGGGATTGATAGCCTTTAACGCCTCGAAGGTGAGGCCCAATTTCGCTGGCTGATCCCCCCGCAAATTGTTGGCGACCGCATCGGCGCCCTGCACCAACTTCTCAAAGGCGTGGCGGCCATCATCTGACTTCAGATCGAGGGCGACGGATTTCTTCCCCTTAGAAAAGGTTTGGAAAAACTCCGAGTCCCCCTTCCCCAGCATGTAAGGACCCACACCGCGAGAGACATCGCCTCCCCGCCCGGGGTCCTCAATCTTGATCACTTCAGCGCCGAGGTCCGCCAAAATCATGGTGCCGTAAGGACCAGCACCATATTGCTCAACCGATAGGATGCGTAGGGAGGAGAGGAGTTTGGTCATCGGGCCCTCGGACGCGCTAAACTTTGTTTCGTTCCACTAATTGCTTTGCGATAATGATGCGCTGCATCTCGTTCGTCCCCTCCCCAATGCACATCAGTGGTGCCTCGCGGTAGAGACGTTCAATCGGATATTCCTTTGAATATCCGTACCCACCATGGATGCGCATCGCCTCCAATGCATTGGCAACCGCGGCCTCGGAGGCGAAATATTTTGCCATCCCCGCCTCCATGTCGCATCGTTCCCCCGCATCATAGGCGCGGGCCGCATCCTCAGTGAGGAGTTCCGCGGCACGGGTGCGAGCGCCCATCTCACCCAGCTTCAGCTGAATGGCCTGGTGCTGAGCGATGGGCTTCCCAAATGTCTTCCGTTCCTGAGCGTAGCGGACAGACTCATTCAGCGCCCGACGCGCAATGCCAACAGAGCGGGCCGCAATATTAATCCGTCCCAGTTCCAATCCCCCCACGGCCATGAAGAAGCCTTTACCCTCTTCCCCGCCAATCAGGTGGCGTTTGGCGTCAAGCCGGTAATTGTCGAAAATAAGCTCAGCGGAGTCGATGCCCTTATAGCCAAGTTTCTCCAGCTTTTTGCCGGTTTGAAATCCCTCGTGGGGGGCCCCCGTCTCTGGATCGACCTTTGGTGCGATCAGCATGGAGATGCCCTTATAACGGGGCTCTATGTCGCTATCGGTTTTCACCATGAGGGCAACCGCCCCGCCTTCAATCCCGTTAGAAATCCACGTCTTGGTCCCGTTAATGACATAATCGTCACCGTCCCGGTCCGCACGGGTGCGAATGGCTTGAAGATCCGTGCCCGCATCAGCCTCGGTGAGAGCCAAGCCGCCCCGCACCTCGCCGGAGACGAATTTCGGTAGCCAATATTCCTTTTGGAAATCGGTGCCGAACTTCTCAACGATCATCGCCATCATGAGGTGAGAGTTGAATATCCCCGAGAGGCTCATCCAGGTTTCAGCGATCTTGGTAACAATCCGGCTGTAGGTTTTCGCCGACAGGCCAAGCCCGCCATAGTCCGGTGAGATGGTCGCGCCGAATAGGCCGAACTCTTTCATCTGCTCGACCATCGCATGCGGATATTCATCGGCATGCTCCATATCCATGACATGGGGCCGAACATCTTTTTCAAGCCATTTTTCTATCGCATCAAGAATGGCCCGTTCGTCGTCTTCGGAAATACCAGATTCATATGCCATGGGAATTTTCCTTAATAGGTTTCGACTTTGTCTTCGACGGCATGACCCCGGGCGGGGATCAGCATGTTGCGCGTGAAAGTGCAGACCATTTCATCGCGTTGATTTTTTCCAATGGTCCGTACCGTTACGATACCTTGGCCCGGCCGCGACTTAGATTCGCGCTTTTTCAGCACTTCACTTTCGCCGTAAAGCGTATCGCCCGCAAAGACCGGAGCGGTGAACTTCACCTCATCCATTCCCAAATTGGCAATCGCCTTTTGGCTGATATCGGTCACCGACATGCCGATGAGAAGCGCCAGAGTGTACGGGCTGACCACAAGGTTTTTCTTGAACTCGGACGCTTGGGCGAACTCCGTATCAAAATGCATGGGGTGTGTGTTTAACGTCAGTAGGGTGAACAGGTGATTATCATACTCCGTCACTGTCTTACCCGGGCGGTGTTCGTACACGTCCCCTTCATTGAAGTCCTCAAAATATCGACCAAAGGTTTCCCGATATCGTTGAGGCCCTACCTCTTTCCAATTTTGCACCATTGATTATCTCTTCGCGTTGGCCAGCACCCGCTGGGCTGATTTGATGACGGGGAGTTCGATGAGTTTACCGTCCAACAGCGCCACTCCCCCTTGAGCCGCCTCAAAAGCATCGACCACCCGCTGGGCCTGCGCCACCTCTTCCTCGCTTGGCGCATAGGCAGCATGAATGGGCGCGATCTGCGCAGGATGGATGGCCGCCCGCGCATAAATACCGAGGGCCAGCGCCCGCTTGGTTTCCCGCGCTAGGCCCTCAGGGTCCGTCACATCCAGATAAGGCACATCGAATAATATCTTCCGAGCCGCACCAAAGGCGATGGCGCAACGGGATCGGGCATAGAGATGCGCCTCCCACGAAAGGTCGCACCCAATATCCGCTGACAGATCAATCGCACCATAGATACCCGCCACCACCGCGGGGTGGTCGGCAATAGCATCCACGTTCTGAATGGCCCGGGCCGATTCTAAAACAGGAACGACGCCCGTACGGCCAAAAGCTGTATACACCGCATCAATATCTGCCGTCCCGGCGGGTTTTGGCACCATAACGAAATCGATACCCTCAGCGCCTTTCAGCGCCGCCAGATCCGCCTCACCCTCAGGCGTGCCCACAGCGTTCACCCGAAGGCCCACCGGCCCCGGACGATCCGCAAACTGGGCCAAAAAGGTGAGAGTCTCCCGCCTCGCCGCCGCCTTATCATCGGGGGCAACGGCATCCTCAAGATCGATGCACACCATGTCCGCGCCCGCGCGGCAGGCCTTCTCAAACCGGTCAGGTCGCCCCCCAGGAACAAACAATAAAGACCGCCAGGGCGCGCCCTCACCAAGGCTAAGCAATTGATACAATTAAGTTTCTCCCATTTGGATCAGATCCGACCAGACTTTGTCCGGACAAAGTAGGCAATCCCTCTCCCCCGGTCAATTGCCGACAGTGGGTTGCGCGCAAATGTCATATATCTATACCATATATCTCAAAACCTCTGACGGAACCCAACAGGAGCCCACCGATGAAAATGCTGCGCGCCGCGACTCTGTCGGTGATCGATGTCGACCGATCCGCGTCCGTTTATGCTGAATGGCTGGACTATAGCTTGGTGGAGAAAGGCACCATCTCGCCCGCGCTCGCCGCCAGCTGGGGGTGCCCTGATACAGCGGGTGCCGCCTACCGGGTCCTCGCCCCGTCCTCCGGCACGGACATCTATCTCCGCTTTATTGAGCAGACCCCCGTAGTAGGGTACGCGCCCCTCCGCACCTATGGCTGGAACGCGATTGAAATCTGCGTCCAAGACGTTCTTGCCGTCGATGCGCGAATGAAGAAACCGGGGTGCCCGTTTGAGATCATCGGCCCCCCCCGTAAAATGGAAGGCCTCGACGCCATCCACCCGATGCAAGTGAAGGGCCCCGACGACGAAATCGTCTACTTCACCCAGATCAATGATGATCTGCCAGCCTATGATTTACCGCGGGCCGCCACCCCCATCGACAAGCTGTTTATTCTGGTGCTCGGCTGTTCTGACCTTGAGCAGTCGATGGCTTGGTTTCGCGATCGCGCTCACCTCCAATTCGGACGACAGATGGATATTGTGTATACGATGTTAGCCAAGGCATACGGCACACCGATGGAAGAGCTTCACACCATCGCCACCATGATTGATGAGAAGGATGTGTTCCTTGAACTTGATCAGTATCCGCCGGCGGCGACAGATAGGCCATCCCACCCCGGCAAGCTCCCCCCCGGGGTGGCCCTTGCCACCTTGAAGACTAAGCACTTTGACAAGATCTCAGGATGGCTTAAGCCACCGGCCGATCATGAGGGGCCGGTATATAGGGGTGCGCGTGCAAGCACCCATCA
>ERZ1740067.1162-NODE-1162-length-18760-cov-6.426250_pt1 | contig 18760 bp, 13 predicted proteins | sample MGYA00581736_ERZ1740067 | MGnify/ENA primary metagenome ERZ1740067 (study PRJEB43018, sample SAMN04849236) | marine metagenome | isolation source: floating plastic debris | place: Pacific Ocean | collected 2008-08-27 | study: EMG produced TPA metagenomics... | reverse complement strand
CGTGCGCGACAGCGGCAAGGCCCGGCTGACCGAGCAGGTCATCAACGTGATGGACCTTGCACTCACGAGCTACAAGTCTGAGAAGCAGGCGCTCCCGCCCACGTACGTCATCATCGACGGAGTTGCGTGGCCCATGGCCGACGCACGCAACATGGACCACGATGTTCCCGATGCGGGTAACACTTTCCTTGGTGCCCGCGAAGGACCGGCCATGTTGAACTCGGTCGGATACTTCATCGAAGAGGCGAACACGGCGAGTGCTGCAGCAGACGCGATCAAAGGTCTGGACGCGCGACTGCTTACTCTCGCTGATATCGATGCGGTCGAAGGTGACGAGGGTCCCCAACCGAGCCTCCCGACGGTGCTCGACGCGTGGGGCAACCCGATCCGATTCGTTCACGGTGCGTTCCAGCGCGATGTTGTCGGCGACGACATGAACACGGCTGTTGGAATCGCGAGGTCGGGTGGTCCCAACACTTATGCCGATTTCGGATTGCCGGCGACACCTCCGCGCGGTGTTTGGGGGACCGAAACGATTCGCCGGAACCACCAGTACAGCAACAGCACCGGCGAAGTGACAACCAGTGATCCAAATTCGACAGTAGCGGCATTGCAGGCAGATGCCGCCAACCTTGCCGATTCCGATGGCGGGTACCTGCCGGGTCGAGCGCCCTACTTTTACTCCGTTGGGCCAGACGGACGTGTCGGGCAACTCCGGGGTACAGCTTCGGCGGTTTCGATCACCGTCAGTGCTTCTTCAAACGAGTCTTCGCTTGCTTCGTTCGACGAGGACAACATTTCGTCGGCGGTACCCGTCTTGCCCAACTGATAATGCAACAGACCGCCGTTGCTTGCCGGATAGAGGCCCTTTCCTCGATCTAATCCGGGCCTACAATCCATCCGCTACGGGGTGTAGCGCAGCTTGGTAGCGCGTCTCGTTCGGGACGAGAAGGTCGGAGGTTCGAATCCTCTCACCCCGATTCTGTCAGAGTGTGATAAGTCGCGACCAGTCAACGACTTGTCGCGTGTCACGGTCAGCCCGGCATCGACGTCCTGTGCGACGGCCGTTGGGTCGAAGAATCCAGTCAGGATTGGGCAGCCCGTATCTCCGGCGCCGGCTAGCAGTTGACGGCAAAGTACAGCCGCGGCGAGAGCTCGAAGAGGCTTTCCGCGTCAGTGCTCGGAATCTGTATTTGGTGCGATTCAGATGACGGGGCGGCAAGAGCGGATCGAGTCGCCAGACTGTTCGTTGCAGGCATCGGTGGTGATCAGAGGCATCCCTCGTCGACATCCTTTAAAAACTCAACGACATCGAAGAACGACAAGATTCCGTCATTGTCCAGTTCTGCTCGCGGGTCCTCGGCGTCGATGCGCTGCAAGAACTCCACGACGTCGGCGGCGTCAACAGTCAGATAGGGTGGCGCGATGTCCGCGGGGCCGCAGACGTTGGGTGAGAAGCCGGTGAACTCAAGCACCGCTGCTGGCATGCCCCCCCTTCCGTTCGTGCTGACGTAGAGCGACACGGTGCCTGCCCCTGCAGAGGAAGGACCGAAAGCAAGGTCGTGCCTGCCGCTGCGGTCCGACGGCAGATTCGTCGCATAGACAACACGGCGGAGATCCGACGCTGGGTCGAGCGGGACAAGCTCGATGCGTCGGTCGAGCGCGACGAGGGCGTAGGTGCCCGAGGGATCGATCGCGAAGTTGCCGAAGAGGGTTTCTAGATCGGGGTCGATCAGCGTTGAGGTGTCAGACGCGGGGTCGTAGGCCTGCAGCGTGATCCGGCTGAGTGGGTCTGTGCTATCGACGATCTGCGAGTAGTAGAAGAGGCTGCTGATGGGCTCGTACTCGAGCGTCATGGGGCTTTCTTCTAACGCTGCGGACACGAGGGTGACGCCGCCCGTGTTGGGATCGAAGCGATAGAGCGCACCCGGCTGGCCGACGCCGGAGGTGAAGTAGATGTCACCTCCGACGCGTGTGACGCCGACGTTGGTGCCTGTCGTGACGCCTTGGGACGAGAGGGGAACCGCGAAGGAGGGGCCGCCCAGCGGCACGATGTTCATTTGCGCATTGCTCACTGCGTAGACCGCGGCGGGCGCGCCGGTGTCCGCGGCGTCTCCGTACTCGATGTCCGTCGCGCCGATCGGGAAACCTGCGGTGAATGCGCTGATTGCGAGAAGGTCGGAGTCGAACGCCTCGGCGAGCTGCCCGGAGTCGGTGGCGGTGAAGACGCGCCCCGTGCGGGCGTCGACGGCGATGGCACCGGGCGTCGTCGCCGTGCCGGCGGGTGTCGCCTTGACGGAATAGCTGGGGCCCGCGGGTGCAAGCGCATCGAACTCGAAGCGGTTGGCGGTGGAGTAGAGAAATCTCGGGAGCGCCGTCGCGGGGTCGACGTGGTAGAAGCGGCACCGGAGGCCTTCGTCGGACGACATCATGAGCATGCCGGCCGTGCTATCGAAGGCCAATCCGATCTGCGATTCAAGGGTGATGGTCTGTTCCCCGCCGTTCATGGGGAAGTCGAAATAGTCGAACCGGGCGGCCACACCGGTGTCGCCGACATACTCAGGCACGAACCCGGGCTGACCCACCTCCTCGGGGCGGAAGGACCAAAGATGCATCGTGGTGGTGGGCATGTCGTCGGTGACGACGTACATGACGCCCGTCGCAGGGTCGAAGGCGGCGCCGACCGCGCTGCCGAACTCGGTCGTGAGGTTCGCGGAGATCACGCCCACTTCTTCGATCGGCTCGGCACCCCACAGGCCATTTCGGTAGAGCAGATCGCTGTCACGCCCGATGCCGTAGATGCTCCCCGTGCTCGGGTCGACCGTCATCGCCTCGAAGCGATCCGCAGCGTCGGGGGCGGGGTCGATGTTCTCGATGTCGGAATTGCCGGTGTCGATACGGACGATGCCAAGGAAGTCAGAGACGCCAGAGTTCGTCGAGTAGAACGATCCGTTGAGCGAGGCGGCACCGCTCGGGAGGGCGAGGTTGCTTCCGCCGCCGGTCGACGTGACGAACTCCACCGTCTCCGCCTCCGTGTTGACTTCGTGGATGGTCGCCCGCTCGGCCTCCATTGCCCAGAACGGCGTGCTGGACCTCGCTTCCGTGAGAGGAAGGAGCAGGATGTTGTCAATGAAGCCTCGACTGTCGGCCCCTGATGGGATGTGGACCCTCAGCTCGTCGAGAGGCTGACCGACGAAGAAGCCGCCAAAGATCCATTGCGGAACCCCGGCGTCCGTGTCGCCTCCAGCATTGAGGCTCGTGACCTCTTGCCCGCCGAGGAAGCCGGCGACGCGCACATCGGTTCCCGCGGCTCGTTGGTATGCGAGGCGCGAGAACTCGAACTGACCGCCGTCCTCGCGTCGGATGGTGAGGACACCTGTGGTGTCGAGATCCACCGGGCGGATCGCGTGACCATCGAAGTACTGGGTGTTGCGCCGGACCACCCGGACCGGAGCGCCGGTGCTGATGATCTCAAAGCCCTCTTCCTGGCCGTCCTCGAAAGGGATCGTGATCGGCAAGCCGCCGAATCTTGGAAAGCCATTAAAATCGATATTGAACGGAAAGGGTGAAGGTGGCTCGGTGGCCTGGGCAAGAGCGGGTGTTGCGCTCGCGAGGACGGTGACGCCCGCGAGGAACGCGAGGCTGCTGCGGTGTGTCATGGTGTGTCTCCTATCAGTGTCAAGGGACCCGTGCTCGCGAGAGATGTCTCGCGATGGTGCGCTCAGCCGGCGAACGCGTCGATGAGATCGAGCAGGCTCAAGACGTCGAAGAAGTCGACGTTTCCGTCCATGTTGAAGTCGGCGTCCATGAGGCGCGGAGAGTTGCCCTGGAACTCGAACGCTCCGGCGTCGAGGAATGTGAACGGGCCCGAGCCTGTGTCGGCGACGCCCGCGTCGTTGTTGGTCCGTGCACCCCACGCGGCATCGAGTGGCCCGCCGCCGAAGGCTGCATACACATCGGCATCGGCGGCATCGATGCCGGGCGAGCCCTCGGCCAGGCGGTAGTCGAGGTTCGCGGCATCGACGAACACCGGCGGGCCTTGGGTGTTGTCGCCCGTCGCGTTGCGGAACACGCAGCGGAAAAGGCTTGTGGTCGGCCCACTCAAGCTTTGGATGGGTGTTTTGTTGCCCTGGAAGACGCAGTTGATCGCGTTGACCGTCGTGTCGCTCTGGTTCGCGAGGATGTGGCGGGAGCCGGGTGTGCGGCCGAACGTGCAGTTGACGAAATCGGCGTCGACCCTGTTGGCGATGGTCTGCAACCAGACATGACCGTCGGCGTTGGTGTTGTCAGCGAAGACGGTGTTGACGGCCGTCACGCTCGTTCGAACACCGCTGGCCACGCCGATGGCGCTGGCCGCGAAGCCTCGGTTCTCCGAGAATAAGCAGTCCTCGAATCGGAAGTCGCCGCCTCTGATGTACACAGCGCCGAACAGCTCTGCTCCGTTCCGGTTCGCGTGAAAGTGGACGTCTCGGAAGACCACGTCGTGCCGCGTATCGCTTGCGAATACAGCTCCGCCACCATTCGGTGAGTTCGCGACGCCGTTACGGATCGTGAGGCTCTCGATCGTGCTCTTGTCCGCACCACGGAAGCGCAGGATCGAGGGGGTCTCAAGTTCGCCGTCGATGACGGTCAGATCGCGGCCGGCACCGATGATGGTCAGGTCGCGGTCGTCGATGATGATCCCGCGCTCGAAGAAGGTGCAGGCGCCGAGCAAGAGCGTGTCGCCCTGGTCGGACGCGGCGATCGCGTCGGCGATGGTTGGAAAGAGGTCGCCGGTCGTGACGTTGGTGACGTTGGGCTCGTCGGGGCAGGTGTCGAGGCAGTCGGGCACGCCGTCGCCGTCGCTGTCGGGCTCGCCCTGGGGCGCCGCCGACACGGCGCCACCGAAGAACGATCCGCCGATGAAGATAAAGACGGTCTCGTTCTGCGCGAGGGCGACGGTGACGGTCGCCGAGGGCCCTGAGCCGTTGTCGGAGGCGATCGTCGCCCCGCCGCACGCGTCGAGCACCTCAACAGACGGTGCACCGGCGATGACGAGCACTCCGAATGTGATGTCTTGCCCGCAGGCGTCGTTGGTGTAGCTGAACCAGCCGGTACCGTTCAGCGATGCCGCGTTCACGAGGGGCTGGGCGGTCTGGCAGGTCGCCCCCTGGCCGAGGGCCGATGATGTGATGGCCGCAAGCGACATCATCGCGATGCCGAGTGTGCGTGTGAGTTTCATCGTGTGTTCTCCTTCTCGCTCGTTCCTGGGCGACGTGAGGCGACGTCGAGGGTGAGTGGCGAGCGGTGTGTCATGGTGAGCGAGCTTGGTCTGGCTCGTGGATGGGCGATGGTGTTGGCGGTTGGGTGATGGAGCCGCAGGGTCATCCGCCGGCGGCTTCGATGAGGTCGACGAGGTCGGTGATGTCTTCGTTGTTGACGTCGCCGTCGTTGTTGAAGTCGGCGTCGATCGGGTTGGGCGAGTTGCCCTGGAACTCGAACGCGCCGGCGTCGAGGAACAGGAAGGGCCCGGAGCCGGCGTCGGGGAACGCCGCGTCGTTGTTGAAGCGGGCGTTGCCGGCGAGGTCGAACAGGCCGCCGCTCGCGCTGAGGTACGCGGAGGCATCGGCGATGTCGATGCCGGGCGAGCCCGCGGCGAGGCGGTAGTCGCCGTTGGTGGCGTCGACGAAGATTGGCTCGGCGTCAGTGTTGTTGCCGGTCGCACCAACGAAGACGTTCGCGGTCGCAACAACATCCGCTCCGCCAGGCGCAACAATCGCCGTCGCGGTCGAATCGAAGACGCAACCGACGACCGCTAACGAGGCAGTGTTGTTGTTTAACCGGACATGTTGCAATGAGTTTTCGAGTTCGGCAAACGTGCAGTTGACGAACCGGACATCGGGGTCGGCGTCCGAGTTTCCCTGGTACAAAATTCCGATCCCGGGGCCTGGGCCGATGGCGGTCCCGCCCGCAAAGAGACAATCGACGGCTTCGAGCGAACCGCCGATGAGATAGGCGTGCGGGACGGCGGTGCCGTTTCGCGTCGAGACGTTGTCTGTGAAAACGCACCGCTCGAGAACGAACTGCGAATCTTGGCTGTACATAGCGCTGGCGACGCGGCCACCCGAGTCGTGACCGGAGAGCACGCAGTCGCGGACCGTAACGCGACTATCTGTCGCTCGGATCGCGGATCCGCCGTTTCCTGTATCAGCGAGCCCGTTCCGAATGGAGAGCTGCTCGATCGTGACGTCTGTTGTCGCGCCAAAGATGTTGAAGACGGCGCCGGGGACCCCCGCACCATCGATGACAGTGAGGCCCGCACCGGCACCACGGATCGTGAGGCTCTTCGCCCGAACCAAGCCTCGCTCAAAGAATGTGCAGGGGCCGAGCTCGAGCGTGTCGCCGCTGCTCGACGCGGCGATGGCGTCGGCGATCGTCGCGAACTCGTCGCCGTTGTTGAGGTTCACGACGTTGGGGCCGGGGCAGCCGGCGAGATCGACGGTGATGCTCTGGCCGTCTTGCCAGCCAACGGTGTTGTCGTTTGGCAGGGAAGCGCCGATGAAGACGCTGTCGCCGGTGAACTCAATGTCGTCGGCGTCGAGGTTGCCGGCGGTGCCCGAGACCGACGCGCTGTTGATCGTGTCGCCGTCATCGAAGCCGAGGCCGGTGATCTGGAGCTGCGCGAGCAAGTCGGTGCCGTTTGAGCCCCACGTGTCGGTGAACAGTCCGCCCGTGGCCGTCGCGGTGACCGTGATCGAGGATTCGTCGATGTCGACCTCGTACACGCGGTCAATGAACGTGATGTTGAACTCGGGGCCGGGCCCGACGATGGCGGTTCGCGGGTTCGGCCCGAACGGGCCAGATTGGACAAAGTCCCAGGTGAACTCATCGCCGATGAGCGACTGGGCGTGGGCGGCGCTCGCTGTCGAGAATAGCGCGACAGCTGTGATGACTCTGCATGCTCGGTGGTTCATAGTGGTTCTCACTCGGATGATGTCGGGTCGGGCGCGAACGGTTGTGGATTGGTTGTTGGTTTGGTGCTCAGCGTCGGCGGCGTGCGGCGAGCAGGCCGCCGAGGCCGAGCATCGCGGCCGTGCCGGGCATGGGCACGACATGGACCCACGCGCCGGGGTCGGGCAGGGTGCCGGTGAGGTCGTTGGTTCGGGCGATGAGTCGCGCATTGAGTCCAACGCCGTTAAAGTTTTGGTTGTACCCCGCGGGCAGCGTGCCGGTCAGCGTGAGGCTGGTGAACCGATAGACCTCGCCAGCAACGAGATCGATGTCGACGCCGGCGATGAGGTTGAGGCTCCCGGGTCCGGAACCCTCCAGGAAGGTGTTGTTGGGGGTGGGGAGTGCGTCGCCCGACTGCCCGGCGATGTCGAGGCTCAGATCGAAGCTATCGAACGATCCGGACGACGAGAAGCCGCCGTCGGTCTGCACGCGGAAGATGAGGCTCGGGAAGTCGAACCCAACGGGCGGCGCAATCTCGAAGAACTGCCCCGCGGGCGCTTGCCATGTGACCGAGACCTGGGTGTCGCCGAGCAGACCAAAGTCTGCTGTGAAGGGATCCGGCGTGGGGTCCGACAGAAGGATGCCGAACTCTCCCTCACTGGGGTCGGTGAAGAACTCGGTCTCGCTGAGCGTTACGGCGATGCTCGGTTGAGCGAGCGCCGGGGCTGCGAAGGCTGCGACGAGCACAGCGGAAACAATCGGTGTGGTGGTCTTCATGTCGTGTCTCTCCTTGTACGAGTCCTGCCCCCTCCGCCGCACGCTGCGGTGCTCGGAGGCATCACTTCACGGTGGGCGACGGCCTCGCCATCGCCGGTCGGGTTGTGGTCGAGGTGGCGGCACCTCCACGTCCACACAGATACCCACGAGAACCGCGCGGCAGACGGATCACCGATCTCGCTCAAGACGTGGATTTTGTGTGCTTTACTGCCGCGTGCAGCCGGAGACGTGCTCGCGTGGGCCCCGCTCGCGGCCGTTGATCGCTCGGGTAGCCACGATTTCAGTCCGGCTGGCTTCGCAACCCAGCCCGTGCGGCGCGGTCTCTTGCGTTCGTCAGTTCTCGTTCACGCATGTTCGCAGGTATCGACTCGGCGACCCGCTCCAGTGACTCAAGAGACGCGGCGACGAGTGGGCGGCCTTCCTCGATTCGGCCCACTTCAATGAGCGCAACACCAACCGTGCCGCGGGAGCGGTGGGTGAGCCAGTGATCGTCGGACACACCCTCGCGGAGCGCTAAACACTCTTGGTACGCGTCAAGAGCATCGCCGTGGAGGTTCTGATTGGCCAGCGAGGCCGCAAGTTGTTCGAGCGTCTGCGCGATAGCCGGTGGGTTGGGGCGCTGGGCCTCCCGCCGTTCTTGCAGGAGCGAACGGGCCAGCGCCTCGGCCTCTGCCGGATTGCCATTGGCGAGCAGCGCGTCGGTCAGGTTTGTCGCGGTTGCTTCGCGGACCTCGTTGCCCAAGGGGAGCGCTCGTGCTTGTTCGTAGGCGGTATACCAGTGTTCGATCGCCTCATCGACGCGTCCAAGCGCGAAGCAGACGCGCCCGAGGTTGTTCCGGGCCATCACCGTCGACGGATGCCTCATCCCGTTGAGATCGCTGAACGAACGCAACACCCAGCGTGCGTACCGCTCGGCATCCTCGAGCTGATTCTTCGCAAAGAGCGTCGCCATAATGTTGTTGAACGCGTTCACATCATCGGGTCTCGAAGGGTTGATCTCGCCCCCCGCAGCAGCGATGTACTCGTCGAAGTAACTCATCGCCAACTGTGTGTCGCCGGCGCGGAGCGCAAGCACCCCGAGCTCATTCAAGGCATCCGTCACGAACTCGCCCGAGGAGTACTCGCGAGCGAACGCGAGTGTGTGCGTGAGCAGCTCGGTTGCCTCGGCATCGTCCCCTTGGGAAACCATGATGCGTGCTCGGGCGATTTCTGCCCGCAGTCGGACGTCCTCATGCTCTGGCAATCGCTCAAAGGGACGGGCGAGAACCTCATCGAGGATCTCGATCGCGGCCTCCTCATTCCCCGCGAGAGCGAGCGTGGCCGCGTACGAGACAGTGTTCCGAACGGTCATGATGCCGTCGGGGCCAAGCCGTTCTCCATCGAGTACTGAGGAGGTTCGAAACTGCTCCGCAGCTTCGGCATGCCGGTCGAGCCGTTGAAGCAAGCGGCCGACCCCGCGACGGATCGAAGACTCGACCGCCGGATCGCTGGCGAAGTGATCCTCAAGAATCTGGACAGCACGATCGCCGATCTCGGCGTTGAGCACGTCGTTCCCGACATCAGAGAAGTTGACCGCACCGATCACGCTCTCGAAACTCTCGCGCGCGCGTGCTCGCGCAGGATCATCGAGAGTCTCCAGCGCAACCTCGTGATGCGATCGGAGCGCACCTGCGACGGTCTCGCCGACCGTGTTCGCACGCAGTCTCTCAAAGATTCGGCCCTGGAACGCCGCGATGCGCTCCGAGCGCTGCTGGGCCGTCTCGGCCTCGGCGCGGGCTATGTCCGCAGCATCACGCTGTGCGGCTACCTCGTTCAGGAGCACCAGGCTCGTCGCGAGTCCCGCGACGAGCGCAACGATCGTTGCTGCCGAGCCTCCGACGAGCGCCTTGTTGCGGGTGGCAAACTTGCGGGCTTGATAGAGCGTGCTCACCGGGGCAGCGAGCACCGGCTCGTTGTTCAGGTACCGCCGGAGATCTTGGGCGAGCTCGGCAGCCGACGCATACCGGCGTTCCCTGTGCTTCTCGAGCGCCTTGGAGGTGATCGTCTCAAGGTCACCGCGCAGCACGCGGTCATGCGACCCGAGGCGTCGTGGTTCGTGATCACGGATGATCCGGGCCGCTTCCGCGATCGTCTTTGTGTGCAGGTCCAAGGGTCGTTGCCCGCTCAGAAGCTCGTACAGCATGACGCCGAGCGAATACACATCGCTGCGGGTGTCGACCTCGTCGGCGAGCCCCTCGATCTGTTCGGGGCGCATGTACGACAGGGTGCCGACGATCTGGCCGGCGGTGGTGCGGAGGGTCGTGGCGTGCGGGTCGGCATCCATCGCTCGCGCGACCCCGAAGTCCAGGATCTTTGGCTGGCCGATTCGATCCGCATCGCCACCCGCGGACTCTGCTTTCACGACGATGTTGGCGGGCTTCAGATCGCGGTGGATGACTCCCTTCTGGTGGGCGTGCTGGACGCCGTCGCACACTCGTGCAATCAACTCGACGCGTTCGTCGGGCGTGAGGTCGGTCTCGGCGACGTGCTGCCGAAGACCGCGACCATCCACGAGTTCCATCGCGAGATACGGGCACTCGGACGCGCCGATCGTGGCGGTCCCGGCCTCGTACACGTGCGCGATCCCGGGATGGTCGAGCATCCCGAGCACACGCGCTTCGAGGTTGAAACGCCAGAGAACTTCCTTTGTGTAGAAGCCGGAATGGATGATCTTGACCGCGACACGCCGCTTTGGGTGCTCTTGCTCGCACTCGTACACGATGCCCATGCCGCCCCGGCCGATCTCCCGGATCACGCGATAGTGCCCGATCTGATCGGGAGGCTTGTCGCTCGGCCCTGGGGTCTGGCCAACCGCTGTGGCAAGTGCTGCGACACCATCGAAAACCGGCTCATTGCTGCGATCCGCGGCGAACATGCGCTCAACGAACGACCGCAACTCGGCATCGCCGTCGCACTCCCGCTCCAAGAAGGCGGCACGCTCGTGCTCGCCGATGTCGACGGCGCGAGCAAAGATCTCGTGCGCTCGCCGCTCTTGCGCAGGACCGTTCACAGCGAACGATCCGGCGCGTCGGGATCGTTCGAGAGCTTGGCACCAAGCCAAGCGCGAGCAACGCGCCATGATCTCGTGACGGTGGGCACCGATACACCAAGAACTTCGGCGATCTGCTCGTTGGACAGGTCCGCGAAGTAGCGCAGTTCGGCGATGCGGGCCTGGCGTTCGTTGATCTCGGCGAGCTGGGTGAGCGCATCATCGAGGTCAACCAGCTCCCACGTCGCGGCCGTGGTCGACGCGCTGCCAGGCATCGTCACGAACTCAAGCGGCACGCGGCTGCCTTGTCCGCCGCCTCGTTTCTCTGCACGCTTGGCGCGCGCGTAGTCCTGGAGGATTTGGCGCATCGCGATGCTCGCGACGGCGCAAAAGTGGGCCCGGCTCTCCCATCCCCCGGCATCTGACCGCACGAGCTTCAGATACACCTCGTGAACAAGCGATGTTGGTTGCAACGTGTGGGCAGCCGGTTGGGCCCGGAACATCCCCCCCGCGATCGCTCGGAGCTGGTCATACACAAGCGGCAGTAACTCGTTTGCCGCGTCGGCGTCACCCCCGTGCATACGCGAGAGCAGCAGGGTCGCATCGGGCGCGGGATTCGGAGGTGTCGTCGACATCTCACCTCCAGTGTAACGGCACGTATGGGTGGCTCTGCGGGCCGATCAGAGTCGCCCTCGGCAATACATAGCCGGACGCCGGCGCCTGTCGGTGAGTCCCCATGCCCGCCCGAAGCGCGAATCTGGCTCCGTTTCGATATCGGGTGATCAGTGTCCCATCGTCTTCGCGTGATCAGGATATCGGGAAGCGAGGTGTTTGGGCTCTCGCCGGCTCCTTGCTTCACGGTGCCTGTTGGCATGACACGGGCACATCGTCAGCCCGGCTCTGATGCCTTCGTTGTCCCGGACCATCGGGCAGTTTGAACAGTGTTCGTAACGTACATGCTAGAAAGAGGATGAATCCAATGCTTCGATTGCCGCACGTCGTTTGCGTTGCCCTCGCGGGGTCCGCCCTTGCACACGCACAGTCCGCGTCGCTTGTGACTTCTTCGGCCGGCGGAGCGAACGTTTTGCTTGGTCAGACCGTCACGATCTCCGTCGCGCCGACGACCGACACCGGCAACGCGGTGCCGGGCGTCTTCGGATCACCTGGTTTCTATGGCTTCGGCGGAAATATCAACGCGTCTGGCACGGCCTCGGTCTCCGCGTCTTCACCGGCGATCAACCCACTGCTCGACTTTGGTGCAACGGCGAGTCTGAACACCGGGGCCGCCCTGGTGCGAGCCGGAGCCGGACGCGGATTGCAGGGCGGGCTCGTCGCCGATCCAGCCTCCATCTTGACCTTTGATCTCACGATCGACGCCGATGCAGCAGACGGGGACGAGATCACGCTCGAGTTCGAAGGCGCTGTCGTGCTCGCTTTGGGTGACGCTCTCACAACCTTCGCGACGTCACCAGGGACAGGCCAGTTTTCGCTCGTGGTGACACCGCTGGTGCTCACGGTCAGTGGCGCGTGCAGCCCCGCGGATCTCACGACGGACGGCACGGCGAACGGCGTGCCCGACGGTGCGGTGACGCTCTCGGACTTCTCGTTCTACTTGAGCCTCTGGGGCATGAGCGATTCGGTGGCCGATCTCACGACCGACGGGACGTCGAACGGCGTGCCCGACGGAGCGGTGACGCTCTCGGACTTCTCGTTCTACCTCGGCCTGTGGGGTGCCGGCTGCCCCTAGCAGGTCCTCGGCCGCACGGGCCCGATCGGTGCACTCCTCGCGTCGCCGTAGGGTCCAAGCACTCGTTCGATGTCAATCGATCGTCATACGCGCACTCAGGAGCAGATGCTGCTATCGGTGCGTGCGACGATCGTATCGATAACGCTCATCCGCTTTCCGCGACACGTCCTAGAGCGTCAATCGACGCCCAGATGATCTCTGGCGGGGCGTTCCAGTGTCGTGCCAGACATTCTCGTATCGTCCAAAACACCAAGCCGACATCAAGCGACGACGGTCCTCATGCAAGATGTCCTTCGGAGTTCGAGATCGGCGCGCGGCGATGGTCCCGAGGCGGCCCTGTTTTGGTGTTCGGAATCGGGTTCGCAATGGGTCAGGTCGCGCGACAATATGAGCTGCTCAAGCCACCGCGTTGCTCATCGCAGGCAGCCGTGCCCTCGTCGGCAATCGGTGCCGGACGCGGTGCGAGCAGCTCATTGTCCATTCCCGGACACGGTCGCTCGCGGTTGTAGTCAACGACGTACGCGTCGACCGCATCCCTCACGTATCGTTCGCCGACCGGCACGATTCTCTTGCGGCATTCGTGCTTGATTGGTCGCACAGAGGACTGCGCGTAGCTTCGGCTAGGTGTCTGGACGCTACGTCGCGCCTCATCTTTCATCCCGCGGCTACTCGCCCCGTGCTCGATGCCCAGGTGGTCCGGCGAGCCGTTGCGCGCCAAGTCCGTGGCCGCCGCATCGATCGGTCACCGACCGAAGCCCGGTGCGTAGGCCGTTGGCAACGTGCGAAACGCGATCGTGGAGCGTCTCGGGTGGCACTATCCGTCGATGGCGCTCTCCCGGTCGTGACACCGAGCGGCTTCGGTGGATTTAGTCGGTGGAGAGGCGATTCGTGCGCGATAAAGGCGTCTCCGATGACGAGTGAGCATCATAAAAATTGCTAGGAAACCTTCAGGGAAACCGGTGGCAGACACGCCTGACCCTCTACCTTGGGCTCGTCGGGCGTCGCCACGGGCTAAGGAACTGCCTGCTCGGCGCTCAGCGATAGCGGTGCTCCGCCTGGTCGGCGGGCCCAGTCTTGGCGAACACCAGCAGCAGAGGCTGCGAAGGAGATGACGAGATGACTGAGATGACTACGACCCGGGCGATGATGACTTTGGCAGGGCTCCTGGCGTGCGCCGCGTCCGCTCCCGCCTACGCCGATGTCATCTTCGACACCGGTGCTCCGGACCCTGGATTCTTCGGCTTCATCGGGTTTGACTTGTCGCCAAACCAGTCCGTTGCAGTGGCGTTCACGCCCACAGCCGACGTGCGTCTGGATTCGATCGATGTCTGGATGATGAGCAATGCCTTCGACGGCGTTATCTTTCCCGAGTTCAAGCTGTCTCTCGTCGCGGGGGTTGAAGATGGCGGACTCGGAGAGCCAGGGACGCGAGTGCTGGAGACTTGGGATCTCACGACAAGTGCCGTTGGATTTGATCCTCGGCGCGAGACGGCTCGCTCGCTCGGTGGCACAATCCTGAGTGCCGGCGTGCAGTACTGGGTTGTAGGAACATCCGATGCGCCTGAGTTAGAGAACCCGGTGTGGGTTTGGGGCACTGGCGAGGCGACCAGCGCGATCGACAATGCGTTGTCGCCCGGGTGGAACGTGTCTGGTGGCGGTGCGACGCCTTCGATCAGCATTGGCGCGACGGTTATCCCCGCTCCGACCAGCGCGGCTCTTCTCGCCGTGTCGACGGTCATGACGACCCGCCGCCGTCGCACTTGATAGAGGTGGGGCGTGGTGACCGGTGCTTGAAGAGGTGGTTTCGACGTTGTGGCTGTCTCGTCCGGTCCAAAGACTGAGCTAGCGTCAGGTCTTTAAGAGTTATGAGCCCGGCGGCGGGTTGAGTTAGGGGCACGCGCACGCCGACGGTGCGGAGACGAGATCGGCATCGGTTGTTGGAATCTGGAAGTGACTGCTTCAGGCAGCGCAACGGTACCAGCGGATCAAGCCGCCGACCCGCTTGTCGCATAACGCCCGGCTGAATTCTGGGGTGCAGGTCAGTCTCAATTAGTCTCGGACCTAAGCCCATCAAAAGAAGAACGCCGGGCTGCTCTACAACAAGCTTTCGGCATTCCACGATGACCCAAGACGCTTCTCGTCGCCCCTCGCGAAGAACGCGGGCGGGTCGCTACGCGAGCTGGTCTGCGACGCGTACTGTTCGGCCTGTTCCGACGACGGTTTCCCCGGAACGCCGACCGACCACCCCAGCCTCCGAGGAGCGACGAGCACATGCAACACCACCTCACGATCGCGACCACTCTTGTTCTCGTGGCCTTCGGCGGCACGGCTTTGGCCGCTCTCGGGGCGGACTCGGGCTCTGCGTTGGTCACGCCCGAGCCCTCGGCTCGCGCAGCGCAGACGCCAGGTGCGCTGGTATCTCCGATCGCCGATGCGCTCGCGTCGGTGCCCGATGACGTTCGCGCCTTCGACATGCATATCTCAACACTTGCGAACCCGTTCATGCAGGGCCGAACACCCGGCACGCCGGGCTCCGAGTTTGCCAAGGCTTACCTCGAGTTTTACTTCCGCGAGGCTGGGCTGGTGAAGCCGTTCGCGGCGGCGACAGCGAGTGGGCGTTCGGCCGAAGCGGAGATGTCGTACCGGCAGCCCTTCAAGATCTCGGGTCGCGCGGAGGTTGTCGCGCAAGCGATGACCGCGTTCGACGTCGATGGCGATCGCATCGGCCGGCTTCAACCCGGCGAGGATTTCAACGCGACGGGTCTCGGCCTTGGTGGTGCGGCGCAGGGTCAGGCGGTGTTCGTTGGCTACTCGACCGTCAACGCCGAGTACGACGCGTACTCACCGGCCGAGGACCTCGATCTCACCGGCAAGGTCGCGCTCATGCTCCGATTCGAACCCATGAACGATCAGGGCATGAGCCGATTCACGGGCGGGCAGTGGTCGGAGGCGGCGGGCTTTAACGGTAAGCTCCGAGCAGTTGCCGAGCGCAACCCCGCGGCCGTGGTCATCATCAATCCGCCAAACACCGCCGACCCGCGAGCCACGCGTTTGCTCCCGAGTGGCGGCGGGGGGCGGGCGATCCTGGATGTGCCCGTGCTTCACGTATCCGCCGCAGCAGGGCAGCGCCTGATCGCGGGTCTGGACACCGAGGGACGATCGCTGGCGACCTTCCAGCAACTCGCCGACGCGCAGCCGACCATCGTCGAGCTCGGCGGCACCGTGCAGCTATACGCCGACATCGAGCGCACTTCGCTCAACCCGGAGAACGTCGCGGGGCTCCTGCCCGGCAAGGGCGACCTCGCCGACGAGTATGTCGTGATCGGCGGTCACTTCGATCACACGGGCAACGGCGGCTTCGGCGTACCCACTTCGATCGCGCAGGTGCACGAGGGGGCCGACGACAACGCGTCGGGCACTGCGGGTGTCCTGATCTTGGCCGACCGTCTCGCCCGAACCTACGCGGAACTCCCAGAGAGCGCGAGCGCTCGATCGGTCCTTTTCATTGGATTCGATGCCGAAGAGTCCGGGTTGAACGGTGCGTACCACTACGTCGCCAACCCGATCGCGCCGATCACGGATCATGTGCTCATGCTGAACCTTGACATGATCGGCCGCGTTGTTGATGGTGGGCTGTCGCTTCAAGGCGCGACCTCAGCCGTCGGCTTCGAGGACTGGCTGCAGCCGTACATGGATGCCTCGCCGCTCAACTTCGCCGTGTCGCAGACCGTCGGCCGCCGGTCGGATCACGCGCCGTTCTACTTCGAGGGCAACGTGCCTGTGCTCTTTGGCATCATCAATCCGCTGCACAACGACTACCACACCGACCGCGACGAGGCATGGAAGATCAATCGCGTCGGCAGCGTGCAGGTCATCGACTTCTTTGAGAACATCGCGACAGCGATCGCATCGCAGCCCGAGCGGCTGGAATACGCGGCACCCACCGCGCAGGCCGCCGCGTTGCGGCCCCGTGTGATCGTTGGCGTTCAGCCGCGAGACGTCCCGGAGGGCGGCGTGCTGCTTTCAAACGTCTCGCCGAACACCTCGGCGTCCGCGGGCGGGCTGGTCGACGGGGACCGGATCATCGAGTGGGGCGGCCAGGAGATCAAGAATGTGACGGCGTGGGTGCAGATGCTCGCGCAGCACGCGCCCGACGACGTGGTCGATGTTGCGGTGATCCGCGACGGCAGCCGCTTTGAGACGACCCTCACCCTCCGGGCACGCTAGGGGCGTCTTGGAGCCGCCCGGGCTGAGCCTCCCCCGTCGCCTATCCGCCGCCTAGGTGCTTCCGGAGACGGCCACCCGTCGCAGTTTGTCCTTGACGCGGTGGAGCTTGCTGGGCACGAACGTCTCGATGACCTCGGGGGCCTCGAGCCCCGGATCCAGCAACACCTCCGCCCCACGCAGCTTGTCGATGATCTGCGCTGCACGATGGCGGCGCTTCGCCACGAAAGACCAAGTTCCCACATGCGCCCACGCCGCCATATTGCTGCATAACAGCTGGATTGGTTTCGGAGCGCAGGCCAGATGTGGGCGGTGCCTAATGGGCAATTCCGATTCAGCGCGACCCTCATACTCGCGCGTGCGCTGAGCGACACAGGGCGAGACGGCGACGCCCTGTTGTTGCTCAAGGCTGAGCGCGGGTCCGAGGCGCACCCGCCCAAGATGGGCGGCACGCTTGACGCCTGGATCGAAATGCTCGGTGACAGACCTTGACACGCCAAGATTATGCCTCTTCCAATGCACGCTGGTCGTTTTAGTCGTACGAGCGATGCATTTAACGCTCGGATCAAAAGTGCGCAGTATTGGGTGAATCGTCTAGGACTCACGAGATGAGGTTTGCGAAGAGAGGGCCGCTTTCCGAGATCGCGCATTCCGAGACTCCGACGCTGCGTTCGTGTAGGTCTTGCTCGCGCGGGCGGAAGCTGCCCACGTGCTGCTTGATAGAGCGATTCCTGAGTCCTCGAACGCATATTTTCTTCGATTCATAGCGAAACGATGGCCCGTGGGTGCTCTGATCCTCGCCCAGTCTTCCGAGACGCAGATGTGCCGCGTGATGATGCTCGATGAATGACTCACCCCCTCGGCAGTATCAGAGAGGAACAGCCGTTGCCATTCCATCAACCCCGTCGCCGCCCTTGCCGGCTTGAGCCTGTACGTCGCACCCACATCCGCTGAGCCGGAGTTCTTTCCCAAATTCGCAGGCGGTGTGAGTGTTGTCGTGGGCGACGTGGACGGCGACGGCTCTACCACCTGCGTCGCACGCGGGAACGCGAATATTCTGTGGGAGCGTCTCGGGAGCCTCGCGACCAGCCGGATGGTCCTTCGTCTGTCGGACGATGTGGTCGACTTGTTCGAAGGCGACGGCGTACCTCCGGCGGGTGCAGCTCACAGCTTTGACTGGGGTCTCTCGACGTTCGAAGCCGGCGGCCGAGACCTCATGCCATGGCCATGATCGATGTGTTGACGCCGTCCTCTTTCGGGATTGCCCGCGTCGTTCTAGGTGACACGGTGAGGGTCGACGCCGGGAAGATCCTCTGCTCCTGTGGGCTTTACATCTTCGATGCCACCGGCCTGGACAGCCTGGGTGTCGCGTCGTTGCTTGGCACGTTCTATGCCGATCCAAGCCAAGCCGTTGACCGGTTCAGCACCGGCAACGTGGTCGTCACGGATTCCATCGGAGCCCGCATCACTCTGGTCTCCACACCTGGTTCGATCGCTGTGCTTGGGCTTGGCGGCGTTGCCGCGTTGCGTCGGTGCGGGTAAGCGCGATGTGCGTCGCCGCACGAGCTCGGCACAACTGCAGAGCAACGCGCCGCGCATCGACATCGTTTGGATGCGAACACGCGCCGCAGTAGCGATCGCGTCAAAGGCGCACATTGGCGCCTGTGGCATCAGCGTTGACCCTTGGTAGCGTCACCGTGTTTTCAGAGCCAGCCGCCCGAGGGTTTGGGGGTGCGTTAAGTAATCAGGCCGACACGCGGAGCGCTCAGGTTTTAGCCCGCTAGGTCAGTGTCGCGAACCAGCGGGACCGAGCCACTTTGGTTTCAGTCTAACGCGGCAACCGAATGCTTTGAAGCGGTTCTGCTTAACGGAATGTCCGGTGTTAAGACGCTGTACATCTAGCCTGACAGCCCGTGAGAGAACCCTGCGTATAGAGCCTCAATTGAGAGCTGCGTGGCGGTGAATTGGGCGCCGAGGTCGTCACGGTGCCGCTCGAAGCGAAGGTGCTGATCGAGCGGTGGCGGAAGCACTACAACACAGTCCGTCCGTACACA
>ERZ1740067.1161-NODE-1161-length-18771-cov-6.643033_pt1 | contig 18771 bp, 12 predicted proteins | sample MGYA00581736_ERZ1740067 | MGnify/ENA primary metagenome ERZ1740067 (study PRJEB43018, sample SAMN04849236) | marine metagenome | isolation source: floating plastic debris | place: Pacific Ocean | collected 2008-08-27 | study: EMG produced TPA metagenomics... | reverse complement strand
GGTGCTGGGCAAGCAATTCACCCCAGTCTGCACCCGGGCGCTCGGGGACGATTATGTACGCCACATCCGGCTCGGCCGACCACGCCGCTGCGACCCGGCCCACGCCAGCCGCCTCGACCACCAGCTCCATGCGAAGCCTGACCGCACCGGGCGTGTCGCCCGGCAGCGCGTAGCACCGAGCCGCGATGCGCGGCTGACCGCGCGCCACGGTCGGGCCCTCACCCGCGTCAAGCACGCGCCGCCGCGGGCCGGCCGCGAGCTCGCGCCACTCGGTCACGACGCCAAGCCACTGCCGCATGTCGGGCCCGCCGATAGGCGAGACCGATGACCGCAGCGCGTCGAGCTCGGCGATATCAACGGTACGCAGCCGCACGCCCGCAGCCGCGAGCCGCTGGGCGGATGCACTATCGAGCGGCCCCGCCGGCAACGTCGCGATCGCCGAGACCATGCCGACCGTGTCGCCCACGACCCACCACTGGGTCTCGAGCCCCGTGCGTCGCCCGACGCCCGCCGGCGCCGCGGCCGAAGTAGGCTCGATCGAGACGTCGGCCCGGCCAGCAGCGCCGCCATCGATTTTTGTTGAACCATTGCACGCGACCAAGCCGGCGCATGCGCCGAGCACGATCATCGAGATGGCAGCCGATGCACGTCGCATGTGAGAGCTACGCCGGGTCGCAGTCGTTGATGTCCTGGATGAGCTGGCGCACCAGGCCGAACGCGCGGCGTGTGTGCGTGAAGCAAAGCCGCGGCAGGTCGAGGTGGTCGGTCTCGATGTCGTATGCGGCCCGCTGGTGCATTGTGCCTGCTTTGATGAGCACCGCGTACTTCTCGCTGAGCCGCTCGACGTCCTCGTTCTTGAGGCGCTGCTTCAGGCGGATGACCAGGTCGTCGCGGACGTACCGCGACGAGTGGTAGTTGCGGTAGAAGTGCAGGACGTGGTCGCGGGCGTCCTCGGGCGTCTTCGCGAAGTAGTACAGGCTCAGGTCTTCCGGCGAGATCAGCCCGCGCTTGAGCAGCACGTTCTCGCAGAAGTCTTGGAACGCGTCCCAATAGCCGCTCTCACCCTCAAGCAGCACGATCGGAATCATCGACGCCTTGCCGGTCTGCACGAGCGTGAGCGTTTCATACGCCTCATCCATCGTGCCGAAGCCGCCCGGGCAGAGCACGACTGCCTCGGACTGGCTCAGGAACATCAGTTTGCGCGTGAAGAAGTATCGGAAGTGGATGAGCTTCTTGTCGCCGTCGATCACGTCGTTGGCGGTGGTCTCGAAGGGCAGGCGGATCGCGACGCCAAACGATGAGTCTCGCCCGGGCCCTTCGTGTCCGGCCTTCATGATGCCGTCGCCCGCGCCGGTGATGATCATCCAGCCCGCTTCTTTCATCATGCGGCTGAACTCGACCGTGACGAGGTAGTCCGGGTGGTCCTCGGGCGTGCGCGCCGAGCCGAAGATGGTGCACTTGTGCGGCGCGGGGTACTGCCCGAACACGCGGTACGCATAGCGCAATTCCTTGACGGCTGCGGTCATCAGCTTGAGCTCGCCCGTCGCCCGGCCGTCGGGCACGAGCTTGAGACTCGCGGTCAACATCTCGCGCATCAGCCGGCCGTCGAACGACCCCGACTCGCCGCCCACGCGATCGATCAGCTCGTTGATCGCGCTTTGCACGTCCGGGTCATCCACGCGCTGCTGCTCGCGGCGCTCCGGCGGCGCCGACTCCTCGGCATCGCCGATCGAAGAGATGCTCTCGGCGGGATCGAGCTCAACGCGGTTGGGCTCGGAAGGGTCGCTTGGCATGGGAGGTCTTTCTGGTGCTCGATCACAAGTTCGGTGCGCTCATTCTGCGTCCTCATGAAGACAACACAGCGCGCGGGACGGGCCCACATCGTAGGGATCGACTCGCGAGAAAGCGGCCCGGCTTACCGGCCCGCGGGGGCTGTGGCGCTCGGCCGGGCGAGCCGCGTGCGCTCTTGCTCGGCACGTCGCTTGAGCTCCCGAAGACGCTGATCTTGGTCGGATTCCTCGGCTCCGAACACCTTGCCCAGCACCGCCCGCGTGCCGCTGAGCTGCACGACCTTGACCTCGTAGTCGCCCAGCGGGCCGACGACCTGCGTCGAGATCAGCTCGTCGCGGATGCCCTCAAGCACGTCGCTGACCACCGGAATCCGCCGGGCCGCCCGCGAGTTGAAGCGGAGATCAAGGATGCGCTCAGGCCACGTCATGGTGCCAAAGCCAAGTATCTCGATGCTCGAGGAGTAGACCGAAACATCCTCAAAGCTCACCCGCTCGTCGTCGAGATAAAAGGTCGCCCGCGCGAAGTCCAGCTGCTCGCTCGCGGGGAGCTGGAAGTTCGACACCTCGATCAACGGCAGGATGCCGGGGATGTCGACAACCTCGCCGCCCGCGACGCGCAGGCTGCCACGGCCGCGGCGTGTCTCGGGTTGATCGACGGTGCCGCTGATACCGAACTCCGCGTCGATCTCGCCGCGCGACGTGTCGACATCGGGCGTGTCGAACTCTCCGTTCGTGCGAGCAAGGCCCGTCGAGTCGAGCTCGAGCGACCGGGCAATGTCGCGCAAAACCGCGGCGAGGCGCACACCCGATGCTGTAAGCGTGGCGGCGTATCGCAGCGGCGACTCGCTGTCGTCGCCCGCCGGTGTGAGCACCGCTTCGCCCGCGACGCGGCCGCCGTGGCAATCGGCGCTGATCAACGGCACGAAGATCTCACGCTCGGCCTCGCCGCTCATCACACGCACGCGCGCGCTCGTTGCCTCCACACCCGAGACAAGCGCTCGCTCGGCAAGCACACGCAAATCGAACTCGGCGGGCAGCTCCGGGCGAGGCCGACTCGCAGCGAACTCCATCGAGCCGTCCGCGTCGCGCACCTGAACCCCCGCCTTCAGCGACGCGTCTTGGAAACCAACGTCACCAGAAGTATCGAAAGCCCAGCGATCCTCGCCGGCTGCACGCGACGCGGCGAGTTCGATGCTCAGACCGCGAAGGGGCCCGGCCGCGTCGAACTCGATGCCGTCAACGACTTCGGCGACCGCTGCGGGGAGCATCGCACGCAATCCAGCGGGCATGCCCTGCGCTTCGAGGTCTGCCGTTGCGCGGACGATCGTCGCGCCGGGCTCGGGCGTTGACCACTCGCCGTCGCCCGCGATCGACCATGTGCCAGCATCGGCACGCACATCGGTAAACACGCCGCCGGTCGAGTCGAACTCGATAAGCCCATCGACGCGCGAAAAACGCACTCGCTCGTTGCGCGCGGTCAGGTCAAAGCGCTTCGGCCGGATCACGCCGTCGAGCGCGAGGGGGGCGGGTTGAGCCCGGTCTGTCACTTCATCGAGCCGAGGCCAGACACCGAGCGATGCGTCGATCACACCGGCCGGATCGTGCTTCTGCCACCACGCGCCAACCGCGTCGCCGAGCCGATCGCTCGCGAACCAAGACGCGAGCCCGCCCTCGAGGCGCAGGCCTTCTAGCTCGAGTTCCAATCGAGCGTCTGCGGCGCTGTCGTCATAGGAATCCACCGGCCCCAGCGGCAGCGTGCCCGATGCGATAACGCTTCCCGAGGGCTCGCCCTCGTAGGTCAGCTCCGTCTCGAAACTCTCGAGCGAGATCGAGCCGCCCTCGCCCGCGCGGGCCGTGACCGAGCCCGCGCTCTCGCCCAGCTCGATGCGCCCGCCCATCGCGGTGAAGGCGAGCCTTTGGATGTTGGTCAGCGTCACGCGTGAATCGAGTTCGTCGCCGAGCGGCCCACGCACGAGCGCATCAACATCAACGATGCCGGACGGCTGCCACCGCGTGCGAGCATCGCGCAACATTGCTGCGGACGTTGTGCTGAAGACCGCGATCGCGTCCTCGAGCTGGCTGGCAAGGTCGACCCGCTCGCCGCGGATGCGGGCCCAGATGAGCGGGTCGCCCGCGGGCATCATGTCGAGCGAGCCCTCGATCGAGAGTCGGCCCGCCGAGGGCAGGCCAGCGACCGGATCGGGCAGCACGCCCGCGTGGATCACCTCCGCGTCAAGATCGATCGCGACGCGACGCTCGGAGACCTCGACGGTGCCTGTGAGGTCCTCGAAGCTCACCGCGCCCGCGCTCGACGCGGGCTCTGCGCGCAGGCCTTGGGCGGTGACGCTGATGTCGTAGCCGAGCTTCTCGGTGCCGGGGCGGGGCGCGATGAGTGCCGTGCATGCGACGGTCCCGCGCACTCCGAGCGCCGCGAGCAGCTCGCCGGCGCTGCGTGCATCGCCCGAACCGTCCTCGCCGATATCAGGAATGGCGTGCAGAAGACGTTCGTCTACCGCGACATCCCACGCCTCGATCCGCAGATCGGGCAACACGTCGTCATCGGCGTCGCCCAGAAAGACGTCGGCTTCGACGGTTGCTTCGCCACCGCCGAGCGCTCGATAGACGCCGCCGGCGAGGCGTGCCTGATCGTTCTCGATAACGATCACCACGTCCTCGGCCTCGATGGGCAGCGGAAACTGCTCGGGCAGCAGGCCCGCCTCGGGCAGCCGTACGGTGATGATCCGCTCCCACTCCGAATCGTCGCCCGGCTCGCGCAGGATGCGCACCTGCACGTCGGCTGCGCCGCCAAGGGCAAAGGCGGGTGCTTCGAGCGCCGCGTCGATCTCGGCGAGTCGTCGCTCGAGCGCCTCGCTCGCGTCGCCCTGGCGAATCGCGCGCTCAACCCGCTCGGCGATCGCCTCACGCCGCTCGCGCAGCGTGCGCTGCCGCTGCGGCGTCAGAATCAGACCGAGCTCGCGGAGCTCGCGATACCGCTGCTCATTGAAGAGCGTCGCGATGATCTTCCGGCGTCCCTCACCGAGCGCGTCGTTGATCGCGTCGTCCAAGGGCACGCCGGTTGCCCGAATATCCAGATCGACCTGCGCTCCGGACCGCGGCGGCCAGATTCGGCCCGTTGCCAAGATCGACGCGCCGCTCGGCGCGGTGCCCTCGATGCGATCGATCACCAGCTCGTCGTTGTTGAAGCGAGCCGTGCCCGCGAGATTCGAGAACCGGTACGGGAAGTGCTCGTAGGCGGCGGTGACGTCGTGGAAATTGATCACGCCGTCGTAGCGCACGGGGCCAATCACGCCATCGTCGCCAACACGCCGACTGATGCGCACGCTCGCGTCGACCAGACCGGTCGGATTGTCAAAGGATGCCAGGCGACGACGCACGACTCCCGGCGCGAAGGGCAAGAACTCGGGCTGGGCAGCGAGCTCGAAGCTCCGCGACTCCAACCGTGCCTCGAATGGCGCGTCGAGCGACGTGCCGTCCCACGCGATCGCGACGTCGTAGGGCAGGTCGGCGAACAGGCCCTCAAGATCGGCCTGCACGCGATCGCTGAACAAGCGCATCACGCCCGAGACCTCGGTCATGCGCGCCCAATTCGGCTCGCCCGCGGGCCCCGACTCGCCGATGGGCAGCGAGAGCTCGACCCCATCAACAAACATCTCGGCGAGCACCGTGCCATCGAGGCCGTAGGTAAACCGCGTCTCGCGGACGGTGCCCGCCAAACCCATGCGATCCCAGAGCGGCCGCACCGGCGCGGGGACAACCTCGGGCCCCCAGTCGGCGAGCGCCACGCGATCGAGCTCGAGCGTGAGGCCGCCCGGCCCGAAGAAGCCGGTCACAGCAAGCGGCGAGCGCCCGTCGCCCGCGTCGGCCTCGACCAGCTCGATGAAGTACCCGCCCGAGTTGCTGTCTGCGGCACGCACCGCACCCTCGACTCGCAACTGCTTGAGCACCCGCAGCGTCGACGTCGTGTGCTCGGCGATCTCGATGACCGCGCCGTTGGCAATCAGTTCGGGCAGGTCAGCCGACGGCGTGCCGGCGCCCGCGGACAGAATGCTCAAGCCCGCGACATTGAGCCGGCCCGTATCGATCGACTGGCTCACGCGCACAACAGGCTCATCGAGCACGACCGAACGCACATCGACCTCGCCACGCAACAGACCCAGCCAGCGGAGATCGACCTTCGCGCGGTCGACGGCGAAGAAACGTCCCGCGTCGCTCGACATCCCGGGCACCCGCGCCTCGACGCCCCGGAGCACGATGCTGCCGTTCGGCTCAACAACAAGCGACTCGGCCCGAACATCAGCCGCGATCACGCGACCCACCGCCGGAAGAATCAGTGACTTGGCCAGCGGCGACCTTGTCACCGCGAGCACCGCGCTCACGAAGAGCAACGACGCGATCAACATTGCGATGAGCACAAACCGCTTGCTCGGCAACGGCACCTTGAGCCGACCGAGGCGGATCACACGGCGCTCGAATTCGACGAGTGCTTCCTCGATCTCCTCGAGCGGTCCTTGGTGATGTTCACTCATGCCGGGCGGGCCCTCGTCGCGGTCATCGCACGCGGTCTGATGCTAGCGTGGAGCATCAGCCAGCGCACGCCGAACGCCACCCACGTGCAACGGCTCGACGCATCATCCCGCGACAGGTTTCATCGGAACAATCGCATGCAATCCGTGATCCGGCCGCTCACGATCCGCTTGCACGCGATCTGACGCCGGCACAATCCAATCGACCGCGCCTTAGTAAGCAGTTACTTACCCACGGCCAGTCGCAGCGATTTCGCCGCAGCGGTTCATCGATCCTTCGCGGGCACCAACCACGCGGGAAGCTCGCGCACCTTGCCGTCGGCGCCGACGCACGCGATCTCGGTCGATCCCGCCACGATCGCCCGGCCGTCCACGCGTGACGCGTCGCCATCACCCGGCGAGACCACCCGCGCCTCGTAACGGTGCGTGATCTTCACCCGGCTGCCACCCTCGACACGCGTTGTGATTTCGAGCACGTCGTCGTATCGGCCTGGCCTGCGGTATCGCATGTTGAGCTTCGTGACAACGAGGAACACACCCTCGCGCTCGAGCTGCGCGTACGACACGCCGCAGTCGCGGAGCAATTCCGTGCGCGCTTCCTCAAACCACGGCACGTACGACGCGTGGTGCACCACGCCCATCGGGTCGCACTCGCAATACCGAACTCGGATCGTCGTCACGCCCTCGGTCGCGTGTGTGCCAGTCACGCTGGGATGCTGATGCTCGTTTGCTTGATCGGATGCCATGGTCAGTGAAGGTAGGCGCGGGTGATGTACTCGCGGACCATGCGCTGGGTCGAGAAGTGCGAGCCATTGGTCGCGATGCACGCGCGCTGGATTCGGCTCCACGCGCGCGGATCGTCTTTCCAGACGGGCATGATGTCGTGCTCGAGCGCGTCGAGCAGGCTCGCGGTGTGCGCCGCATCGAGCTCGTCGTCGGTCTTGCCGCCGCCCTCGATCGCCCAGCCGGTCACGCCGGGCACACAGCCCTCGATCCACCAGCCGTCGAGCGTAGAGAGCGAGGGCACGCCGTTGGCCGCGGCCTTCATGCCGCTCGTGCCAGATGCCTCCATCGGAGGCCTCGGCGTGTTGAGCCAGATGTCCGAGCCCGCGACCATCAGCGCCGCCAAGTCAATCTCGTAGTTCGGCACGATCGCCACCTCGACCTGCCCCTTGAGCGACTTGGCGATCTCGTTGATCCGCCGCAGATAGTCCTTGCCGGGCCCATCGTGCGGGTGGGCCTTGCCCGCGAAAACAAGCTGCAATCCGCCGAATTTCTCGGCGATCGCCGCGAGGCGCGCCGGGTCGCGCAGCGCGAGGTCCGGACGCTTGTAGGCCGTGCTGCGCCGGGCGAAGCCGATCGTGAACACGTCGTCGCGAAGAGTCTGACCCGTCGCCGATTGCACGCGCGTGAGCAGCGCCGCCTTCGCTTCGCCATGCGCCTCGCGGATGAGCGAGGCCGGGATCCGAGCCGCGTTGCGAAGTTCGGCGTGGTCCTGCCGCCAACCGGGCATGTGCTCATCGAACAGCGTCGCCATAGAGTCGGTCGCCCATCGGCCCGTGTGCACGCCGTTGGTGATGCCCTCGATCGCGAAGCCCGGGAACATCCCGCGCGAGACCTCGGCGTGCTTCTTCGCCACCGCATTGGCGAAGCGCGACAAGTTCAGCGCCATCACCGTGGTGTTCAGTTCCTTCCCCTTCGCTGCGGGAGGCCCGATGAGTTCCGGGCGATCGAGCAGCGGGTGATCGCCGATGATCTCTCGGACCATCTTCGGATCGAAGCGGTCGTGTCCTGCCGCCACAGGGGTGTGGGTTGTAAAGACGCACCGCGAGCGCACATGCTCGATGCACGCGGCTGTGATCTCGGGCGAGCGGTGCCGGGCGAGGTACTCGCTCATCAGTTCGAGCATCACCAGAAACGCATGACCCTCGTTCATGTGGAAGGTCGCGATGTCGTGCGTCGCAGCCCGCACGAACCGCTTGCCCGCGATGCCGAGCACCGCGCCTTGCTTGACGCGGTGCCGCTGGTCGCCCGAGTAGAGCGACCGCGTGATGAGCCGATCTTGCTCGTCGTTCTCGGGCAGGTCGGCATCGAGGAAGTAGACCGGCACATCCCACCCGCTCGCGCCGTTGACCCACTTGCGGAACGCCCGGATATGCACCGTCCGCCCCTCGATGGGAACGTGGACGCGCTGGGGCATCTCTTCGAGCATGTCCTCGGGCGACCACTGGGCCTCGGACTCGATCTGCGAGCCGTCGGGCCCGAGCGTCTGCGTGAAGTAGCCGCCGCGGTAGAGCAGGGTGACACCGACGTAGGGCAGGCCCAGGTCGGCCGCGGCCATGATCGTGTCCCCCGCGAGCAGGCCGAGCCCGCCCGAGTAGGTCGGGATCGAGGCCGAGAGGCCGATCTCGAGTGAGAGGTAGCAGATCTCGCGGGTGGGGTCGGGCATGGCACTGGTTTACTTGATCCCCGCTCCCTGTGCATTTTCTTTTCGGGCGCGATTGGCCCGACGAACTGGTCTGATCGCTGTCGATGATCGAAAACGCCAGCCAATCGTGCGCGGTACATCACGAGACTTCAGGGTGTGCCGACATCTCGCTGGAAGTTGTGGGCTGAGGGGAGGCTTCGCCCTGTCCCGGCGTGTTTCGCTCGATGATTCGCGCTGCACTCATCGGCTTCGGCCACCCACGACCGAGTTTTCGCCACCCATCTTCGATGGAAACGAGCTCCTCAAGCTTCGGATCGAACACGTGAAGTGAAGCCGCCGCAAGCGGTTCCAAAACCTCCTGAGCGATCCACCGCCCCTCGGAACGGGTGATCGCCCAAAGCCCAGCTCCGAACCCGGCCATACCTGAAAACGTCGCTACGAGCGAGAAGAGTGTCGCCCAAGTGGCGTCGGGGAACGCCATCGCCAGCCCTACAACAACAGCGACGCTTAACATCAGTCCGACGAAGGTTGCCGCGGCCGGAATTAGGTGACGCGCGCGAACTTTGGTCGGGATCGCAATCGGTAGATCTCGTCGTGCGCTCCAGATCCAAGCTGTTTGTGCAAGGACCTCGTCGATCGCAGCGCTGCGCGCCTCGGGCACTAATTCACGGCCGTCGTGCAAGCCGTCTTCGATGACAAGACGCTCGCGCCACGACTCGAAGATACCTGGAGATGTGGATCCAGCGACAACAAGTAAGTCGCGCTCATCGTTCGCCGCGAGGCCCACATAGTTGTGTACGGTGCTGGGGCGAAAGCCGCCGCAGGATAGGCACTGACAGACGCAGTCCTCGTTCCGCGCAGCACGAGGAATGAGAGCGGCCATCACCGTGATACCGCGGCAAAATGGGCAAAATTCTGCCACATTACCTCTGTATTTCAACACCCTTGAGCTTTGAGCCTCGATCATGGATGGTCTCCTCGCACATGCAAGTCGACGTCGACGGGCCAATACTTGAGCCATGTCCTTCGGACTCGGCCACGGCAGAACCCTTGACGACGCCCCCGGCGTCGTGGGCGTCTCGTCCGATGAGCTGCCGCCCCTGCCCGACGACCTCTCGGACGTTGCCGCCCGGCAAATCGATCCGCGGCAGTGGTTCGCCGACCCCGCCAAGCCCTTCGAGATCGAGATCGGCTCGGGCAAGGGCACGTTCCTGATTCAGCAGGGCTCGGCAGATCCAGAGACGAACATCCTCGGCATCGAGTGGGCGCGGGAGTTCTACCAATACACCGCCGACCGCGTGCGTCGGCGTCAGCTCACCAACGTCCGCGTGTTGCACACCGACGCGTCGCAATTGCTCCGCTGGCGCGTGCCCGATGGCATCTGCCGCGTGATCCACCTCTACTTCTCCGACCCCTGGCCCAAGAAGCGGCACCATAAGAAGCGGGTCGTGCAGGACACCTTCCTGGAGGACGCCCACCGCATCCTCGTCGCCGGCGGCGAGCTGCGGGTCGTCACCGATCACGACGATCTCTGGGCGTGGGTCTGCGAGCACTTTGATAGATGGTGCGCAGATGATCACCCAATGCGCTTCGACCGTCTCGAGTTCGACCGCCCCGAGTCGGCGGGCGAGGGCGAGGTTGTGGGCACCAACTTCGAGCGTAAGTACACACGCGAAGGCAGGCCCTTCCACGCGTGCACGCTCCGGAAGCCGACCCAGTGAGCGCAGCCGTGACCAACACGCCGAGCGACAGACCAGCCATCGTTCTGCTCTCCGGCGGGCTCGACTCGGCAACCTGCCTTGCGATTGCGCGCGAGCAGAGCTTCGCCCCCCACTGCGTCTCGTTCGACTACGGGCAGCGGCACCGCTTCGAGCTCGATGCGGCCGCCCAACTCGCCACGGCGCTCGGCGCTGCAAGCCATCGCACCGTGACGATCGACCCGCAGGCGTTCGCCGGCAGCGCACTGACCACGGGCCCGGCGGTGCCCAAGCACGCGCCCGATGACGAAATCCCACCCACAATCCCCGTCACCTACGTGCCCGCCCGGAACTTGGTGTTTCTCGCCTATGCGACGGGCCTCGCCGAGGTGCTGGGGGCTGCGGACATCTTCATCGGCGTCAACGCGGTGGACTACTCGGGCTACCCGGATTGCCGACCCGAGTTCGTCGAGGCGTTCGCAGCCGCGGCCAACCTCGCGACCAAGGCGGGCGTCGACGGCGGGCGGCTGAACATCCAAACGCCGCTGATCGACCTGACAAAGTCCGAAATTATCGTCAAAGGCGTGCGGCTCGGCATCGACTACGCCCAGACCCACTCCTGCTACGACCCCGCGCCCGACGGCGGCGCGTGCGGCGCATGCGACGCGTGCCTGTTGCGCCGTCGAGGCTTCGAGCAGGCGGGCGTGGCCGATCCGACGCGCTACGCTTCGTAACTGTTTCGGCAGACTTCTCACGCCCAACCCAGCGCAGTGCCCGGATCCCATGCCCGACACACCCCTTCCAACCCGGCCGACCGACCAGATCGGCGCGATGGCGCTCTCGATCAGCGAGACGTTCGTGTCGCTGCAGGGCGAGGGGGTGCTGACGGGCGTGCCGAGCCTGTTCATCCGCACGGCCGGCTGCAACCTCCGCTGCGGATGGTGCGACACGCCCTACTCCTCATGGAACCCCGAGGGTGCGCCGCGGACGATCGCCAGCCTCATCGACGAGGCCAAGTCATCCGGCGTGCGCCACGTCGTGCTCACCGGCGGCGAGCCGATGCTGCCCGACGCGATCGAGCCGCTCAGCCAAGCACTGCGCGGGCTGGGCATGCACATCACCATCGAGACCGCTGGCACGATCCACCGCCCGCCCGCCCGCCTCGCGTGCGACCTGATGTCGATCTCGCCCAAGCTCTCGACATCCACGCCCGTCGACGACCCGCGCGACCCGAGCGGCAAGTGGCACGAGCAGCACAAGCAGCGGCGCATGGACCCGCGCGTGCTGGGCGACCTGCTCCGCTCGTTTCCGGTGAGCCAGCTCAAGTTCGTAGCGTGCGACCCCAAGGACCTTGTCGAGATCGAGACCATTCTCAAGGTCATCCCCGCGGTCCGGCCCGAGCGCGTGCTGCTGATGCCCGAGGGAACAGCCCCGCACGGCAGCGGCTCGACCGACTGGGTCGTCCGCGCCTGCATCGAGCGCGGCTGGCGGTACTGCCACAGGGCACACATCGACCTGTTCGGCAACACGCGCGGGACGTAGGGCCAGGCACCGAGGCAGGAAGGCATCAAGGCACCGAGCAGATCGGGCGCATGCCTGTTGACGCACACCCGGCGCGGTCGCTGCACCGCGGGCTGCCGGATCACCAGGCTCTCTCCAGCTTGATGCCCCGGTGCCTGCGTGCCTCGATGCCTTCCTCCCCCTAGCATCGCCGCGATGGTCTACCGCGTCTGCAAAGCCTTTGAAGTCGAGAGCGGGCACATGCTCTCCAAGCACCCCGGGCGGTGCCAATATCCGCACGGCCACTCCCGCCGGGTCGAGGTCGTCGTCGCCAGCGACACGCTCGATCACATGGACATGGTCTGCGACTTCAAGGCCCTCAAGCTCGCCCTGCACGACGTGCGTGATCAGTTCGACCACGCGCTGGCGATCAACTCGGCCGACCCCGACCGGGCCGCGCTCGCCGGCCGACTCGGCGATCGCCTCGTCGTCTTCGAGGACACCGACCCGACCACCGAGGTGCTCGCGAAGTTCATCTTCGACCATCTCCAACGCGTCATCGCCGAGAGCGCCACGATGACCGACGACGCGGGGAACGCGTACTCGCTGCCAAGCCATCTGCGCGTCGAGCGTGTCCGCGTGGGCGAGACCAGCAGCAGCTGGGCCGAGTTCGGCGTCTAACCGCAAGCGCCACCGCGCAACGCACGCGCCACGCCGCCCGAACATCGCCGCACCGCAACCGATCCGGCAACGATCCCAAGAGGTAGATGCCAACGACCTCTCCTGGGAGCAGCTCCATGCCGACACAGCCCTTCTCCATCCAACGCAAGCCGGTCCATCGCCTCGCCGCGTGCACGCTGGCGGCCCTCGGCATCTCGGCGTGCGTCGCGCCCGTCCTCGCGCAGGACCCCGCCCTCGCGCCGAACGGCGAAGCGACACCGCCCGCGTTGCAGGCCGACCTGAACTTCGCACGCTCGCTCTCTAACGCGTTCCAGCACGCGGCCGCCAGCGCCTCGCCCTCGCTCGTGCACATCACGAGCCGATCGCTGCGCACGCAGCGCGACTTCTTCGGCCGACCGCTCAGCCAGCGGCTGGTTAACTCCGGGCTCGGCTCGGGATTCGTCTTCTCGAGCGAGGGGCACATCGTCACGAACAACCATGTCGTCGCGCAGGGCGACGACCTCATGGTCCGCCTCGCCGACGGCCGGGAGCTCTCGGCCGAGCTCGTCGGCGCCGCTGACGTCCACGACGTCGCGGTGCTCAAGGTCGACGCGTCGGACCTCGAGCCCGTCCGGCTCGGCAACTCGGCACGCCTCGCCGTGGGCGAGTGGGTGCTCGCGCTCGGCTCGCCCTTCGGGCTCGACAGCACCGTGACCGCCGGCATCGTCTCGGCCAAGGGCCGGGGCATCGCGCGCGACGAATCACGCCGAGACTTCGAGGAGTACATCCAGACCGACGCCGCGATCAATCCGGGCAACTCCGGCGGCCCACTCATCGATCTCGAGGGCCGGGTCGTCGGCGTCAACACCGCGATCTTCAGCCGCTCGGGCGGGTCCAACGGCATCGGCTTCGCGATCCCCATCGACCTGTCGCGCACCATCGCCGACTCGATCATCCGCGACCGCTACGCCGACCGGGGCTGGCTGGGCGTCTCGCTCCAGCCCGCACGCAACGGCGTGCTCGTCACCAACGTCATCGAAGGCTCGCCCGCGCAGCGCGCCGGCGTGCGCACCGGCGATGTCATCACCGCCTTCCGCGATCGCGCCACCGACTCACCCGAACGCCTCATCAGCGCGATCGGCCTCGCGCCCGCGGGCACCCGCGCCGACCTCACGCTCGAACGCGACGGCCGACCCCAGCGCGTCGCCGTCACGCTCGCCGGCCGGGAGCGGGCGAACGCCGAGCTCTACGGCATCGTCACGCTCCGCGAGCTGGGCGTCCGCGCACGACCCGTCGACGAACGCCTGCCCGTCCACGTGACCACCGACGAGGGCGTCTTCATCGAGGCCGTCTTCCGCAACAGCCTCGCCGACCGCACCGAGCTCAAGCCGGGCGACGTGATCGTCTCGGTCGACGAGCGAGCGGTGCGCACACCCCAGGATCTGCGCCACGTGCTCGAGTCGGCCGACCTCGACCGCGGCGTCCGCCTCGACGTGGTCCGCGGCGAGCGACGGGGCTACCTGGAACTCACCACCACGCCGAGACGGCTCACGCGCATTCGCTAGCAATGCGTCCGCACAGCCGCCCGCGGCCATGTCCGGTTGCGACGTCGCCACTGAAACCATTGCTCACGTGCAGCGTCCCGATCCCATGACCGGCCACACGCGACGCAGGTCGGCTCGCCCGCGTGGTCGCGCATGTCGCAGCCGCACGCTGTGCACATCACGCCGCCCCTCGCGTCGACGCGGCGGAGGACGGAGCCATACCGCAACCTGTGCGTGACCACGCCGACTGCAACGATTCCAAGGACCTGCATGCCCAACACGGCGAACTGGACGCCGTGCAATACCTGGAGCCAGGCGCCCATGAGGACGCACGGCACCAAGATCACGAGGAACGCCGCCGCGTATCCCCAGAATCCCAAGCTCCGTGAGCCAATCGCGACGTACCGCGGCGTGGGTTGCTGTTGGGCCATCCCAGCAGTCTCTCGAACGCGGCGGGCCGGGTCAACGATCTCACGCTTCGGACCAGTGCCCCATTAGTCGCGTGGCGAGCGCATCGCCAGATCGACGCCGCCGATCTTGCGGTCGCTCGGATCCCATCGGCCGCTCCACAGCGCCCGCATCACGCGGCCGATGTCGGCGGCGATCATGAGCAGACAGGGCAAGACGATGAGAATGATGAACGTCGCGGAGATCAGGCCGCAGGCGATCGTGATCGCCATGGGGATCAAGAAGCGGGCCTGAAAACTCTGCTCGAGCATGAGCGGGCTGAGGCCGAGCACCGTGGTGATGGTCGTAAGAAGAATCGCGCGGAGGCGTGCCCGGCCGGCCGCCATCGCCGAGTCGTGCACGTTCGCACCCTCGCGCCGCCTCTCGTTGTAGAACTCGATGAAGATCAGCGAGTCGTTGACCACGACGCCCGCGAGCGCGATGAAGCCGATGATGCTCAGGAACGTCAGATCGAAGCCCAGCAGCAGGTGCCCCCAGATCATGCCGATCGTCGCGAACGGGATCGCGCTCATCACAACGAGCGGCTGCACGTAGCTCGAGAACAGCCACACCAGCACGACATAGATCGCACCGAACGCGACCGCCATGCCCAGCGGCAGCGTCGAGAAGCTCTCGCGCATGTCCTGCTGACGCCCGCGCTCGGCGATGCGAACGCCGGGAATACCCGCGACCACATCGCCCAGCTTTGGGCGGATCGCGCGCGCGACCTGCTCGGCGTTGTTGATCGTGTCGTCGACCTCGGCCGTCACGGTGATTGCGCGCTGGCCGTCGAGGCGGCGGACGGTCGCGTACCCGTCGCGCTCGGTGAGCTCCGCAACCTCGCGCAGCGGCACAGCAACGCCGAGCGGCGTGAAGACGTAAAGCTCCTCGATGCGCGACAGGCTCGTGCGCACGTCCGCGGGCATCGTCACGCGCACGTCGACATCCTCGCGGTCGCCCGCGAACGTGTACGCCTCGAGCCCGAAGACCGAGGCACGCACTTGCTGCCCGAGGTTCGCGACGGTGAAGCCGAGCTCCGCGGCGCCCGGCTTGAGCTCGATCTGCAGCTCGCGCTGGCCCGCGTCGCTGTCGTTGGCGATGCCGTAGACGCTCTCGAACTCCGCAAGGGTGTTCTCGAGGTTCTGGACGGCGCGGAGCATCGGGCCGGTCTCGTCACCGATGACGGTCAGGCTGAGCGCCGGGCCTCCGGGGCCGCCCGCAACCTCTTCCATACGGAAGCTCTTCACGCCGGGAATCTCGCCGAGCTCTTGCTGGATCGCGAGGATGACGTCCTTGCTGCGCCGCTCGCGCTCCTCGACGGGCTTGAGCTCGAGGATGACCTGGCCCAAGTGGCTCTGCTCGCTGCTGCTCGCGCCGTCGAGCGCGCTGAGCCGACCGACCGAGGCGAACGCGGCGCTGACCTCGGGCTGATTGATCGCGGCCGCCTCGACGCGGCGAAGGATCCGATCGGTCTCCGCGGCGGGCGTGCCGATGGGCATGATCAGCTCGCCATTGACCGTCTCCGCATCGGACGAATCGAAGAATGTGAAGCGCACGACCTCGCCCGCGACCAAGCCAAACGACGCGACCATCAACGCGATCGCGCCGACGACCGTGAGATAGCGATGCTTCAGCGCGCGCTCGAGAAACCACGCATATCGCGGCACCAAAATCCGCCTAAAGAGTGCATCGCGATAGCCATCGAATTTCGACTCGAGCCGCTCAAACCGGCTCTGCCGACCCGCCTCGCGCAGGCGGTCGACCTTGAGCAGGCTGTGCCCCATATGGCAGGGCAGAATAAACAACGCCTCGATCAGACTCACCGCCAGTGCGATCGCGACAACCTGTGGCAGCACCTCCAGCAAGTTCCCAAGATCGCCCTGCACCAGCGCGAGCGGCATGAACGCGCCGATCGTTGTCAGCACCGTCGCGACCACGGGCCAGTTGACTTGGCCCGTGCCCGACACGGCCGCCTGCAGCGCGGGCTCGCCCGCCTCATGCCTGGCGATGATGTTCTCGGCGACGACGATCGCGTCATCGACGAGCAGGCCCAGCACGATGATCAGGCCGAACATCGTCAGGAGATTCAGCGTGACCCCGAGCAGTGCCATCGCTGCGAGCGTGCCTGTGAGACTCACCGCAAGACCCGCCGCGACCCAGAAGCTCACGCGCCAGTTCAGCAGCACGACGAGCGTGAGGAACACGAGCGCAAGGCCCCAGAACGCGTTGCGGCTCAGCAGCTCGAGCCGGCCGACGATGAACCGCGCCAGGTCGGTCGTCAGCGCGATCTCGCCTGGCAACGGCGCAACGCGCGAGAGCCCGAGCTCGTAGGCAAGTACGCGGTCCGACACGGGCGACGTGTCGTTGGGCGGGCGCACAAGCCCCGCGATGCGCTCGCGGAGGGTCAGGTCGATCGTCTCGCGCTTGAGCCCCGCGACGTACGCCTTGACCATCGCGGCCATCGAAACGGCATCCTCATCGCCGACTTTGAAGACCGTCAGCGAGACGCTGGGCTTGCCGTTCAGCCGCTCGCGGATCTCGACATCGGCGAAGCCATCGCGCACATCAGCAACGTCGCCGAGGCGAAGCACTTGGCCCGAAGGGTCGGACTTGATAACGATCTCGCGGATGGTCTCGGCACGCTCGTCGGCCGCGAGCGTGCGCACGGCAACGTTCTGGCTCGCGCCCTTCACCGAGCCGCTGGGAAGCTCGACCATGTGCTCCCGCACCGTCTGCGAGATGCGCGGCAGGCTCAGGTTGTGCTGCAGCGACGCCTCGGGCCGAACCTCGACGCGGACCTCGTCCACACGCACGCCGCTGAGCGCGACGTCGCCCATGCCGGGAAGCGTGCGCAGGTCGTCGCGCACCGAGCGGATCGCGTCTTTCATTCCCCGCTCGTCGCCGTCGCCGAAGATGCTCAGCACGATCACGGGCAGGTTCGGCTCGAACTTGTCCACGACGATGCGGTCGGCCGCGTCCGGCAGGTCTTGGAGCGCATCGACCTCGCGCTTGACCTCCGCGACCTTCACGTCGATGTCGACACCCTCGCGAAACTCGACGGTGATCGACGCGAGCCCCTCGCGCACGACCGATGTCACTTCCTTGACATCGTCGAGGTCCTCGATCGAGTCCTCGATCTTGACCGCCAGCGACCGCTCGACCTCATCGGGCGCCGCGCCCGGGTAGGGCGCGACGATATTGACGAGCACGGGGTCGATCTGCGGGAAGAACTCGCGCCGCAGCGAGAGACCAAAGATCAGGCCCAGCGCGATGATCGCGAGCATGACGAGATTCGCCACGACGGGCTTGCGAACGCCGAATGATGCGAGGCTGCTCATGGCGTGCTCCTACTCGTCACGTGTCTCGGCATCGTCCACGTCCGCCTCGGTGCGCACAAGCGTGCCCGTGCCGAGCTGGTCGAGGTTGCTCACGATGATCTGCGTGCCCGGCTCGAGCGATCCCGGCTCAAGGGCTGCCCACTCGCGCTCGCGCGGGTCGATCTGCGAATACGAGCCGCGGACTCCGAACGCGATGCGCACGGGCACCTGCCGGGAGCGGATCCCGCCATTGCCATCGACATCCGCGATCGTCACTGTGTCGGCAACCACCGCGCCGCGCGGCACGAGCACGAGCGGCTCGCCGCCGGCGTCGGCCTGCACTTGGCCCATGAGAAAACGCCCGGGCAAGATCAACTCGGCATCGCGCTGGGCCAAAGCATCGGGTGACACTTGCTGCTCGACCTCGACAAACACGGTCACGGTGCGCGTCGCCGCGTCGGTCTCGGGCGCGACACGCACGACCGCGCCCTCCCAAGGCCCCTGCACATCGCCATCGACACGCAGCGTCACCGTATCGCCGACACCCAGCGAGCCGGCCGCGGTGCTCGGCATGCGCAGCGGCACCTCGATGCGCCGCAGATCGACAACCCGCGCGACCCGAGAGCCGATCGTGACAAGCTCGCCCTCCTCGACGTCGACACGCTGGATGAATCCATCGATCGGGCTGGTGATCTCGGTACGTTCCACGTCGAGCTGGGCGAGGGTGATCCGGGCCCGCTGATCGAGGAGCTGCGCCTCGAGCGCCGCTCGCCGCGGGGCGATCTGCTCGGCAGCCTGCCGCAGCGCCGCGAGGGCACGCTCATTGCGCCGAAGGTCAGCCACC
>ERZ1740067.1160-NODE-1160-length-18775-cov-5.700053_pt1 | contig 18775 bp, 14 predicted proteins | sample MGYA00581736_ERZ1740067 | MGnify/ENA primary metagenome ERZ1740067 (study PRJEB43018, sample SAMN04849236) | marine metagenome | isolation source: floating plastic debris | place: Pacific Ocean | collected 2008-08-27 | study: EMG produced TPA metagenomics... | reverse complement strand
CGCTACCACTTCTGTCGGACGGCCACCGCCGGTTTCGTCTGTTGTCAGAACATCATCACGCATAGGCAGGGCCACATCGACGGTGGAGGCCATGGCCTCGACCCCATCAATATCCACCTCCTGGAGCTGTTCAATCCACCCCATGATAGAGTTCAGCTCTTGGGCCATCGGCTCCAGCCGCTCATCAGGCAAGGCGATGCGCGCCAGGGACGCCACCTTCCGTACCGTGTCTTTATCGATGCTCATGGAAATCCTTTAAACGTCTTGGTTCCTAGAGGGGGCCAACGAGAAATGTGGCCGCTCAGCATTTCGCGCCCTACCAGCGCGCGACAAAGCTGTCGAGGAGGGGCTGTCGGGCGGAGTTAAAGCTCACCCTGCTGTAGCTGCTCAATGACCCATGCCCCATCCACATGGACGTAGGACCGGCCCGCAAAGGCATGGAGGCTGCGCGCCATATCCTTGCCCGCCACCTTTTCAAGATAGTCGGACAGGGCGGTCCCCGACGCCATCGCGCGGGTCGCCCCTCGCCGCAACCGCAAGACAGTCATGCCGCTGGCCTCCGCGGCCGCCTCTACCATAAGATAAGAGCAGGCATAGATCGCGTCCCGGTCGCCGCCTGCCCAAAGGTCATCGAGTGTCCCTCGGCCCAACGCCCCCACACATTGCATCCTCGCTTTGTCACGCCACTCGGACGCCAGACCCGCGGTCCACACCCGCGACCGCACGAGGGCGCCAAGGGCCATGGCCTCCGCCGTGCCCTCATGCCACCAAAGGGGCTCACCCTCGGTGGGGCCCGCTTGGAATTGGCGGTGGTGGGCAAGTTCATGGGCAAGATTTTGCTCCAGCGTTCGGCGGCCGAGGGGCGACGGGCTATCCCAGCCGTCCCCCTCTAGCCGGACGACAATTTCTTCCGTCGTCGCATGGGCCTTAATATCGAGGCGGGCCGCGCCCTCACGCCGATGAACAATGCGCAGCGGCGCCCCATCGATAGGCAGAGAAAGACTCTCAGACAGGGGGGTCCGCACCTTGTGAATGACTGCCTGGGTCCAAGCGGGCGGCTCCTCAGAAATGCCCTGCCCGTCCGTAAGACTTGCCAGCACCCCAAACCCTGCGCAAACGATCCCAATGACCAACCCTGACACGATGGATGCCGCCTTTCTCGCTGCGATGGCCGACTTCCCGCCGGGGCCCGTCCTCGGCCTCGACCTTGGAACCAAAACCATTGGCGTCGCTGTCTCAACGCCTGACCGAAGTTTGGCGACCCCGGTGACAACGATCAAGCGGACGAAATTCACCGCCGATGCCGAGGCCCTCCTCGCCCTCGCCGCGGAACGGGGTGTGGTGGGCCTCATCCTCGGGCTGCCCCGCAATATGGACGGCAGCGAGGGGCCACGGGCCCAGTCCACCCGCGCCTTTGCCCGGAACCTGAAGAAGAAAACAGAGCTGCCCATCGCCTTTTGGGATGAGCGCCTCTCCACCGCCGCCGCAGAACGCGAACTCATCGCGCTGGACACCAGCCGCGCCAAACGGGCGGAGATGATCGACCAAATGGCCGCGAATTATATTTTGCAAGGCGCGCTGGATAGGTTGCGGAGTGACTAGAGGCACTTTGCCCTCCCCCGGGATTGTGGGAGTCGTCCATCATTCCAACGCTTAGCGTTCCCCACGGCCCGAAGGGTCCATGGGGTCCAATGGCTGAAAACACTGTCGCGATGCTCTGTGGACCCCACGGATAAACCGTGGGGAACGAAAGGCACGCAGTCGCTGTGGTTACCTCTAAAGTCCGAGATGGGCACCGGGGTCGTAGCCGCGGTGAGGCAGGGTATTTGAACCAATCCACCCTAGACGCCCCGCCCATTGCGCGGCAAAGGAGGGGCTCATGAGCGCCCCTAATCATCTCACCGATATTGCCTCTCTCTCTGATGAGGATTTCCACCATATTTTGAGCCGATCCCTCGCCTTTCGGCGAATCATGGATGAGGGGGCAAGCCCGCGGCCGACCCTACAACACCGGCTCCAATTCAACCTGTTCTACGAGAACTCGACCCGCACCAACCTCTCCTTTGAGGTGGCGGCGAAGCGCCTTGGCGCCATTGTCTCGGTCGTGCCGGTGGCGGCCTCATCGGTGCACAAGGGCGAGAGCAAAGTGGACACGGTTCTCACCCTTTGTGCGCAGGGGGCGGACTATTTAGTCCTCCGCGCCACGGAGCCCGGCACCATTAATGAGGCCATCGCTGCCATCAATGCCGATGGCTATGGCACCTCTGTCATCAATGCGGGCGAAGGCGCGCTCGGGCACCCAACCCAGGGCCTTTTGGATGTGGGCACCGCCCTCCTCGCCCTGGGGCGTACCCCGAAGGACAGCCTCGAAGGTGTCACCCTCACCATTTGCGGGGACATCGCCCATTCGCGGGTTGCGGCCTCAGCCATCGAAGCCTTTCGCCGCCTTGGCACCAATATCCGGTTGGCGGGGCCGCCTTCCCTCCTGCCCGACGCAGCGCCCGACGGTGTTGCCAGCCTTCACAACGATATGGACGAAGCCGTCACAGGCGCGGACCTCATCATGGCGCTAAGGGTACAGCGGGAGCGCATGGCCGATAACGAAAGTCTTTCCGGGGACGAGTTTCACACCCGGTATGGCATCAACGCTACGCGCCTGGCGAAAGCCAAACCCAATGCCTTTGTCATGCATCCGGGCCCCATGAACCGCGGGGTGGAGATTGACGGGTCCCTCGCCGACGACCTTAGCCGCTCCCTCATTCGCAGTCAGGTGACCCAAGGGGTCGCCCTACGGATGGCCGTCCTGGAGTGGCTGGAAGAGAGAAAAACGTAAATGCTGTCCTTGTTCATCATCATCGCTGCGTACCTCCTTGGGGCGGTCCCCTTTGGCCTTGTCATCACCCGTGCGGCGGGGCTGGGGGACATTCGCACCATCGGCTCGGGCAATATCGGCGCCACCAATGTCCTCCGTACAGGACGGAAAGACCTGGCGCTGGCCACCCTCATCCTCGACAGCGGTAAAGGCGCCATCGCGGTGGGCCTTGCCGCCCTCCTCTCGGGCGGCAGCCAGGTGGACATGGCGCTGGCGGGCGCCGCCGCCTTTCTCGGCCACTGCTTCCCCGTTTACCTCAAGTTCAATGGCGGCAAAGGCGTTGCGACATTCCTTGGCACCATCCTCGCCTTGAGTTTCCCAGTAGGGTTGGCCGCCTGCGGCTTCTGGCTTCTTTCCGCGCTTATCACGCGATTTTCGTCCTTATCCGCTCTTGCTGCCGCCGCAGCCACGCCGCTTATATTTCTCGCTAAAGGCCAGATTGCGTTTATGCTCGGCGCACTCTTCATGGTGGTGCTGATTTATGTGCGCCATCGGGCGAATATTGTGCGACTCCTAGACGGCACAGAGCCCAAAATCGGCCAAAAGTAGACCTTCGCAGTCGCGTCAGTAGATTCGTAGGCGACTCGTCAAGAAGCCACAAATTGGCATTTTATATCGAATTAGTATGCTGAAATGGATATAAGTGGCTTTTGTTACCAAATTCTCTTGCGTCCCAAGGGACTTCTGGCATTGTGCGGCGCATCAATCGCCGACCGTACCCTCTAAAGGGTGCCCTCCAAGGGGTAACGGGGGTCCGGCAGTCCAACCAAAGAAGGCCGTTCATGTCCGCTAAAAATGTTATGAAGACCATCAAGGACGACGACATTAAGTTTGTCGACCTGCGTTTTACCGACCCACGGGGGAAGTGGCAGCACGTCACCTTTGACGTCGCCATGATTGACGAAGATTTCTTTGCAGACGGCAGCATGTTTGACGGTTCGTCGATTGCAGGCTGGAAGGCGATCAACGAAAGTGACATGATCCTGATGCCAGACACGGAGACCGTCATCCGCGATCCGTTCTTTGCGCAGCCTACCCTGTCCATCTTCTGCGACATTCTAGAGCCGTCTACGGGCCAGCCTTATGGCCGGGACCCGCGCACCACCGCGAAGGCAGCCGAAGCCTATTTAAAGTCCACCGGTATCGGCGATCAGGCCTTCTTTGGTCCTGAGGCGGAATTCTTCGTCTTTGACGATGTTCGGATTGCGACCGATCAAGACCATATGGCCTTCTCCATCGACAATACCGAAGGCCCTTACAATATGGACCGTGAGTATGAGGGCGGGAACCTCGGCCACCGCCCACGAGCCAAAGGCGGCTACTTCCCCGTTCCCCCTGTGGACTCCGCCCAGGACCTGCGGTCTGAAATGCTGGTCTACATGAAAGAAATGGGCATCACCCCAGAGAAGCATCACCACGAGGTGGCGCCATCGCAGCACGAATTGGGGATGAAGTTCAACACCCTCGTCGAGATGGCTGACCAGATGCAAAAGTATAAGTATGTGGTCCAGCAGGTGGCGCATGCCTTCGGCAAAACCGCAACCTTTATGCCAAAGCCCGTCCATGACGACAACGGCTCCGGCATGCATGTGCACCAATCAATTTGGAAGGGCGGCAAGCCGACCTTTGCTGGTGATCGGTATGCAGACCTGTCTGAAACCTGCCTACATTACATTGGCGGGATCATTAAGCACGCTCGCGCGATCAACGCGTTCTCGAACGCGACCACCAACAGCTATAAGCGTCTCATCCCTGGGTTTGAAGCCCCGGTGATGCTGGCTTACTCCGCCCGCAACCGGTCCGCTTCGGTTCGGATTCCGTGGGTGTCCTCCCCCAATGGTAAGCGGCTTGAAACGCGCTTCCCTGATGCCTCTGGCAACCCATACCTCACCTTCGCGTCCTTGCTCATGGCAGGCCTTGACGGGATTGAGAACCGGATCGATCCAGGCGAAGCGATGGACAAGGACCTTTATGACCTCTCCCCAGAGGAACAAAAAGGTCTGCCTACGGTCTGTTCGTCCCTTGAGCAAGCCATCGCCGCCCTCGACGCGGATCGTGACTTCCTCAAGAAAGGCAACGTCTTCAACGACGACCAGATTGACGGCTATATCGAGCTGAAGATGGAAGAGGTCTCTCGCCTCAACACCACGCCGCACCCGGTCGAATTCGACATGTATTACAGCGTCTAAGGCGCACTATACCCCTCAAGCGCTTCCCGCCTGATTTTGGTGCAGAGATTAGCGGGGGCGGCGCTTGAAAACAGAAAATGAAAAAGCCGGGCCTCAGAGCCCGGCTTTTTTTTGAGCGTTTGGCCTACTCAAGCCGCGACCACAGTCGATCTAGCCACTGATGCCGTTTGCCAGTGCTCGACGGGGTCAATCGGATAGACCGGCCGCGGCAAGGACGTCCACTCAATAGAGCTGATATCAGCGGTGGTCAGGCCCGGCCCATCGACCTCATGCACCTGGGATGTATCGGCGATGGGCTCGAACGCCGCGCGGAAGTGACCTCGAGACTTTACAATGACAGCGTTGGCCGTCCGAACATCGAGACCCGCCACCTCAAAATATTCAGGGCTCAACACCTGATGCCTCAGGGTACAGACGACAATTTTGACCTCGCCATCATTCACCGAGAGGACTGCTGACGGGCCTAGGCGGACATTCATCCCCTCATTAATTTCGGCTTTCCCAACAAATTGGCCCTCGAACAAATGGTCTACACGAACCGGTGTTGCCCATTTACCGGATAAGGCGTTTTGCTCTTCCGCATTAAAGACAGCATCAAAGGTTGCGCCCTCACCGGCCTCAACTGCCCGCTCAACTAGCGCGGGGTCGAAATAGACCCCCGCCATCACATTTCGAATGCCCGCTTCTGCAAACGCTTTCAAAAGATGGATCGTGTTCCCACGGCCACCGCCGCCAGGATTATCCGCAATATCCGCGTAGACCCGCGGCGCGGCCGCCCCATTTGCTGCTGCGGCCTTCTCCAACTCAACCGCATCGGCAATCGTATTGGGGCTCGCCACAAATCGCTGGCGCATCCCCCAAGCCTTTTGCGCCAAATCATCGCAAAGGGATGTTGCTGCATCCTGATCATCCCACGTGGTCACACAAATTGCGAAACCATTATAGGGCGTGTCGCCAAAGGAAAAGCCAGACAAAAGCGTGACATTGGCCACCTCCTCCCGCTCCATCAATTCCTCGGCATACACCATAAGTTCGCCATAGGGTTTGTCCGGCGCCGTCAGTTGCGCCACCTGCGCCGTTACAAGAGGCAACCGCTGGTAAGCGACGGTCGCCTTTTCCCCCAACAAAAGACGCTGAAGGTGCTCCGCACATTCCTTCGCGCGGGCAACCTGGTCCACATGGGGGTTTGTCCGATAGCCCACCAGAATGTCAGCAGCGGCCACCATCTCGTCGGAAAGATTTGCATGCAGATCAAGTTCAGCGACGATGGGGATTTGCGGCCCAACGATGGCGCGAACCCGGGCAAAATAGTCGCCATCCATATCGTCAAGGGCCGTCGTCCGTCCCGCCCCGTGGCCATAGATAAAGACACCATCGACCGGTCCGGCCTCCCGAAGGCGCTGCTCAATATCATCAATAAAACTGAGATAATCATCATGATCGAGGGGGCCGCCGGACTCCGCAGCGGTGACCAAAATGGGAACGATCTCCCAATCGCCCACATCACTCAAGCCCAAATACCCAACGACGGCGCGCAATTCTTCGCCCTGTAGGAGCTGATAGTTCTCAAAATCGACGCGGCGGGTCACCGGCGCAAAAACATTTGCCTCCAAGATTATCCCAAGAACCGCAATTCGCTTTTTCGACATCTCAAAATTTACCTCTGATTTCAGGATATCAAGTAATAGAATATGTTTCCATTTTCTAGCCCTAACCACCGGAAGAAGGGTTGCCGTATGGCCACAGGCTCCCTTAAACTTTTTACCCAAGCCTCAATAGAAAGTGCGGTCAGTCGTGAGCACCATCACTAAGCCAGCAGCCAAGGCGCCCGCGAAGGATGCCAGCCCGAGAATGACCAAGGGAGAGCGCACGAAGGAGCGTATTCGCCAGGGCGTGCGCAACCTACTGGCGAGTCGCGACTTTATGGATATTGGCATTGACGATGTGGTTGAAGAAACCGATGTGCCGGTGGGATCGATATACTTCCATTTCAAAAACAAAGACCGCCTTATGGAAGAGGTGGCTGAAAATGGGATCGAGAGCTTCTTCGACTATTTTGTCGATATCGAAGAAGAAGATCTCTTTGGCGCGATCTTTCTTTATTGCTGGCGCTCCACCCAGCAATATGTCGACCGTCGCGGCGATACGCAGCTGGTCCAATGGTATTTGGGCCGTCAGCGGGACCGACTTGAGGCAGGATGGATGCCGCGCCGCATTGACCTTGTGAAAAGGCTAGCCGCCATCGCCACCGCGGAAATAGGGCAGCCCGAAGTCGCGCCCGAAGACATTACGCTCATCGAAACGCTGATGACGGGGACCGAACAAATGCTGATCTTCGGTGCCGACCAAACCACCGATATTCGCAAAACCCAGGATGAGACGCCCGTCGCTTTAGCGAAGCGGCTGAGCACCAGCTGGTATCGCGCTATTGTGGGACCGGCTTATGTCCTGCCCTGTAATGCCGATGACACCATCAAGGGCATCGTGAAACGCACCAAAATGTTGCAACGCCCTATTGATTTGGGATAGCGGCCAGACAGCCTCAACCTCCCTCCACAGACGATAAGGGCGCAACTGCCTTTTTCGAAAACCAACGGCGCCATTTGTGTTGGCCGGCAGCGCTAATGTGACTACACCATGCCCAAAGGTGTGTGCGCGGCCTTCGCATTGACCTCCCTAAAGCGGATGCGTTGATGCGTCTTTCGGGCCCAAACGGCACACAAAATCGTTGGAAAAGCGCGCGTTGCCAAACGTCGCGCTCCTGGAGGATTTTTAATGTCAACGACAACTTCCGCCCCGGACGAAAGTCTTGTGGGCGCAAACCAAGCCTCTGTCTTCAAAGGGGTCGCCACCCTGGACGACATTCTGAAGATCGAAGCGATCCCCCTTGAGGATCGCGACATACCTGAGACGGTACTCGATGCTTTTAAACTCGGTGGCGGGGACGCTGGCGATAATGAGGCGCTCGTCTTCATTCCCGATGGCGAGAACTATGAGATGCACCACCGATGGACCTTTGCTCAGTTCATCGCAGAGATCGAGCGGACAGCAGCAGGGCTCCAAGCGGTCAGCGACGTTGAAAGCCCCACAATATCCTTCCTACTGCCCAACTTGCCCGAAACCATTTTTAGTTTATGGGCCGCCGCCTCCATCGGAAAAGTGAACCCGGTGAACCCGTTGCTCGAACCGCAACAAATCGCCGAAATTCTAAATGCGGCTGAGGCCGATATTGTGGTGACCATCAACCCTGTGCCGGGGGCAGACCTCTTTGAGAAAACCATCGCGGCGGTCGCTGATGTGCCGTCCATCAAAACGATCATCACTATCGATCCCGCCCGATATGTTGGTGGACTGAAAGGGGCCATTGGGTCCCTCCTCGGACGCTTTAAAGCGAAGGCACCGGGCAAGCGTCTTGTCCCGTTCAATCAACTTCAGAAAATGGCACCAAGCACACCACCGGTTTTCACCAAGAAAGCTGATGACGTATGCGCCCTATTCCATACCGGCGGCACGACCGGAACGCCCAAACTGGCGCAACTCACCCATCGCAATTTGGTGACCCTCGCATGGGCAGCCACGGAAAATAGGGTTGAAGACCTCCGCCGACGGAATTTTACTGGCCTTCCCTTGTTCCACATTAACGCCGTAACAGTAAATGGGATTTGCACCTGGATCCGTGGGGGGAGCTGTGTGCTTGGCCCACCCCAGGGCTATCGCGCCAAGGGAGTAATCCCCAACCTGTGGAAGATCGTTGAATACTATAAGATCGCAGCGATGAGCGGCGTGCCCACCATCTACCAGGCTCTTTTGGACTATCCGAATGAAGGTATTGATATCTCCTCGCTAGAAGCCGGGTTTTGCGGCGCGGCCCCCATCTCCAAACCTGTCTTTAATCGTATCCAAAAAAAGACTGGCATTCGCCTCCTTGAGGGCTATGGCTTTACCGAAGGTGCTGGGATTACCGCCACCAATCCATTCGACGGCGAATCCCGCATTGGGTCCGTCGGCCTGCGGCAACCCTATCAGGAGGTGACGATCTTCGTTGAGACCGATGAGGGACAATATCGCCATGGCGCGCCCAATGAAATCGGGATCATCGGTGTACGCGGGCCTAATATCTTCAAGGGCTATGTTCGTCCTGAAGACGACGCGAAGGCCTGGGTGCCGGACCCTGACGGCGGCCAGCGCTGGTATAATACCGGTGATATGGGGCGCATCGATGAAGATGGATATATTTGGCTAACGGGCCGAAAAAAGGAGTTGATCATCCGTGGGGGCCATAATATTGACCCCGGCGTTATTGAAGAAGCGATCGCAAAGCATCCTGACGTCGACATTGTCGCGGCCATCCCTTCACCCGCTCCCCGCGTGGGCGAAATGCCGGTGGCCTATGTCACCGCACGGCAAGGCGCACAGATCGACGAGGAAACGCTTCTCGCCCACGTGCAGCCTATTATTCCGGAGCGCGCGGCCATCCCAAAACGTATCTTTGTGGTTGATGATGTGCCCCTCACCGCCATCGGCAAGATCTTTAAGCCTGAGCTGAAAATGCGCGAAACGGACCGTGTGGTAACAGATCTACTCACCCCGCTTTTGCCAGATACACCGTTCACCGTGTTAACGGAGCGGCATCTTACCCATGGACAGCGAACAACCATCACTCTCCATAAAGAGAGTGTTGATCCGCAGACAAAAGAGAGGGTGACAGAGGCCCTCCTGCCCTATTCCATCGAATGGACCCTGGCGGCGGCGCGTTAATCGCTGACCTCCCAACAAAAGAAAAACCCCACAGCATCAAGGTGAACGACACCGATGCTGTGGGGCCCATCCGTTGGCAGGAAAACGACGGCGTTATTGTTCCCGCGTCAGCGTAATATCACTGCCATTTTGCGTGAGAATAGCGCTATTCACATCGCCGTCATGGCCACGCTGGAACGACACGGCGAGCCAGCGGGTAGACGCATTTGGTGTATTCTCAACCAGAAAGGTAAGCGGACCCGTTTGGATAAGCGTCCGGGTACGATTGTCATACTGACCCAGAATTTTTACCGCGAGCCCACCATCGCGCTGACGCAAGACTTTCATCCCGTCAACAGGCACACTGCCATGCGCGCGTAAGGAAGATGCCGGCATGTCGGACGGCATATTGTAGGTCCCGACAAAGCTTTTCAAATCATCTTTGTTAAGATTATTGGGAACAGTGATCTCCTGGTGGCATGGCCACTCCATCACATCGCAGATGGCACGTCGCACTTCGTAATAAACGCGAGACCCCTGCTCCCCATTGGTAAAGATGACGAAGCCATTTCGGTCATCGATGAACCCCTCCATCCAGGCGCGATAGCTTTCATTAGCACCCGCATGGTGGAAACGGCGATGTTGGCCGCTGCCCACAAGCTGGGGTCCGAGGCCAAAGGGGCTAACCCCCACCTCCGTCATCATGTCTTGGGCAAGCGCTTGAGGAAGGAAACTCCCCTCCTCCCCATGATAGCTATCCATAAGAGCGATCATCATCGCCGCATAGTCCGTAGGCGTTGTCCAAAGACCGGAGGCTGCCATTTCCGGAAAGGCATGCCACCCCCTTGGCTTCGCCACCAGCTTCCCTTTTTTGTTATGGGCATAGGCAATGTTCCCATGAGAAGCTGGTAAGGGATTTTCGTAGGTACTGCGCGTCATGCCGAGAGGGCCAAAAATCGTCTTAGCCGTCACCGCCTCAAAGCTCTTGTCCATCACATCTGTGAGGATCAATTGCTCTACCGTTGTTCCGCCACCGGAATACCGCCAACGCGTCCCCGGAACATAGAACGGCTCCACCGCTGGGGTTTTTGCAGGGCCCGTTCCTTTCAGCGTTTCCACCACAGTGGGAAGTGTTTTACCGGGCAGGAAGTCTGGAAATCCGTGAACGGTCAAACCGGCCGTGTGGGATAGGAGCCCCCGTAAGGTTACCGGGCGGTCTGCGGTAAACTCATTGTCCGGGACCTGCCAGGAGGCGAGGTACTCATTCACCGGACGATCAAGGTCGAGCGTGCCATCGGCAACAAGCTTCAGCGTCGTGGTCGCGGCCCCCACTTTGCTCAACGAGCCGACGGAGAAGACGGTCTGTTCGTCCACCGGCTCGCCGGTTTCGACGTTTTTGACCCCAAACCCTTTGGCCAGCAGGACTTCTCCATCTTTGATGATAGCGATGGAGACCCCTGGCACACCGTGAACGGCCATTCGTTCTTGGAGGGTCCACCGCACCGGATCGTCCCCCGCCGTGCGGACCAGCGGGCGAAGCCCTGTCTCAATCTCCTCCACCAGGGCATCTATATCTTTGTCCATGGGTTCAGCAGCCAGGACGCCCTGAGCGCTGATCGCTATCCCCAATAACGCCCCGCAGAGCGGCTTCACAATTCTAGACACTTGATTTTCCTTATCTTGGGGCCGCCACCGTTGGTGGAGGCTGGCTCACCGCGCCGCTCTTATACGCCACCGAGGCTATTTGCGTACAGCGTCCACAATTTGCATTACCGTTTCCCGACGGCTTGGCTGGTCCTCTAAGTTACTGAGGACCACGACGCCCAACCCATCCTTCGGAAACATCATCACAAATGCGCTAGCGCCCACCTCGGTGCCCGCCGCAAACCAAATGGTGGCCTCATCCTGTTCGGACACGGTAATCCCCAAGCCGAAGGGCGATGGCTCCCCGGTGCGTTGAACCTGGTTGGTGGTCATGATTGCACGCTGGGCCTCTGGCAGGGCGGTCCCATCCAAATAGCCCCGCATAAAGCGAGCAAGATCGTGGGCAGACGATATAAAAGCGCCGCCCCCACTTTCCCGCGTCACGTCAGACCCAGCAGGCGAACGAAGACCACGATTAGTTTTCGGTTCGTACCCCGGCGGTGCGCAGAGGTAGGAGGATTCCACCGGCTCATCGTCGCGGGTTGGATCACTCGTCTCCGGCCAAGCATTGGCGCAATAGCCCCGCGCGCGATGTTTTATGAGTGTATAGGGATTATCTAGCTGGGTCGCCGTCATCCCAAGGCGCTCAAAGAGGAGAGCGTCCATCGCCACCGGAAAGGCGCTGTCCGAAGCGCCTTCAATCGCGCAGCTCACAAGCGCGTACCCAGGGATGGAGAAGCGCACCTTCCCCGGTTCGTGTAGCAACGGATCCCGCGCGTACCACGCGACAGAGGCGGCCACCGTTGGAAAATGCTTGATGGAATAGGCCTCCTGCTTATCGGGGTCCAATATTCGCGAAGGATGCCGGTGTCGTACCCCGCCCATATGCCCCAAGAGCTGGCGGGTGGTGATCGGCCATTTCTTCTCCGGATAAGCCGGACAATAATCCTGGAGCGGTGCTTCTAGGTTGAGCTTACCGGCGGACGCCAACCGATGGGCCGCGGTTGCCGTCAATATCTGAGAAACACCCCCAATCCGGACCATGGACTTGTCCGTCATGGGCACATCATTTTCAAGGTCCGAAAAGCCGTAACCCTTCGACCACACCTGCCCATCAGGCATGGCGATACCCACCGACAGGCCGGGAATATCATCCCGCGCCATGATCTCAGTAATGCGGGCATCAATCTCAGCCAATTGGCGTTTTGAAGGCCCCGCCATCGCCCCTGTCGAGCCGACGATAAAAGCCGTTGCCAGCGCGACGCTCAATAAAACTAGATGACGCATTGATGAGGTCTCCACACCGATCCGAAACGTTATAATAGAACAAAATTCTATTATAACGTTTTTGGCACTGTGTCAAAGATCGGTGTGAGGACCATTACCCCTTGACGAGATGCCGGGAGCGCGACGAGCACACCGCACCGATCATCGAGAAAGGGGCTTTCTCTTCTATGACGCGCTTTGGGATGCCATCGCGCGGGTCACAAAATAAGTCGTTTGCTCACCGGCATTCGCATAAAGACGTTCGCCACTGCTCCGATCTTGAACCTTTGCGAACTGCGCGGCCAAATCATCGGCCGTGCGCGCTTCGGGGGGTAACCAGACCCCTTCGGTTTCGACGAGCTGGGTGACCGTGAAGGACCCAGCCGCGGCGGACATAATTGTTCGAGATGGGGCGTCCTCAGACACAAGGTAGACGACCGCAGGCGTTACACTTTCCGGGTCGAGGGTTTTCGCAGCGGGCTCCGGCATGCCCAAATCATCCGTCATTCGCGTAAAGGCCGTTGGCGCTAGGCAATTCACGCGGATGTCATATTTAGCCCCCTCCATATGGAGTGTGTTCATGAGACCCACCACACCCATCTTGGCCGCGGAGTAGTTTGATTGACCAAAATTTCCATAAAGGCCCGATGGCGAGGTTGTGAAGACCACCCGGCCATAGGTCTGTTCCCGGAGGAGTGGCCATGCCGCATGGGTGACAATTGCACTTCCCCGCAGGTGCACGTCGATCACGGCGTCAAAATCGTCCATGGTCATTTTGGCAAAGCTCTTATCCCGCAGGATACCCGCATTGTTCACCACAATATCAAGGCGACCGTAGGCGTCTTTGATGGCGACGATCATCTCTTGCACCGCGTCCACATCGGTTATGTTCGCGCCGTTGGCCATGGCCTTCCCGCCCGCCGCAATGATTTCGTCAGCCACCGCCTGCGCCGCGACGGGGGAACCCCCCTGCCCATCTCGGGTGCCGCCCAAATCATTCACCACCACCGTCGCGCCCCGGGCCGCTAATCCCAGCGCATGGGCGCGTCGCAGCCCATTGCCGGCGCCGGTGACCAATGCCACGCGGTCGTCAAATCTGATTGTCATTTCTATTACCTTTGTTCCTGAAGCGGGGGATTGATCAGCCCGCTATTTCACGTTGCCAACTTTTTGGCGGGACGTGACGAACAAGACAATAGCGCTTATCACCGGATGGCGGGCGGCCATTTGTCCAAGGTCAGGGCGTCGTATGCAACACCGCCTTTCACGACCATGTGGGTGTTTCGGGTCTCGCGAATATCCTCTAGCGGATTACCATTGAGCACCACAAAGTCGGCAACCTTCCCGGCCTTAAGGCTGCCAATCTCATCTTCGAGCCCGAGGAAACGCGCACCGTGCAACGTGGCACTTTCAAGGGCCATGATGGGATCCATGGCCTCCGCCAATATCTGAATTTCAAGATGAGGAGAATAGCCGGGCCATTGCCCGTGGCTCCCAATCGCGGCAAAGCCCCCCTTCTCTACCATCTCTCTCATCCCCATCGCCTGAATGGCAAATGCATATTCCGCTTTTGGACGAAGCCGAGCGGGCGGCGCCGGTTGAAGGAGGGCTTCGGGCATATATCGGAGCAAGCGTTCATCCTCATCCAACTTTATTTGTGCCAGGAAGAAATTCTCGTTGGAGACCCCGCCCGCGACACCCAAAGTCATATTATGGGTGAAACCCGCCATGCCGTAAAAAGTGGTCATGTCGTGATAGAACGGCACTTGGACGGGAATATGCTGCGTGCCGGTATACCCATCCAAAACAAGCGAAAGCCCATGGGACAGGTTACCCTTTGTCAAATGCGATGTGGTGGCAAGGCCGAGTTCCGCTGCCGCCGCGGCAACCATCTGACGCTCTTTCCGGTTACGCTCCCGCAAATATTGCTTTGAAGCCACGGCCCCAAAACTCTTCCGTTTCCGCAGCTCATGGCGCGCATCGTCTAGGGACGCCAGTTCCACATAGTAGGGCTCAAAATCCCATCGAAGCTTATCAGCCCCGGACATCAACCGTGGCCCCGTGATCAGTCCCGCCTCAACCATTTCGCCTTGCGCAAAATAGGGGTCTCCCCAATCTGACGGCGAAAACCCTGTGGTCACACCGGATGCAAAATCAGCCATCATACGAATATTGGTATGGGGCGTCACCCGACCCCACAATGAGGTCACGCTGTTGTGCATATCCACAATGCCCGGCATGATCGTTTTGCCCGTGGCATCATAGATGCGTTCAGTACCCGACAAATCGCAATCGCCGACGCAGGCCAACCGACCGCCCTTTACCACAAGACTGCCTTGCTCGACGATCTCGCGATTTTCCAAGGTGATGAGCCGCGCCCCCGTGACGGCAAAATCCTTTCGGTTCGCGCGGGGCTGTTCAACAGCAATCGATGAGGACTGAATATCGCCTGACTGAGGGTCATACTGATAGTAGGTGGAGGCCGCCACAAATTCGAGCGTTCCGTTGGGTAACCAATGGGGATCAATCCCGCCATTGGGGCTAACGCGGCGGGCCCGCACAGCGTCCGGCGCGCCTTTGGACTGGCGCAGTTCGACAAAAGCGCCTGGCTTGGGAATATCTGCGACGGGCAAGAGGAAAATATCGGTATTTTTCTCGAACGCAATCAACCGGCCGTCGGGCGATAACACCGCCCGGTCAGCATAAGCGGTTCGCACCAGGGGCTCCGCTTCACCCGTGACGGGGTCCAGTCGCATAAAGTCGGTAAAGACATCGCGGCCGAAATAGGTGTCGCGGGTATAGTAAATTTTCCCATCCTGATGCTGATGAACCGTCGGTAGTGCCCGTGACCGGGGCGCACGGTCCACCCTTTTCAGCCGCTCCGGCGCACCGCCCTCTGCGGGGATGCGGAAAATGGTCCGGCCGGGCGCATAGTAAGGCGGAATACCTTGATCAAGACGTTCGGGCGTCACCACAAAGAGGATCGATTTTCCATCAGGAGACCAACTTGTATTCACAAGAAGATCGGTGATCCGCATGAGTTGTTCAGCTTCGCCGCTCTCAACATTGATCCGCCATAGAGAGTTCGTGTTGTCTTCCGCCCGCTCGGTATAGGCAAGATATTGGCCGTCAGGGGACCAAGTGGGAGCGTGTTGAAACGCATTGCGATCATCGTCAGGGGTCATGCGCCGGGCCCCAGCGCTGGGGTCAGCGAGGTCGTAGAGCCAAATGCGCCCCAGCGCTTGAACGGCCACTGTCGTCCCAACAGGCGACCGACGAGCCCAACGTAAATAGCGCGACCGAACGGGCCCCTCCAAATCGAGCTCTATCGAGGCCCGCGTCATTTCCGACAACTGCCGATCAACCACTGCCGTAAAGGGAACCTGGCTTACGGTGGCGTCTTTCACCTGCACCCGAACAATGCGGCCATGTTGGGAGATGTAAATGGCTTCGGAGTCTGCTGACCACGCCATTGCAGGAAGCGCGCGGGAGGCCTGGAGCAGCTCATCATCGGTCTCGGTAATGTCGCGTTCAATCGGGTCAAGGAGCATTCGCTCCTCCTCTGTTGCGAGAGTCTTTACCCAGAGAGAATTGCGCGGCCCATGCTTAATCCCCTTATAGTCCAAATACTCCCCCGGCAGTCGCCGACCAAAGGCAAGATACTGACCATTAGGAGAAATCGTGGGACCCGTCACCCCCCGCAACACCTCCACCGGCTCCCGGCTATCTTCGCTCTCCTCTAAGGACAGAGCCGCCACGAAATAATTATCGATGACACTAATCGCCTTCATGTTCCGGGCGTCATGATCATGGTAATAGAGCGTGGATCCATCCGGCGAGATGGACGGGCCGCCAGTTCGTCCCTCAACCACCAATGTCGGCTCTGCCCCGCCCAAGGAATACCGCCAAAGCCCCATCGAAATATTCCGATTACTGTTCTTTTTGCGCTGGGCAATGATGAACTCACCATCCGGTGACCAGGCTGGCTCGCTGACCCGGATGTCCTCCTCATTCACCACAATCTGAGGGTTCGTCCCATCGGCGTCCATAATCCAAAGATTAGCGTTCCCAAGACGGTCAGAAATGAAGGCAATTTTCGATCCGTCAGGCGAGTATTGCGGCTGCGTGTTGAGGGCGAGACCGGACTCTTGGGTCTACGCCGTTGACTCGCCGCCCTTGGTCGAGACTTGATAAAGATGACCCAAGAGGTCGAAGACCAGGTGTCGGCCATCCGGAGATGCCGTGATTGACATGAAGGTGCTTTGGTCCGTTTCAAAGCGGATGCGGCGCGGCTCCCCCCGCGGGATCGTCACGTCCCAATTTGCCCGATCCTCATTGTCTACGATGACAGCGGACCCAGCATCATCCTGCGCAAGCGCATCAGTCTGACTTGCCGTTGGGGACGCTTGCTGTTCGCAACCATTGAGGAGCAGCGTAAAACAGAGAAAAATAAACCAAACCGATGGTAAACGCCGTTGCATGGGTCGCGCCTTTACTCGCTTGACGAGGGCGCCGCTCCAACAATGCCGTAGGATGAGGCTCGCCCCTCGTAATAGAAGGTAGTTCTATTATTTCAGTAAATTGGGAGGAGCCGCAAGGAACCTTGCAACATAAAACGCATATCGGGCGAGACCTACCCTATATCGCCGCCACTAAGAGACGCTTTAAAGAGCGCTCCACACGATAGATAGAAGCCGAACCATGTCGATCCCATCATCCCCCCGCCGCCCTTTAAGCGCGCCCCCGGCCACACCAGCCGATGATCATCAAGAACGGCCGCGCTCGACAGCAAGCTCCTCTTTTCACGGGGAAAGCGTGGGGCGGCATATTGGTGAGATTGCGACCCCGGCGCTAATCGTCGATGCCAACAGAATTCAGCGCAACGCCGAAGCCATGACAGCGCGAGCGCATTTATTGGGCGTAAAACTGCGACCGCATCTTAAAACCTGCCAATCATTGCCGGTGGCCAATCTTCTCCTCGGTGAAGATTGGGACACCGCCGCCGCCGCGACCCTCATGGATGTGCGGATCTATTTCGAGGCTGGGCTTAAAAACATTCGTTATACGTCGCCATTTGCGCCCACAAGTGTTGCTGCTGTGGCCCCCCTCATTCGCGAAGGGTTGCATTTTGAAGCCATTGTCAGCGATCAAGACCTTGCGGCCCTCCTTGGCCTTGAAGCCAAACGTCATGGGGTGGTTCTCAACCTCGTGATCGAGCTTACCGTTCAAAATGGCGAGAGATCAGGCGTCGACCATGGGTCTGAGGCCTTCATTGCTTTGGCCAAATTCATTGATCAGCATCCTCACCTTGCCCTTGTCGGCATTTATGCCGACGCGTCAGCGGCCGCCGGCCACGAAGAAAGAGCAAAGAGAATTGCAGCGATCGAGCACCATCGTGAAACGCTGGCCGAAGCTCAAAAAACGCTGGCAGGGATTGGTATCAGTGTTGGGACCGTTTCAATAGGGTCGACCCCAGCGCTTACAGAGGCCCTATCCCTTAATGGTGTCACGGAGGCCTGCGCCGGTCTTTATGGCTTTCAGGATCTTGAGCAACACCGGGCGGGGCTAGCCCGCCTTAATGAGATTGCGATTACGGTGCTGGCAACCGTTATTCAGCACTGCGACAAAACGGGCCGCATCTTCATCGATGCCGGCAGCCTCACCCTCGCCCAGGATGCATGCGATTCTTATCCGGATAAGGAACATGGTTTTGGCCTTGTCACCAGCGTTCACGATGCCTCCCCCCTTGGCCCCGGGGACATTGTCGTCACAAGCTTTAGCCAAGAACAGGGCGTGATCGCTCGCCGCAATGGCGAACCTGTCCCCACCGACGAGCTACCGGTGGGCGCCCGTATCCGAATTTTGCCAAACCACGCTTGCGTCACCGTCGCCGTTCATCGCGGTTATCACGTCGTCAGTGCCGACGGGACGGTGACCGATTATTGGCCAAGGACGGGCAGCTAGAGCACCCGCGCGATCTGCTTGGATCAGAGAAAGTCGGCTGACGCACCGGAAACCTGCTGCATTTTGGACCATTGCAAAATCGACCTTAAGGTTTCTAACAAAG